>VMHT01027030.1_pt1 | contig 18799 bp, 7 predicted proteins | sample 4693611 | NCBI WGS metagenome assembly VMHT01 (sample SAMN12280063, study PRJNA550983) | marine metagenome | isolation source: seawater sampled from same location over 5 years 0.02-0.2 micron viral filtrate | place: USA: collected off the coast of southern California halfway between the port... ...
CAGGCCCGCTTGACTCGCTATCGGTCTAGCCAGTTTGAGGGTATTTGAGGGGTCAAAAATGGTAGTAAAAAGTGCAACAAAAAAACGGTTAATGGAACTCGGAGTGTCCGAAGAATTCGCTCACAAATTGGCGACGGACAGAAACATGACAGATATCAAATCACTTTCACACGATGAAATAGCATCGACACTAGGAATTTCCAAAGATTCCGAATCATTCACAAATGTTATGGCAGTAATTGCCGAACAAGGCTCTCGTAGAAGAGCGCAAAAGAAGAGCAAGAAAATCACCATTCGTTCTAGAGCAATCGATGATTTTGACAGACCAGAAATCAATATTCGTTTCAATGCACTAAATCACGTGCTTGTTCCACACCAGGAACTGGTCGGAGATGCAAATATTTCCGAGCAAGAGCAATTCGATGTTGAACAATCAGAATTGGAACCTTGGAACATGGTTGAAGAAGACGAAGACACTGGGGAACCTAGAATTGCCAAAGAACTGCTTCCAAAAATCCTAATCACAGATCCAGTAGTTCAAGTCCTCAAGGAACAAGCGGAAATAATTGACAATGCTAAATTAGCAGCAAATCCAGAACACAAGCCTTTGGCTGCTGGATGGATCGCTGACAGAGTTGTCAAAGTAATTAGAAATTCACCATCTGCAGGTAAGACAATTGCTTACAGATTGATAGTAGAGGGTAACTGAGGAGGTCAATGAAATGCAAGAAATAATCCAATCATTTTTTAGAGAAAGAAGTTTAGTAAATCACCAAATAGCATCCTATGACGATTGTATTCCTTCAGGGGACAATGCAATTTCTCGTATGGAGAAAATCATTAGAAACATCCGTGTCGGTACTGATGAAGAGATTTCTGACGACAAGGGCGGCTTCATCAAACTTGACGTAGTCGACCAAGACATAGTCATTCGACTAAAGAACATTCAACTTGGAGAGCCAACAATTAGAGAAGCAAATGGTTCTGAGCACCCTTCAAGTCCAATGGAATGCAGGCTGAGAAAACTCACCTACATGTCCCCTGTTACAATCGATTTCCAAATCGAAAGAAATGGAGTGCCTTCTCCTAAGGAAGAAGGAGTACAAGTTGGAAGCCTACCTATCATGGTTCGTTCCAAGAGATGTAATTTACATCCTGGGCACATCGCAGGTGACCGACAACTATACCCAACCACTTCCACCGAAGATTCCGATATGTGGAATGACCTACTCAGAAAGAAAGGAGAAGACCCTCTAGACCCTGGAGGCTACTTCATCATCAACGGTACAGAAAGAGTCCTAATTTCTACCGAGGACCTAGCACCTAACCGTGTTACTGTTGAAATCAACAAGCGATATGCAAAGCGTACCGAAGTTGCGAAGATTTTCTCTCAGAAAGACGGTATGAGAAAACCACTTACCGTTGAGAAGAGAAGAGATGGAATGCTAATGGTAAAGATTAGTACAGCAGGTACTACCCCTATTCCTGTTGTTCTGTTGATGAGAGCTCTTGGAACTGATAACGACCAAGAGATTTTCACATCGATTGCAGGACCTACTGAAACTTTCAAGTATATTGTTGCAAACATCAACGAAGTCAACGACAATGAAGAGTATGCAGTACAAAATGTACTTGAAGCACACGAATGGTTGCAAAAGAAATTCGCAGCTGGTCAACAAAGAGAATACCGTGAAGCAAGAGTCAACCAACTTTTGGACAGAGAATTGCTTCCTCACTTGGGCGACCAATCAACCGACCGAAAGAAGAAAGCAATTTTCCTAGGTCGTATCGTACGTCAAGTTTTAGAGATGGCTATGCACTCTAAGGAACCTAACGATAAAGACCACTACGCTAACAAGAGAGTTAGACTTGCTGGTGACCTAATCGAAGACCTATTCCGTGTATCATCTGGTCAACTGGCTAGAGATTTGAAGTACCAACTCGAGAGACACCACAACAGAAAGCGTGAACTAAGAATTACTTCATGTCTAAGACCTGATGTATTGACCTCAAAAATCATGCATGCATTGGCTACAGGAAACTGGGTCGGTGGAAGATCTGGTGTCAGCCAACTACTTGACAGAACAACATACCTTGCAGCTCTATCTCACATGAGAAGAGTTACATCACCTTTGGTTAGAAGCCAACCTCACTTCGAAGCAAGAGATTTACACCCTACTCACTGGGGAAGACTTTGTCCTAACGAAACACCTGAAGGTCAAAACTGCGGTCTAGTAAAGAATGCAGCTCAAATGATTGACGTATCAGAGCACATCAGCGAACAAGATGTTAGAAATCAATTAGATGAGTTGGACGTATTCCAACCAGATGACTGGACTGAAGGAGACAGAATACACGTAAATGGCGACATTTATGGAATTCACAAAAAGGGTGCAAACCTAGTTCGTCACTTCAAGTCTGCACGTCGCCGTGGAACTATTCCTGCGGAAGTTTCCATCCGATATGATACAGAGAACCGTGATATCTTCATCAACACAGACAAGGGGCGAATTCTAAGACCTCTGCTAATCCTTTACGATGGTGCGCCTCGTTTGACAAGTTCTCACCTTGAGGCGTTGACTTCTGGTGAAATGACATTCAAGCATTTGGTTGACACTGGTGTTGTTGAATGGGTTGACGCTGAAGAAGAAGAAGACTTGTTCATCGCTGCAAAGCCTTTCGTTCTACCTGAAGTAGTACAAGGAAACGGTAAGTATGCGGGAAGACCGATCTCTAACGAGAATATCGAATGGGAAAACCTCGGTGAACCTGGTGCAACCGTTGCTAAGATCAAGGCTAAGGTAAGAATGCCAAATAATGATTGGGAAATCGCAAAGTTCTCCCTTCCTCTATTGTATTCTGACGAACACACACACTGTGAAATCGACCCACAACTGGTACTCGGTGTCTGCGCTTCACTAATTCCATACCCAGAACACAACTCTACACCTCGTGTTACTGGTGGAACTGCAATGGTTAAGCAATCACTTGGTCTGCCAAGTTCGAACTACAGACTACGTCCTGATACACGTGCACACATCTTGCATTACCCGCAACGCTCAATCACAAAAACACGTGCAATGGAAACTACAAACTTCGACCAAAGACCTGGTGGTCAGAACTTTATCGTCGCTATCATGTCCCTTCATGGATACAATATGCAAGATGCTGTAATTATGAACAGAGGTTCAATCGACCTAGGTCTTGCACGTTCTACTTTCAACAGAACCTACAACGCTGAAAGAAGAAGATTCCCTGGTGGTCAAGTAGAAGAGATCGAAAAGCCTGGTTCATCCCTACAAGAAGTAAAGGGAATGAAGCCTGATGAAGCCTATTTCCATCTTGAAGCTGATGGATTGCCTCTGCCTGAAACATACTTGGAAGGCGGAGATGTTCTTGTCGGTAAGACAAGTCCTCCAAGATTCTTGGAAGAAACATCTGGTAGTGCATTCCTAATGGCCCAAGAAAGAAGAGAATCTTCCATGCTTGTAAGGCATGGTGAGAAAGGATGGGTTGACAATGTATATGTCACTGAATCTCTTGATTCTGGTCGTTTGGTAAGAGTAATGGTTAGAAGCCATAAGATTCCTGAAGTCGGTGATAAGTTTGCTTCAAGACACGGTCAGAAAGGAGTTATTGGAAGATTAGTCGAACCAGAAGATATGCCTTTCACCCCTGATGGCGTAGTTCCTGATTTGATTATTAACCCTCACGCGATTCCTTCTCGTATGACAGTTGCTCACGTTTTGGAAATGATTGGCGGTAAAGTTGGTTCCTTAGAAGGAAGAAGAATCGACGGAACGGCTTTCAGAGGAGAGAAAGAAGTAAGTCTACGTGACGGTCTAATCCGAAACGGTCTTGCTCACTCTGGTCGTGAAATGATGATTAACGGTGAAACTGGTGAAGCATACCCTGCTGATATTTTCGTAGGATGTATCTACTACCAGAGACTTCACCATCTTGTCAGCTCTAAGATTCACGCACGTTCTCGTGGTCGTGTACAAATTCTAACACGTCAGCCGACTGAAGGTCGTGCTCGACAAGGAGGTCTGAGATTTGGTGAGATGGAACGTGACTGTCTAATTGCTCACGGTGCATCTATGGTCATCAAGGATAGGCTACTAGACGAATCTGATGGTATTGACATGTATGTTTGTGCTCAATCAGGTCACCTTGCTTGGTACGATCCGAAACGAAGAACTTACGTCAGCCCGATACATGGAGATGGGGCTGAAGTTTACAAGGTACAAACTTCTTACGCCTTCAAACTGCTTCTTGACGAAATGAAGAGTTTAGGTGTTGCAATGAGATTAGAACTGGAGGACCGAAGATGAGCCGAAATACAACTATGATTCCAAAGCGAATATCCAGTATTCGTTTCGGATTGATGGACCCTACTGAGATTAGAAAGATGTCTGCTGTTGAAGTAAAGACTGCAGATACTTACAAGGATGACGGACGTGCTTACAGCCAAGGTCTAATGGACATGCACATGGGTGTCATTGAACCTGGACTTGTTTGTCCTACTGACAACTGTAAGTATGATGAATCACCTGGTCACTTTGGACACATCCAAATGGAACTTCCAGTTATTCACATCGGTTTCGTAAACCTGATTAAAACTGCATTGAAGGCTACTTGTAATACTTGTAGTAAGATTCTACTGCACGATGAACCAGAAACACACCCTAACAACCCGGAACTAAGTGAACAAGATTACTACAACCGTAGAGTTAGAGATATCATGCTTAAGCACGGTGTCGGTTCTACAGAATTTTCTAAGATGATTAAGGAAATTGAAAAGGTAACTTCTGGAACCAAGAGAAAAGTCTGTATGCACTGTGGAGCAGCTCAAGGTAAGATTACTCTTGACAAGCCAACTACTTTCAAAGAGAAGTTAGAAACACAAGGTACAGGAAAGGAAACCGAGAGAAAACTGAATCCTAGAGATGTCAGAGAATGGTTGAGTAGTATTCCTGCTGAACACCTAATCTTCATTGGTATGGATAAGCAAAACCGTCCGGAATGGACAGTTCTACAAGTTCTTCCTGTTCCGCCAATTACTGTTAGACCATCCATTACTCTTGACAGTGGAGACCGTTCTGAAGACGATTTGACTCACAAGTTAGTCGACGTATTGAGAATCAATCAAAGGCTAAGAGAGAACAGAGATTCTGGTGCGCCACAACTTATTGTTGAAGACCTTTGGGAACTTCTACAATACCACGTTACAACTTACTTTGACAATCAAACCTCTGGAATACCTCCTGCTCGTCACCGTTCAGGAAGAACCTTGAAGACTCTAACTCAGAGATTGAAAGGTAAGGAAGGCCGATTTAGAAGTAACCTGTCTGGAAAGCGTGTTAACTTTTGTGCACGTTCTGTAATTTCACCTGATCCATACCTTGGAGTCAACGAAGTTGGAGTTCCAAAGAAGATTGCTCGTGAATTGACTGTTCCTATCCGTGTTACACTAAGAAACCGTGAACAAATGCGTCAAATGATTCTTCGTGGTCCTGATGTTCACCCTGGTGTTAACTACATTATTCGTGGTGACAAGAGAAGAGTTAGAATCAACTCAAGAAGCCGTTTGATTAATGCAGGATTTAGATGTCACAACCCTGAATGTTCAGAAGAGACTACAATGCGTCCTGACCTTCATGAAGTATTGCCAGCACCTAACTTCCTTCCTGGTTTAGTTATCAGAAAAGAAATTAGTCGCTCAATGATTACCAATATGGAAGTTGAGAGTTATGTTGTTGATGATGTAGCTACTATTGCTAACCTTCGAGGCGAAGATGTCGACGGTCACTCCTTGGATAAGGATGACCCAAGAGCAATTCTTCACAACAGATGGATGTGGGAGTTAGAGCAACAAGATAAGCCAAACCCTGAAGCATTCCCAGAAAATCTGGAAGTTGTTTGTCCTCACTGTACAAGCCCTGCTGATGAATGGGGAGACAGAACAAATACCGAAGATAGGCTTTCTACTCTTGACAGAGACGGAAATCCAAAACCAGGTATGCTTGTTGAGAGACACTTAATCGATGGTGACGTTGCAATATTCAACAGACAACCTTCTCTTCACAGAATGTCTATGATGGTTCACGAAGTTAGAGTCATGGAAGGTAAAACTTTCAGATTCAACCTTGCAGTATGTACTCCATATAACGCTGATTTCGATGGTGACGAGATGAACCTTCACGTAATTCAATCCGAAGAAGCAAGAGCAGAAGCAAAGATCTTGATGAGAGTTCAAGAACATATCTTGACCCCAAGATATGGTGGTGCTGTTATTGGTGGTATTCACGACCACATTTCAGGAGCATACCTTCTTTCAAGACCTGGAACTTTGATTGCACTTCGTCATGGTTTGGAAATGTTGGGTAACATCGGTTGGACTGGTGAACTACCTGAGGTCGTCAAAGATCCTAACGGCAAGGAATGCTTCAGAGGTCAAGATATCATTTCTTTGATCATACCTGACAACATTCACTTGAGATTTAGAAGCCGTTCTAATGACGATGTTATCGTCAAGAACGGTAAGGTTGAGGGAACACTTGACAAGAGAGCAATCGGTGCTGAAGACGGTCGTCTTCTGGATGCTATTGTTCAAACAAATGGTCCTGAGAAAGGTGCTAAATTCCTTGATGACTTTACACAATTATCTATCGCGGCATGTACTGCATTAGGTTTCACAACAGGAATTGACGATGAGGATCTTTCCCCTGAATCACTTGCTGCAATTGAAAAAGCAAATGCTGATGCTCGTGGCCTAGTTGAAGAAGAATTGGCGGCATTTGGTAAAGATGGCCGTGGATACGAAGCAAGACCTGGAAGAACTCCAAGAGAAACTTTGGAAGAAAACATCATGGTTATGCTCGACGAAGGTAAGCAAAAGGCTGGTGACATTGCTAAGGACGAATTGAATCAATCTGGTTCAACCAACGCAGCGGTCAACATGGCAATTTCAGGAGCCCGTGGTTCCATGGATAACCTAACAATGATGGCTGGTTCTATCGGACAAGCAAAGGTTCGTGGTAAGAGACTAGAGCGTGGATATAACGACAGAGTTCTTGCTCACTTCAAGAGAGGCGGAAGAGGTGCTCTAGATAGAGGATTCATTTCTAACTCTTTCAAGCGTGGTCTTGAACCAACAGAGTTCTTTATGCTTTCAGTTTCTGGAAGAGAATCTCTAGTCGATACAGCGGTTCGTACTGCTAAGTCCGGATATATGCAAAGAAGACTCATTAACGCTATGGATGACTTGAAGGTTTACGATGATGAAATGTTGTCTGTAAGAAACACTGCTAACAGAATTATTCAATTCAGTTATGGTGAAGATGGAATAGACCCATCCCGTGGTGTACACGGTTCTCCTTTCAACATCGATGTTATTGTTGATGAAGCACTTGGAACAGAAGGTGCGACAGTAGTCCAAAGAGAATCCTTTGAACGTGAAGAATCTGAAGAAGATCTTGGCGCATGGGATGATGATGTAAGCGAAGATACAGGAAGTGATGTCTGATGGTAGTAAAGAGTGCAACAAAGAAGAAGCTCATGGACTTGGGAATTGCGGAGAATTTCGCACATATCCTAGCCGATGATAGAAAGTGGGACGATGTAAAAATTCTACCAGTTGGCGAGATTGGCCAAATTTGTGAAACAGATTCTGAAACCGCAGCATCGATTAAGACAATTATCGATGGTGCTAACCAAAAGAACAAACTAGAGAACAGTGAAGCAATCGGTCCAGTTACTGCTGTTACCCTTGGTCGTAAAGTTAGATCAAGAGCACGTGTAAAGTCTACTGCAGATATCGATACTTACAACAAAGATGCTAAACTTCTATCTCTAGACGATGAACTTTCAGGAGACGCAGTATTCAAGAGTCTTGTTGCTGCTGTAGAGGACTCCGGTTCTCCAAGATTTACTGATAGAATCTTCCACGACCTTACAGAAGCAATTCATGCAAGAGGAATCAAGAAACTAACTAAGGCTCAAGCAAAGAAAGTTGTAGATGGCTCAATAGTTGCTCTTGATAGAGCAAGTATCGACCCTTACGAAGCAGCAGGAATTATTACTGCTCAGTCTATTGGTGAACCAGGTACTCAGATGACTATGCGTACTTTCCACTATGCGGGTGTTGCTACAGTAAACGTAACACAAGGTTTGCCTAGAATCATAGAAATTGTCGATGCTAGAAAGGTACCTAATACCCCTACAATGACAATACGTCTACAAAACGAAAAGAAGACCTCTGCTGAAGAAGCTCAAAAGTTGGCGGCTGCAATTGAAGTTACTACTACTGTAAATATTGCATCTCTGGAAACAGACGTTGCTCAAAGAAGACTTGTTCTGAAACTGAACAAGAGTAATCTAAAGCAAAAGAACATGAGTGCTGCTGAAGTTAAAGATAAGCTTGAACGTGCAACAAGACTCCTTGTTCAAGGTGACAAACCAAAGAATCCTTCGAAGTTGACTCTGATTCCAGGCGTACACTCGGAAGAAGATCTTGCAGAACTTGCTGAAAACCCACCATCTTACACTATGCTTCTACAACTTGAAGAAAAGATTCGTGACATGAGATTGAAAGGTATTCCTAACATCGAAAGAGCAAACGTTCAACTTGATGATAAAACTGGTGAGTATTACCTATCCACTATCGGTTCTAACCTATCTAGAGTTAGCGAAATTGAAACAATTGACCGTTCAAGGACTTATACCAACAATATTATCGAGATTTATGACCACTTAGGAATTGAGGCTGCTAGACAAGCAATTGTAAATGAATTGCAAGCCACTCTAGACGGAGCACGTTTGGAAGTTGATACAAGACACTTGTTACTTGTTGCTGATGTAATGACTTCCGAAGGTGAAGTCAGAGCGATTGGCCGTCACGGTGTATCAGGTACTAAGCACAGTATTCTTGCTCGTGCTGCTTTCGAAGTTACAGTTAATCACCTGCTGAAGGCGGGAATTATCGGAGAGAGAGACCATTTGACCGGTGTTGCAGAAAACATCATCGTTGGTCAACCGATCTCTTTGGGTACAGGAAGCGTAGAACTGTTCTACATACCAGAGGAATAATTATCCCACCATGAGAAACAATGTGGAGAATGGAGGAAAAAATATGGATTTAAGCCGACAATTAAAGAATGCAATAACAACTGGGAAACTACTATTTGGACAAAGACAAGCAATCGATGCTTGTGCTAATGGTGATGCTAAATTGATTATTTTAGCAGCCAATTGCCCTGTAGATTATACTGATAACCTACATGCTAAGCATCCAGAAGTGACTATGTTCCGTTCAGGACTGGTTAATCGTGAGCTTGGAATTGCTAGTGGTAAGCCTTTTTCAGTATCGACAATTACTGTTATCGATGCTGGTGAAAGCGAACTTTTATCACTTGATTCTAATCTTTGAAGTGCTAATTTTAATATCACATTAGAGGGAAGAGTTCATCTTCTCAACCTACATGGCCTGTGTGAGGCAATGTCATGCGCGCTAATGTTTCTTCAAGCCGAACTTTGATTTCTTCAGTAATACTTCTACTTATTTTTAGTACCCTTTCGGGAGTTTTCAATGTCAATGATGATTTCGTAGATAACGAAGACATCATCGATAAAGATTCCTTCAGGAGTCATTTCACTTCTAAAAACAGTAATGATTGGTCTGCTTCGGGTAGTGCTGCAAATCCAGTAGTAGCCATATCTGTTGATACATCGTCAAATAATGAAATGGTTGTAGCAGGTGTAATTAGTGGCTCAACGACAATGTCAATGGGTTCAGCATCAGTCACATCGGGGCAGTATGTCGAACCATGGATTGCTAAAGCGGATAGTAACGGTAACTGGCAGTGGATAGAGAAAATCTCGGTTACAGGAACATCACAGTATGCAGAGGCAACAATTACTGATATTGCAGTCGCTCCTAATGGAGATATTTTCGCAACAGGAATGTTCTATGAGTCTATATCCTTTGGTAGTATAAATTTGGTCTCTACTGGATATTGGGATTGTTGGACTGCAAAAATCTCATCTTCCGGGCAATGGCAATGGGCTGATTCTCTCAATGGAGATGGAGATTACGATGGAGTTACTGTTACGACACTAGACGTGGTTTATGGAACTTCTATCACTACAGATTCTAATTCTAATCCAATTATCGGTGGCTTCTTTTTGGGTAATACCGATGTGGGCGTGGCGGCAGATACAGGGGCGCAGAGTGGAGATGACATCGAAATTTTCGTAGCTAAATATTCGAATTCCGGTAGTTTCCAATGGAGTGAAGTTGCCCGTGGTCAAGGAATTCAAGAAGTCAACAGTATGATAGTCGATAGTAGTAATAGTATCTGGATTTCAACGACCTTCGAAGTGAGTATGAACTTTGGCAGCGTCGTAGCCAACGCCGGAATCAATGAGGTTCCAGTTGGAATTGCTAAGATTAGTAATTCGGGTAATTGGCAGTCTGCATACGCTACAACGGGTAGTGGACAAGCAACAATTACTGATTTTGATATTGACAATCAAAATAATATTTTGATGGCCGGTTCACATAGTGGTAGCGTAACTTTCGGTACTCAGTTAACCAGCGCAGGTCAGACTGATGCTCTTGTTGCCAGTATGTCTCCTACAGGAACTTGGAATTGGGCTAATTCAATCGGTGGAAGTAGTTATGAGTCTGGTTCAGGAGTCGCTTTTGACTCTGCTACTGGATATACAATGATTGGTTTATCTTCTCAAAGTTCCTTCTCTTTTGGCGGGAATAATTTCGTGCCTCGAGGTTTAAATGATTCTTTGGTGTTAAGTTTTGATTCTAACGGTGGACCAGTTTCTTTGTTTGATGCTGGAAGTAATGCTGATGATGCTGTTTCTGGAATTTCCCTCATGCCTAATGGGGCATTGGTAGTTGTTGGTAATTATAATGGAACAATTGACTTTGGTTCTTCCAGTGCCTCTACTCAATCAACATCGGTTATGATGCCATATGTATGGTTCACCGAAACAGTAGCAGTCTTGGACGCTGACGGCGATGGAGTCGCTGATGAAGATGATAACTGTCCTAATGACGCTAATCCTGGGCAGGAAAATACAGACCTCGATTCTGAGGGTGATGAATGTGATTCAGATGATGACAATGACGGGATTACAGATAATTTCCCAGATAATTGTCCAAGAAATAGTCAAACCGGCTGGACCAGCACAAGAGATTTCTCAAATCCTTCAGCATCTACCGATTGGGATAACGACGGCTGTAAGGATGACCATCCTGAAGACTTAGACGATGATAATGATGGAATTTTAGACTTAGCAGATACATGCCCATTGACCTCATTCAACCCACCAAGACCTACATGGATTTCAGAACCAACAACTGATATGGACGGCGATGGATGCCGTGATAGCGACGAAGATGACAATGATGATGGTGATGATTTTGATGACTCTGCAGATAACTGCCCAACGACCTATGGAACTTCGACACTTGGTCGTGTAGGTTGTCTAGATTCTGATGGTGATGGATGGGCTGATACCCATGATGACTGTCCTGTAGAGTATGGTAACTCATCGCAGAATAATAAGATCGGCTGCCTAGATTCCGATGGCGATGGATGGGCAAACGTCGATGATGCTTTTGAATACGAACCAACACAATGGACAGATACAGACGGTGATGGATATGGTGATAGACAGGAAGGAGTTAATGCAGATTCATGCGTTGACGATTCTGGAGATTCATATGCCGACCGAAAAGGTTGTGTCGATTCAGATGGAGATGGATACTCTGATCCAGACAATTCATGGGATTCAGGAGATGGTGCTGACGCCTTCAAGAACGATGATTCTCAATGGTCTGATTTCGATGAAGATGGATTTGGTGATAACTGGGGTAATAGTTCTTGGACCGACCGACCAGAAAATTGGCCAGGTATGTTTGTAAACGGTATTTCTGAAACATCTCAAGATGCATGCCCACTTCAACCAGGTAATTCCACGCAAGATGGAATCATTGGATGTCCTGATTATGATGGAGATGGATGGTATGATGTTCAAGATGAATTTGTCTTTGACGCCTCACAATGGAAAGACACAGATGGTGATGGTTTTGGCGATAACCAACTTGGTAACCAGCCAGATGCATGCATCACTATCTCAGGAAATTCAACCGAGGATAGATTTGGTTGTGTCGACACAGATGGTGATGGATATTCAAACCCAGTTCAAGCATCTTGGTCACTTAATGACGGGGCGGATGCCTTCATTTCTGAGCCATCACAATGGCAGGATTCTGATGTGGACGGCTACGGTGATAATCAGGAAGGTTCCCAACCTGACTCTTGTCCAAGCGTAAAGGGGACTTCAACCATAGATCGTTTTGGTTGCCCAGATTTTGATGAAGACGGTTATTCAAACCCTACTGAAGCGTGGACTATAGCGCAAGGAGCAGATGCGTGTTTCAATGTTAATGGTAACTCAACCAATGATAGAGTTGGATGTTATGACAGCGATGGCGATGGTTATTCTAATACCGACCCAGACTGGAGTTATTCAGCAGGGGCCGACGGTTACCCAGATGACCCTACAAAATGGGGAGAGCCGCCAAAATCCGATAGTGCTTCATCATCTACGTTCATATTTGTTGGTGGAGGTGCTTTCATTCTGCTAGCAATAGTTGCTGGAGGGTTACTCATTGCTCGAAGAAATCGTAATGAGGAACAGAAAATGTATCACTCTCAAGAGCCAATGATGAATCAAATGTATGCACAGAACAATCAGCAACAACCACAACAAGCTCAATACCAGCAACAAGTTTCTCACAATGGTCCCCCTGTTCAACAAACATCAGCACCTGCCGCACAACCAGACCCTGGATTAGAGTATTATCACAATCTAGTTGCACAAGGATATCCTCACGAGCATGCAGTTGCATATACTCAACAATATTATCCACAATTCAATCGCTGAGATTAGTATAAATTAGCATAAAATCGACATTTTTGCTTTTTGTTGTGAACAAGGTCATAAACATGTCACATCTACTTTATCCATGCGCCAATACAAGCAGCCTCTGCTCTTGAGTTTTCTAATGATTATTTTGAGTCTTTCAGTTGCTACAAATTCACTAAATGAATCCACTGAAAATACTGTGCTCGAAGCAATCGAAGAGCCAAAGGAAGTAATTCTTTCACTCGGTTCATTAAATGTGCCTGGTCACCAAGAAGGTTCGATTTATACTAATACAACTATTTCAGCAGGAGGCCAACACACCTGCGCCATCGCTGGTCCATCGGCCATAGGTAACCACTTGTACTGTTGGGGGCGCGGAAATCGAGGGCAATTGGGTACAAGTGCAACCCAAGAGAACGCACCCACATCAACCTTAATTCCGGGTGGTGATGATACTGTGGCCATTTCTTCTGGACATGAACATACCTGCGCTATCCTTGATAATGGTGATGTCAGATGTTGGGGACGCGGAGATAGAGGACAACTGGGTAACGGTGGAACTTCTAGTATAAACTCACCAACGCTCACCAGCAGTCTTGGAACCGGTCGTACGGCTGTAGCAATCTCTTCAGGAGAATCTCACACCTGTGCAATCCTTGATAATGGTTCAGTTTCATGCTGGGGGCGCGGAAATTACGGACAGTTGGGTGACGGTGATATTCTTGACCGAAACACGCCAACGCTCACCAGCAGTCTTGGAACAGGACGTACAGCGATAGCACTCTCTTCTGGAGATCACCACACCTGCGCTATCCTTGACAATGGTTCTACCTCATGTTGGGGACGCGGAGATAATGGGCGATTGGGTTATGGGGGGACATCTCAGAGAAACTCACCAACGCTCACCAGCAGCCTTGGAACCGGTCGTACGGCTGTTGCAATTTCTTCAGGAGGCTCTCACACCTGTGCAATCCTTGACAATGGTGAAGTCTCCTGTTGGGGATATGGAGCTAATGGCGAATTGGGCAACGGGGCAACGGGAGCAGCCGGTTCGTCAAATACACCTATGCTCACCAACAGTCTTGGAACGGGTCGTACGGCAGTGGCCATTTCTTTAGGAGGCTCTCATACCTGCGCAATCCTTGATAATGGGGCCGCTTCATGTTGGGGATTTGGAGCCAATGGTCGACTGGGCAACGGGGGGGCTGGCTCGAAAAGTTCACCAACACTCACCGGCAGTCTGGGGGCAAGTCGTACAGCAGTGGCGATTTCTTCGGGAGATTTACACACCTGCGCTATCCTTGATGATGGGGATATGTCATGTTGGGGAACAGGGTTTTATGGACAATTGGGTTATGACCCATCGCTCACCGAGGACCAACTTTCACCTAGGGATACATATCCGATGAGCCTAGGTTCTGCTGCACTTTCAGAACGTGATTTCAATAATGATGGGATTTTGAATATTTTCGAAGATAGGATTTGTCCAATAGGTAGTTATCAGTCTTCCATCGATTCTAATATTTGCATTTTGGCTTCTCCGGGTCATTTTGTGAGTGAAATTGGTCAATCAAGTCAAACTGCATGCTTAGCAGGAACCTACAATTCAAACACAGGTTCTACCACTCCAGCAGATTGTATCGATGCAGATGCAGGACATTATGTCGACCTACCAGGTCAATCCTCACAAACAGAATGTTTGGCTGGAACCTATCAAGCAAATACTGGACAAACGTCTTGTAATGACGCAGATGCAGGACATTATGTTGACCAACCAGGCCAATCATCACAAACAGAATGTTTGGCTGGAACCTATCAAGCAAATACTGGACAAGCAGATTGTGATGATGCCGATGCAGGACATTATGTCGATTTATCGTTGGGTGCAGGACAAACATCTCAAACTGAATGTTTGGCTGGAACTTATAATCCAAATACTGGCTCTACAAATTCGAATGATTGTAGTGGTGCAGATTTAGGTCATTATGTTGATGCTACCCTAGGGCCAGCTCAAACCTCACAAACTGCATGTTTAGCAGGTACGTATAATCCAATTACAGGAGCCACTGCCCCAGCAGATTGTGTTGACGCTGATGCAGGACACTATGTCGATTTAGCATTGGGTACAGGTCAATCTTCGCAGACTGCATGCTTAGCAGGAACCTACAATCCAACCCTCGGTTCTACCAATCCAGCAGATTGTATCGATGCCGATGCAGGATATTATGTCGACCTACCAGGTCAATCCAGTCAAACTGCATGTTTGGCAGGAACTTATAACCCAAATACTGGCTCTTCAAATCCTAATGATTGTGGTGGTGCAGATTTAGGTCATTATGTTGATGCTGCCTTGGGACCAGCACAAACCTCACAAACGGCATGTTTAGCAGGGACATATAATCCAGTCACAGGACTCACTAGTTCAATCGGCTGTTTAGGTGCAAATGCAGGCCACTATGTTGACCCAGCTCTAGGACCGGGTCAATCTGCAGATACTGCGTGCTTAGCAGGAACCTACAATCCAAACACTGGTTCTACTACCTCAGCAGATTGTATTAGTGCTGATGCAGGTCATTATGTAGATTTAGCATTGGGCGCAGGTCAACCATCTCAAACTGCATGCTTAGCAGGAACTTACAATCCAAATACTGGTTCTACAAATCCTAATGATTGTGGTGGTGCAGACTTAGGTCACTATGTCGATTTTGCCTTAGGAACAGGTCAAACTAGTCAAATTGCATGCTTAGCAGGAACATATAATCCAGTTACAGGAGCCACTAGTTCAAGTGGTTGCTTAGGTGCAGATGCAGGCCACTATGTTGACCCAACTCTAGGACCGGGCCAATCTGCAGATACTGCGTGCTTAGCAGGAACCTACAATCCAAACACTGGTTCTATTACCTCAGCAGATTGTATTAGCGCTGATGCTGGACACTACGTGGATCTAGCCTTGGGTGCAGGTCAACCTTCACAGACTGCATGCTTAGCAGGAACCTACAATCCAAACACAGGTTCTACCAATCCAGCAGATTGTATCGATGCTGATGCAGGACATTATGTCGACCAACCAGGTCAATCCAGTCAAATGGCATGTTTAGCTGGAACCTACCAACCAGATACAGGGCAGGCGGATTGTGATGATGCAGGAGCAGGACATTATGTCGACCAACCAGCTCAATCCAGTCAAATAGCATGTTTGGCGGGAACCTACAATCCAAACACTGGCTCAATACGTTCATTGGATTGCCTCGAATCAATTGAAGGATATCATGTTCCAACAACAGGTCAATCCAGCCAAACAGCATGTTTGGTAGGAACCTACCAAGCAGGTACAGGGCAGGCCGATTGTGATGATGCAACTGTAGGAAATTATGTTCCCTCAACCGGGCAGTCCAGTCAAACAGCATGTTTGGCAGGAACCTACCAACCAGATACTGGACAAGCAGATTGCGATGATGCCGATGCAGGATATCATGTTCCTATGACCGGTCAATTCAGTCAAACTGAATGTTTAGCAGGAACCTACCAACCAGATGCTGGACAAGTAGATTGTGATGATGCCGATGCAGGACACTATGTCGATCAATCAGGTCAAAATTCACAAATTGCCTGTTTGGCAGGAACATACAACCCAGACATTGGTTCAGCCACTTCTTCTGCTTGTATGGATTCGGATGTAGGACACTTTGTACCATCAGATGGTCAGTCAGCTCAAACTCCTTGTTTAGTCGGTACTTATCAGGCCTATGTAGGTCAGTCCTCATGTAATGATGCCAATACTGGAAACTATGTTGACCAGATAGGTCAATCTATGCAAATTCAGTGTCTACCTGGTACTTATCAAGGTGCTACTGGACAAACCTCCTGTATCGATGCAAGTATTGGTCATTATGTTGGACAAAACGGTCAATCCACTCAAACTGCTTGTTTACCAGGTAGTTATCAAGCGATATCTGGACAAGACGCCTGTGATGATGCAGATCCAGGATACTATGTACCTAATTCTGGAGAGAGAACCCAAACTGAATGTGGATTAGGGTCTTACCAATCATTATCAGGCCAAGATTCATGTGATTATGCAGAAATTGGATATTATGTTGACCAAACTGGCCAAACATCTGCAAAAACTTGCCCTAGTAGTTATTCAACACTTTCAAGTGGAAGTATATATCTAATTCAATGTATTTCAGATTTAGATGGAGATTCTATAGTTGATGTCATTGATAACGATGATGACAATGATGGAGTTATGGATTTAGTTGACGCCTGTTTCACATCTGACTTTGATTTGAGCAGCGATAATGATAACGATGGTTGTGATGATGCTAATGAAGATACAGATGACGACAATGATGGAGTCCTAGATGTCGATGATGACTTACCATTAGACCCAACCGAATCTATCGATACCGATAATGATGGAACAGGCGATAATACAGATACAGATGATGATGGTGATAATGTCCTTGACTTAGATGACGCCTTCCCTCTAGACTCATCAGAATACATAGATACAGATGGGGACGGAACTGGAGATAATGCAGATACAGATGATGACAATGATATGGTATTAGATACGGAAGATGACTTCCCACTTGACCCTTCAGAATCTGTTGATACCGATGGTGATGGAACCGGTGATAATGCAGATGATGATGATGATGGTGATATGGTATTAGATGGAGATGATGATTTCCCACTGGATCAGTCAGAATCAATCGACACAGACGACGATGGAACTGGAAATAATGCAGATACCGATGATGATAATGACACTGTCACCGATATACAAGACGCATTCCCTCTTGACTCTTCAGAATCAGTAGATACAGATGGTGATGGTACAGGTAATAACGCAGATACAGATGATGATAATGATAATGTCACTGATGAGCAAGATGCATTCCCTCTTGACTCTACTGAAACTGTTGATACCGACGGTGATGGAATTGGAAATAATGCGGATACAGATGATGATGGAGATACAGTTCTTGACATCAATGATATATTCCCGCTTGACTCTGGTGAAACTATTGATACAGATGGTGACGGAACAGGAGATAATACAGACACTGATGATGATGATGATAATGTCTTAGACACTCAAGACGATTTCCCACTTGACCCAACAGAATCAACAGATACCGATGGTGACGGGATTGGTAACAACGAAGACACAGATGACGATGATGACGGTATTCTGGACTTAGAGGATAAATTTCCAAATGATAGCACAGAATCAGTAGATTTCGATAATGATGGAACTGGTGATAATGCAGATACAGACGATGATAATGATGGTGTGGAAGACAACGACGATGAATTCCCGCTTGACCCAACTGAGTGGGAAGACGTCAACGGTGACGGGCTTGGTGATAATAAAAACAAACTGAGTATGTTTGAAGAATTTAAACAATCACCAACTCTAACATTGGTAATTATTGTATTACTCATTATCATAATGCTTATTCTTTATCGAAAGCAACCAAGTGTGAGTTCGAATAATGGAACTCAAAGTTCACCTGAACCAGCTCCGAAAAAGAAAGAGACTAGACAGGTTAAAGCACATACCTTAGGTAAGAATGAATGTCGAATGGGTTCAGACCACAAAATCACTTGTCCTTCTTGTGAATCAAGACTTGGTGTCCCAGATGATAGTGTTCCGCCGTTTAGATTCACTTGTCCTAAATGTGATACAAAAATCAAGGTTGTAGAAACTGAGAAGTTTTGATTCAAGGGATTAAACCCTACTAGCGGACTTCTCTCCAAGTGAGGGCGAGGATTAGAGATATGTTTAGGCATGCCAATTTTTTATTAGTATCAATGTATTACACTGAAGTATGGC
>VMHT01058219.1_pt1 | contig 18798 bp, 30 predicted proteins | sample 4693611 | NCBI WGS metagenome assembly VMHT01 (sample SAMN12280063, study PRJNA550983) | marine metagenome | isolation source: seawater sampled from same location over 5 years 0.02-0.2 micron viral filtrate | place: USA: collected off the coast of southern California halfway between the port... ...
AACAACATCACCTTGCAATAGTTTTTCATAAGTATCTTCAATTGATGAAGTTAGCATAACATCAGGTCCAGCGTTTCTTGCAACGTCAACTATTCTTTTTAAATAATCGTTATAAACAGCTTGGTCTGTATTTTTTAAGTTTTTATATTCATCAAAGATGTCATCAATAGCATTAAAAGCTGCATCTTTTTTTGCATTCTTACCAGTAGAACTTGATGAATCTGAGCTTGCTACTATAGAATTTTTAGCGACCGCTAGCTTCTTTGAATAGTTAGATACAAACTCTTGCTCATAATATTTCATATTACGTCTTACTTCTGACGCTTGATTTAATAGTTCTGGATTTGCTTCTAACACAGCATCCTTAAATCCAGTAGAAAGATATATGTTAAGTGCTGGTATTTCTTCTTTTGCTAAAGGCTGGTCATATAAAGAAGCAACAGCAGTCTTTGTTCCTATTGCTTTCATCTTCCTTCGTACACCTTGTGCATAATTTTTACTTGATGCATCAAGAGATGTTTGCTCATGCATTTCAGCACTCTTAATTATATTATCCATTTGATTAAGACTTGCTGATATAAGCTGTGTATTGCCTTGCTCTAATCCAGTTTCTAAATTAAATAAAAACTCAGCTACGTCATTATTAATCATTGTCTCGTTTCGTGCTTGAGCTGCTTTTACTTGCAGTAAAGTTAAGTCTGCTACATGGTCACGAACTGTTGCTTCACCAGCATCTTTAATAATATTCTTAAATTCATCAGGACTGTTATCAACAATCTTATCAACATAATCAGACATAGCATTATTGAATGCTTGGTCGCCACCTACAGTTGTTTGATACTTTGCTCTTAGTTCCTTACTGCGTAACTTAATGTCATCTTCTACACTTTTCATGTAGCGTTTTTCAGCTAATTGCTCAAAAGCCTTTTGACCTATAGAACCCATCTTTGTAAATTCTTCAGTAGAATAAGCCTTAAACTTTCCGTTCTCATCAAGGGTAGTGAAGGATTCTATTGGTACAGACCTTGCTCTCTCTTCTCCAGTTTCTTTTGCATTAGCTGCCAACTCATCAAACGTAATCTTATTGAGCTGATTAATACTTTCTGCTGTGCTAACAAAAGATTGCTCAACAGCATTAGACCTTTGTATCAATCCTATTGGTTGATTTCTAAAAGATACAGCTTGTTTAATTACTTTAACTGCCATTATACACTTGTCTTATTCATATTGTAAAAACCTTGAATGCCTTGCGAAACAGCTCGTAGATAGTAAGCTCTTTGTTTAGCTTCACCTTCTATCCTAAATTGTTCTGCTTGTCTTCTTGATTTGTCATCTGTAAACAATGCCTGTCTATCCATTCTTGTAACATCTTTACCTACAGTTTCTTCTTGCTTTCTTCTAAATGCTTTCAAACTTCTATCTGTACCTTTATCTCTACCAGTCCCACCAAATAGATTAGCATTATTTATAGCTCTATCAGAAAAATATTTATCCAGTCTGTCATTATGCATTTGTGCAAACTTAAGTGCATTTCTTTTTCTATCTTCTTCTGCTTCTCTTGCTTTTGATTCTGCTTGTTGTCTTGCTGCATCTCCAGCTGCAACAGTAGATGCAACAGACATAACAGAACCAACAGCACCTAGTATTTGTAAAAACTGAATCATTAAAAAGCTACCTCCGCTACTATTGAATTAATTTGTAATGCCAATGGTGCATTCTGTGTAATAGTTATTTGTGGGTCTGTACCAAACCCTAGTAACCTAAATTCTTTTTTACCAGTAACTGCATTTCTTGGCTGGCTCATATCATCAGTTACCTGACGTATAATTAAATTAGTATTATTTACAGTTACGGAAAGAGTATTATTTAAATCAAGGACTACTCTTTGTACTGTTCGAGGTTGTCCAGTCAAAGGTCCATCTGCTACTTGTGCATCTATGGGATTTGTTTTTAAAGTAACATCAAACTTCAAACCTATTTCTGCTGAAGATATTGCAGAGTCTACTGACGATACATCCACGTTACCACCAGACACAGTAAAACTCCCAAGATAAAAAGTACCATTGACCACATCAACCACAGCTCCATTGGCGAAATCGGAACTAACGCTGAAGACCCCATTAGAACCAGAATAAGTTTTAGCCAAATCAGTATTAAAAGTATTGCTAAACTCACAAAGAAAATATTTGTTAGTGCCGTCACCTTTATCAAATTTAACAACTGCATAAACATGAGTATCAATTACACAACATGAATGGAAACTTCCTTGAGATGTGAACTGCGTCCAACCAGCTCTTTGTTCCACTCGATTAGAATTAAACACAGCAAGAGTACCATCAGCATCAACTATAAACAAATAATTTTCTGCTCTGCCGATAGCACCAGAAAGCATACTCATTTGTATTGGTGTATTAATAAGATGACTTGATAAGGTAGATATAGGTTGACCGGTATATCCTTTCACAGCATCAGCAAAGATAAACTCTCGTACCATTGCACCAGATGAATCTACAAATACTGTTGCTCCGTCATATATGTAAGGTCGAAGAAAGGAAGAACCAAATGATGTCTGTCTTTCTATAGATGCATTTGTTGGTGTAGTAACTTGTCCTTGTAATGCTGGTAATATAAATTCATCTGTAGATGTAAAGACATGTAGGTCTTTATTAGATATAATGTGACGTATAGTATTAACTTCTCCAATACTGGTAGTAATATCTATAGCATCATCATCCTCTGCATCACCTACATCAAAGTTAAAATATGTTGCAGTTTTGCTTCCCCATAATCCATCTGGCTGTCCAAGAGTGCCACCATACCATAATCTATTTTGGTGAAATGCTACTGCTGCTGGAAATCCTCTTAGTGCAGAATAAGATTGTTCAGACCATTCTGTAACTGGTGCATGAGTTTCCAATGTAGGTGTGCCACCACCAGCAGTTGCTGATGTTGCGTTTGCTCCAGCAGTAAATGTAAATGTATTATCATCAATTACTTCTGCTACTGTTCTCGAACCATTTAGATTCGACCTAGCTATACCACCAACAGCAGATGCGTCAGCAACAGTAAAGGCATCACTAGCAGATAAACCATGAGAAACTAATGTTACTCTTACAGTCCCAACACCTTCATTTGTTCTAAAAGAATCTACCTTAAGTCTTCTTTTAAGATTGCCAAATACTGTTCCAGTTGCTTGTGTTGCTGATTGTACAGAAGTTATCTGAAACTCTGCATCATTATATCTAAAATTTATTCCTATGTGTTTTGAGTTAGGGTAATTACCTCCAGACTGTGAACCAGTTGTATCCCAATATGCTGAACTTGTGGTGAAGGTAACACTACTTCCGCTAGTTGCACTTGGGTCTAAAGTTACTCCTGGGGTTTGAAAACTAAAGTAAGGTTGATGAACTATTGTGTCTGCTGAGTTTTGGTCAAACGTATATGTTTCAACAGCAAAAGAAGTAAGCCCTGTTCGTACAAGTTTTCTTACCATAAAAGTTTGGTGAGCAATAAACATTGTGTCACCTGACTGTGCATATGTTACTTGATGAATGTTGTCATGTGTAAATGGTAAAGCTGCACTACTGCTATCTTGTGTTATTGTTGTAGCAAGAGTTACATTAAAAGATGTATCAACTCTAAACACTCTTATCTTTAAATTTTCTAATGAGATTATGTATCGTTCATCATCAGAGAATATAAATGGTACTATTCTATGTTGCTGCACCTTACTTGTATCTATAGAGGTATCAAACTCATATATATTGCTAAGACCAGACCTCTTTATAACACCACCCTCTGCCCTTATAAAAAAGTTTTCTACTTTCTGTGCTGAGTTGGAATATACTTTTGAGTCTGTTCTTGAAATTAGAGAAGGACTTATTTCACCAAACTGAAAGTTTGATAAAGGTACTCTCAACTTTCTCATGGTTATCTCCTGTTCTGAACAAACCTTCCAGTAATAAGTTTTCTTGTTGTCTGTTGTTGCGAGTCTACACTTCTTGCTTTTAACATAGCCCTATCAGCAAGAGTAGCCATTGTTTGAGTAAGAGAACCATCCCTAGCTATAGATGTGGCAAAGACTTGTGCCAATCCATAGGCTACTGCCATTATAAAATAACTTGGAAAAAATTCTTCTGATTGTCTAAATGTATAATCTGCAATAACTTTATCTGTGCTAGTAGTATCTGCATATATCATATCTCCATATATTTGATACTCTATAGGATTATCATTTACTGTTATTGCGTGAATAATAAGTGTGTCATTTGGTTGTTGATAAGCTAAATCATATCGTGCAGTAGGTGCATCTGTTAGCCTATTTAGTTCTTGTTGGTTTGTTGCAAATCTCCATCTTGCGTTGGTGAGAGATGATTGCACAACATCTTCATAAACATTTGCTGCAACTCTTGCTTCTGTCGTGCCATCGTCAAAAGATGTAATAGGTTCTGCTCCAATAAAGATTAAACCTCTATTGCAAATATCTACAGCTGAATCTGATTTGGTGCTAACTACTGCCATAATAGAGTAGGGGGATTTCTCCCCCTATCCTTAATCGCCATCTGTTTCAACAATAGCTGTACCATTAGATACATCTACAACAGTACCAGTATTTGACAGAACACTTACAAAATTGGTTGTAGGAGTGTTTGTGTCAGCAACAATAATAACATCTCGAACAGCAAGCATATTTGCGGCACTATTAAAGTAACCTTCTGTGTTTACAGTTGCAATAGCATCTGCGGTTACATAGCTCCACAAGTTCATATTTGATGAACCAGCTAATCGAGATAATCCACTAGCACTATAAGCCATTTCAATACCTCCTATTAATTGTTATCTAAGACTTCATAGATACCATTGTCATCAATAACAACAGCACCCATTGACATCATAGATGTTGCAAGATGAGATGCTTTCTCAGGGATATAATTTATCTCTGTGGAAACATCAGAGTTTACTCCTAGTCCTATAGAAGTAGTATGATAAGCCATATTCTTACCAGCAGTAATTGCAGAAGTAGAGAATATGTTGAAGCCTAGAAACTGCTTCATTGTCATACCACCAGCAAATGGTAGGTTTTGCTCACCAACAAAGTCAGATGATGCAAACTCATTTATTAAGAATAAGTCTGCAAATCCCTTTGGGTGCATAGCAAGATAACGACCACCATCCTCAGGAATGTTTGCAGAACCAAAAGTTTCAAACAATGATAGTAAGTCTGCTTTTTCAACAGCACTACTTGTGTCATGTATTTGAGTTGAGTTAGCTCCAGCATCCATTGCTGTATACAGGATTTCGTCAGTTTTTCGACCAAGAGCAGCTGCAGCACTTGTTGCTACTGCTTGTCTTTCGTCGATGTTTGTTTTGAGTTCATCTAGTTTGTCGATATATTCGGCAGCATAGAAATCACTCATGGTTGCTTCCACAGTTGTATGTGTTAGCTCCATAGGTGTTACCATACCATTTCTCGATTTAGTAGACGCACTACCAGTTCCAATCTTTTGAAAACGTACTACGTTCCCAGCTACATTGCCAACCAGACGAACAGTATTCCTTAGTTTAGAACCCATACGCTGATATGCCATGTGAACATCAGACTCGAACTGTTTAATAAAGGCTGTATCAATTGTATTTGCCATTATTCAGCTCCATTGTTAAGTTTCAATTACGTCGCTGATTGTCCGTTTTGCATCTTAACATGATTGTCCACAAGGGGTCACTCAATGCATAGTGGGTCTTGACTTACTCATTCTTTGCTCAAAATTATCTAAATTGCAATAGTAAAGTTTAATAAAGGGTACATTATCAAAGAAATATATGTCATCTTCTTGATGGAACCCCATAGATTCTAACCATTTTATAGTTTGTATTTGGTCTTTTGGAACAAAGTTTTCTACAAAATCAAAGTCTATTTTAAGAAACGATAGTATTAATTTGCTGTGTTTGAATATAAATAACCAATGTTTATTAATCATTTCTGTCCCAAGAAACCATATTCTACCAATGTGCATAACGTCATCGAGAGGAGTAACACCACACATACCTATAGGATTACCTTTGTGTGTTATAGTAAATCCCTTTGCACCATCTTCTAAAAATGGAACAGCAAGTGCCATCTCTGGAGATGCACCAACTAATGCACACTCTCGAACATCAGAGATTCTTAAATTATTAACAAGGTGGTCTACATCAGAAAGTTTGCATGGTCTAAACTCAAACTGTCCTTTCTGAATGTATGTCATTTGTTATAAAGTTTTTGGAAACCTTCTTCTACTTGACGAACATAGCTTGGGTCACGCTTTGACATGTTCCAGTATCTTTCGTCTTTCATCATCTCTCGCAATCCATCTTCTGATTGCTGACCAGTTGGTGTTGCATCACCTATAGATGTGGTTGTTTTCAAAGCATTCATAACAGTTTCCATTGCCTTTACACCTTCTGCTGTTGCACAAAGATTAGCAATTTCTGCATGTTGCTCTGGTTTAAAAAACTTATTTGACCATAGCTCTACTGCTTGGACTCTTTCAATAGCATTATCCCCTAAGTTTTTCATCTCCGATTCTGGGTCAGACATGCCAATATTCATTGCTTTCTTATACATCTCAATGCCTTCAGCAAACTCATCTTGGCTATAACCATTTTCATAAGATTGTTCAGCCCACCACTCTAGTAAATCATTACTCTTAGCAAGCTCATCATCAATACCTTCTGGTAATATGTAATCACCTTTCTTTTCCGGTCTGTCTTTATATGCTTCTGTTTCCAAGTCTTTCATAACTTGTGATTTAATATCATCTTCTTTCTGGCTTAACTTACCTTCAAGTTGTGAATAGGAGCTAGCCATATCCTCTGCCGATTTAAATTTTTCTGGCAACCAAGCTGGTCGTTCACCCATAGAATCTATTGGTTGTTCAGTTGTAGGAGTTGTATCGGTTGTAGGAGTTGTATCAGTTGTAGGGGTATTATTAGTCTCTACTTGTTCTGCTACTGTTGTTGATGTTTGTTCTTCACTCATATTAATCCTCTCTTGCTACTTTATCACCATGTGCTATTCGTCTTTCAATAACACCTACAATGTACCTAGCACCCTCTGCATGTCTAAGCACTTCGTCTGTAACTGCTGAACCATGTACTGCTTCAATAGTTATAGAACGTAAATATTTTAATACTTCTTTACCAACTGGAGTATTGAACAAAGCATGTGTATTCAAACTAACTGTCTCTTCATCTACTTGATATCTTGGAAAGCCATCAATATTACTAGTTACAATTGGTTTACTCTGCTGCTTGTTCATTTGGTGCTTCCTCCATTTGTTGTGGCTGCATCATTTGTTGTTGAGCTAACTGCTGTGCAGTTTGTACCAGTAGTTTACGTTCTTCTAAATCTCTTATCAGAGTATCAGGTACACCAAACTTCCTTGCTAAATGTGCTGCGGTTTCTTCTGTATTAACTAAAAGGTTTACTGTCTGTGGTCCAAATGAACCTCCTACAAGTTCTAGCCATCTTGCTATTGCAGATATATCTTGATTAGATTGTGCTTGAGCCAATGGTGAAACAGACTTCACTTTTATTTGTCTACCATTCAAAGTAGGTATCTCTATACGACCTTGCTTTTTTAAAATGAATACAACTCTTTGTAATACTGGCTGAACCATTTCAGCTTGTAATCTACCAAAAGCAGAACCCATACGTCTACTTAAGTCTGCCATTCTTTCTGCAACTTCTGTTGCACTTGCTGGTGTCCTATCTGGATTACCAAGCATATCATTATACAATGCTCTCTTAATATTCTGACGCATATCACTCAGTACAAAGTTTGTAAAGTTAAGGTCACCAGCTTGTTTAATTGGTTGCAATCCAGCAGAGTTTGGTGCTTTTGGAATTACAGTCCCAGGCACTAAATTAATTGTATCAGGATTAATTACACCATCATCATCCATCTGATAGATTCCAGATATTGCCATTGCTGCATTATTAAGAATTGACTCTACTGTTAGGTTAGTAGTTTTAATTGCACTCAAACAGTTGAATATTGGACCTCTCCCATATACCTCACCAGCACATGTATTCCAGCGAAAACATATATATGGATTGCTACCAGTACCAACAAGAGATTCTTTTTTAAGAATAGATAATGTATTCAGCTCTATACATATATACATAAACGCATCTTCATTGAGCTTTGAATAATCTTTACATACAATCTCTAACAATTTTGTTTTTGAGTCAGGCTTAGAAATCATAGAGTTAGTTAACTCTTGTGGCATCTCTTGCTCTGGAAATAGTATATGTAAATCTGAATATCGAACTTGTCGCTCTCTATATACATGGTCAATGTTATCATCAGGACCAACATCAAGAACCACATGAGGTAAGGGTATAGCAGAAAAAGATATTGGATTAATAGCATCTCCCTCTGAAACATGAAGCACACCAGTACCAACAGCTAAATCCATAAACGACTCATGAACCTCTTGAGCAAAGTTTGAGTTCTGCAATACTTCAAAAACGTATTCTGTTATTAGCTCTAAATCATTATTAATTTCATCACGTTCTTCTAAGGGTATTTCTGAGCCAGCAGCAAAATCAGCCCAACGAGCAAAGTTGGGGACAAGCCCTTGCTGGAGTCTTGATGCAAATTCCTGTACTCCAACGACAGCAGTCTCATCAAATATTCTTTCATCCCTACGTTCTCCTATGGTCTTTGTTTTAAATGTTTCTCGCATAGGCATTGTATATTCGTAACAGTCATCAAACACATCTTCAAAGTGCTGACGTACAGTCTTAGCTTTTTCAAATTTTTCTTTATAGTATTTGGCTAATTCTTTCGGCTCTGTTGGCATACCGATATGCATATTAGTACCTTCTTAAACCAGTTTGATTTTGTTGCGTACCTTGATTAAGAAAACCAGAACCCCCTGGGGAGCTTGTGAACAAAGAACCTCTACCTACTTTTCTTCTGAATACTGTTCCACCAGTGTCATAGAATAAACTTGTTTTGACTGGACCTGTTGTTTCTACTTCTTCTTCAAGAGCTTTTTGTCTATTAACAATTTTTTGTTCTTCTTCTTCTTTTTGTGCAGCCTTTGTTTCTTCCTTTACCTCTTGTCTAGGTTCTGGAGTTGGGCTACCACCACCACCAAAGCACATACTTATCTCCTTATGTCCATTCCGAAAAAGTTCTTCTTTCTACTAATACTAGGTCTTTTAAATAAATCAAAGCCTTTTCTTGCGTTGAACGCTTTGATTGGTTGCTGACCAGTCATCAAACTTCTTCCTTCTCCAGCACCTAACATTAGATATTGCAAGGCATCATGGCAATGAGAATACATATTTTTCTCAGGTTTATCATCATATCTCTCCCCAGACACTTGCATTCTTCTATAGCAGTAGCCACCTTGAAATCCTTTTATAAGTTGTGGACATCTTCTATCCATTAAGAACCCAGACTTTCCATCTACCATTTTGTTTAGTTGTGAAGAAACAGACTCAAGTCTTAAGTCAATACTATTACTTGGAGCTGGTGTTGCTTTTAATCCAGCACCCCTTAAAATTTGAAAAGGAGTTGACTCATCTGTCTGCGCTCTAAAATCTCCAGCTGGGTCACCATAGATATACACATCAAGACTATTAAATCGTGTAGCAATTTCTTGTCTAAGTAATTCTGCAAAACGAACTATACCCATGTCAATAGCTACAATCTCAGACTGTATTAACCATCGACCTCGAACCTTCTGAGCAAACACAGCAGATGGAGTAAGACCAAAATCAATCCCAATATATAAAGGAACACCAATAGCAACTGGTATTTCCTCTTGTGCAATATGTGTATCACTTACAAAGTCTGGATAGACTGGCTTGCCATCTTGAATCATACCTAGACGATTCATTACATACACATCTATCCAACTTTTTGTTTTTCCGTTTACAATATTTGGGTAATAACTTTGCAATATGTTTTTGCTGTTCTCTGCTTTAGGTGTGGGGGAATAAGATATTATTTCGCCCTTCTCTCCAAGATTTTCTATCATTGCTGCTGGCTGTGTATAGAATCTCCAGTTCTCAGGCTTCACCAACATAGTTGCTTGCTCTCTTGGAATGTGGTCAGGAATGGGAACTTCCCCTGACATGATAGCCCACCAATGGTCTTCTTCTGGTGCGTTAGTATCACAGATAACACCAGACCAACTGGCACCACCTTCTCTCATACTTGGATATCTACCAACACGCATAGTACACGCATCAACAATACTCTTTGGAATTTCTCTAGCTTCATTCACCCATATACCAGTTAGCTCAAGAGAAAGAAGTTTCTTTACATCTTCTGGTCTGTCAAGAGCAAGAAAGATAACCTCAAGGTCTAAGTCATTCATAATAATGTGGTGAGTATACGGAACTGACCACTTAAAATTTCCCCAATCTGATTCTGGAAACCAATCTAACCAAGTCTTAATTGTTGTAGTTCTAAGCTGTGGGTTTGTATTTCTTATGATAGCCCAACGTGATTTACGAATCCCATCATCATTTGGCTTCTGCTCGAGAGCTCTTCGGAATACTTCTATGCAACACGCAACAGATTTACCAGAACCAACTGGACCTCGAATCCCTCTAAAGAAACTACTGTCCTTCATAAAATCTTTAAGAACTTCACCATCAGGCTTGTATGTAAACTTCATATTATCTCAGACCTTTATCAATCCCAGCCTTTAATAATTTCTCTATAGCTTCCTGTCCCCTAGCTTCAATAATATTATCAAGCATCTTGTTAGAAACAAATGATGCACCATGCTTTTCATCAAAGTATTGAAAGTGTATATCCTTTACAATTCTTCTTAGCATTCTGTGTTCTTCTGGTTTGAGGGTATTGAGAAAACTCATGTAAACTTTCTATGTGATGCTGTCTTCTTTGCAATCTTCTTTGGTTGTTTAGCAACTTGTTTGCCCTTACGCATTGCTGCTCTTTTCTTTCGAGTGGTTGCTCGATACTCTGCATCACTCAATGACTTTATTGCAGACTCTGGCAAATACCTCTCCCCAGTTTTAAGAGAGGGTTTACCAGACTTAGTTCGCCACTTTTGCCTTGTCCATGCTCGTAGGCTTCTCTGACTCTTTGCTAAAGCCATTAGGTATATCCACCACCTTTGGCTTTATATTGTTTGGCTAACATCTGTGCTTTTCGTGCAGACCATTGTCCAGGATTACCACCTTTACCACTAGCCTTAATTCTGCGAAAAAGTGCAGCCCTCATCTTAGGCTGTGTATAATTTCCAGCTGCGTTAACTGCCATTACTTTTTCTTCTTAGATGCCATAATTTTAGATTGAAGATTCTTTGGTAGAGTCTTCTGCTTTGCAGACAAACCATTCTTCTTTGCTGGTGGTCTACCTTTCTTGCTTCCGTAAGTTCCTTTTCCCATAGGCATAGTATTATCCTTTCTTTTTGTTTTTATTTCTTCGTGAGATTGCCGCTGCTTTTCTCTTTGCGTCGGCTTTGCTTGACGCTCCCCACGCTCTTAGGCTGAGAAGAAGTCGAGTTGGTCGTCCCTTTGAATCCTTTTCCGGTCCTCGCATTCCCCCCATCCTTGCCAGAAAACTTGCCCTTCTTGGGTTGTCCCCTGACTTTACTGGAGCTTTTAGAGTTCCCTTCTTGTAACTTGCTCGACCTTTTGCGTTGAGTCCTCCCTTCGGATTCTTCCCCGCCTTTCTTTGCCAAGCTGGAGTCTTCGCCATCTTTTTTCCTTCTCAATATATTAGACATTAACACAGCAACACGCATAATCAATCCCTTTACAATAGTAAATATTTTCATCGAGCTTTTTTCTCCCAAAATGTCAGCGTACTATCTCTTGCAACTGTAGTAGTGTAACTTTTAGGGTTACCCCCTACTACAGCTATATTGCACAGCATACTATCAGCAAATTATGATAGGTCTATGTTGACTGATATCGAACCAATATGATTATGCATTACTCTGTCTACTGCTTTGAAACCAGCCCTATCTAGTAAATCTTTGCTAGCTTCTAGTTGCACATACTCACTCTTTGCTTTATCAGACAATGTTACTAGCTTACTCAGGGCTTTCGTAGCATTCATACTTAACTGCTCGTTGATACAAGTCATCATGTACTGTTGCACATGTGGCAATCTCAAAGCCTTACTAGCAGTCACTCTGCCTGATTCTCCAGCACTGTATCCAGCTTGTTTACTCGCATCTGTGATTGAGCCACCACTTGCTACGAGTGTATCAACCAATGCTTTCTGCTTTGTTGTTAGCCTGTATGTCATTGAGCATCTCTCCTTCTGGTCATATGCTGATTGTGTTCGCCATGATTTAACCTTGTTTTTACCATTCATGTCAAGGTCTTAATTTCACTAGCTTCTATGTCCAGCACCCAATACAGCCACCAAAGAGGTCATTCAAGATATGGTCTCCGTATGCTTCTTACGAGGTCACATAAATGCTTCACCCATAATATAGTCCTTTTATAGTGTTAATTTACTAACCAGTCTTACCAGCAAAGGGCATACGTAAGGCGGTGCATATTTGCCAGCACAGAAGCTGGCGAATCTTTGTATTACCTTCAACAACTAATTTCCCCTAGCCCAAGGGCTATTCCTCGCGAAACAAATTAGCTGTTGACTTACAGCCCTTTGCTGGACACCTGTCTGCATAAATTAACAATATATAAAAGGAGTAATATCATGAGTAAAGATTTAGTAACACACGTAAGAGCATACTACGACCATATCTCAAATGACTGGCAGCGTTATTACGAGCTAGACAAAGCTAGTGCAGACCTTGAATTCAAGATTAAAAACAAGGATAAATACATAGCAGACAAATCAGCTGAGTATGACGCAGAGCATGAGAGATGCACAACGACTAACACAGTCTCCACCACGCTAGAAAGATTGGACAATCAAATCGAGCAAGCTAAGGTGACTCAATCAGAGTTGAGAGAGATGAAACAAGCTGTGAATAAAGTGCTTGAGTCTCAGAACTTAGATGCAACACCTAGAAGGACTCTTGCTGAGATGCCAAAGCGTGCATCAGAGACTATTGATAATACAGTATCAACAAAGAAGCAGCTTAAGTCTGAAAGCTAAACACGAAAGACCTGAGCAAGTCTATAAACTGCTCATCTTATTTATAAAGGAGAAAGATATGTTAGCAACAGCAATCACTTGTTACATGATAGGTAACCTAATAATTATGGGATTTATTATTTGGCTATGGAGGAACCCATGAGAGATTTTATTGAAGAAGTAGTTGGAGTAGCATTCCTGTTTCTCTGGTTTACCATCTTATTCTCAGGATTATTTGAGCAGTTCATGTTAGGGGTCATCGAGACCCTTAGCTGACCAGCTCTAGCTCAATAGTGCCAGCGTAAAGCTAGGCACTTATTGTTGCGTCGAGCTGCAAGCAAGGGGTGAGTGGTGGCTGGCGTGAGTGCTGACCGCACCAGTGTCAGATTGAAATGTACAGTAACGAGTATGAATCAACCATAAAAATCAAAGGAGAAAGCTATGGAAAAAATTGATGAAGATATGTTTACGTTAGATACAAGTGGAGACAAGAGAATCGCACAGCTTAAGATAAATAGAAATGTAGAAATCTATTCAGCACCCAGAGGTAAGTTTCTAGTAGTAGAATGGGAGCATGGATTCTGCGAGAGGCTTTACTTCAACACATTGTCAGATGCAATCCAGCATTGTGTAGAAATCAAAAGAATCTATGACAGAGTTAAACTTAAATACTCACATGCATATGGAGGTGTCAGCATGTAGGTAAATAAATACCCTATTAATATACCAACGAGCTTCCCCTCTAACAAAAACATCTTGCTCTCTGGTCAAGGCAACCTTCGGCACTTCGTGTCCTTGACCATGCAATCTGTTCTTGTTCTGAGGGCTTGTAAATTTTTAAAACAAATGATAAACTAAATATGGAGAAAGCAAATGGCACAATATCCTATATGGAATAGAGTATCTGCTTGTATATACAAGTCAGACAAAAGCTATGGAGTCAGGAATACTGGTGACGTTGAGGTTCGAGTAGGAACTTCATCACACAACAGTCATGTCTTCCTATCACACACCACTACAGTTCGTAAACATGAGAATGGAGACCAAGAGTTTCGTTTCTATGTCAATCGTGACTTAGTTAAGTGTGCAATACTTCCCAAAGGACAGTACCAACTAGAGTACAGGGAAGTAAAATCAATCAACGAACCATACATGTAAGGAGATAATCATGGAACTACACACAGCAGAAACAATCAATGAAAGATTCAGTAATCAAAGAGATAAGATATTCAATCATCTTCATCGCTTTGGAAGTATATCACCACTTGAAGCACTTAAGAAATATGGATGCATGAGACTTGCAGCACAGATTCTTATACTAAAACAAGATGGCTGCAACATCGTTACAACTATGCAACAGAAAGGTGACGTTACTTGGGCTGAGTATTGGCTAGAAGAAAGGTTTAGAAAAGAACACAAGCAAGCTACAAACTTCAACCTTGCTAATAGTGGTCAAGATATCCCAGTACCAAAAGCATTCTTTAAACAGGAACGAGAGCATTATGAGAACATAAGCAATGACCCAATGGAACAATGAATATGAAACAGTAGGAACATTTGTGTGGAACAACTTGACACACGATGTAAAGGTTCGAAGAGATTATCTCAACTATTCGGAGCATGGAATGCCCTATGTAGTTGACCATTTCGAACTGAATGTAACTAATGTAAATGGTTTTAAAGTAAAGAGTCCGCTAACAGAAACTGGGTATCGTTCATACATGCTGGCAAGAAGGTCAAAGCATTATGGAGGTACAACTCATTGTGATGAAGCAACAACCAATGAGCAGTTTCTGTCTAGCTTAATAGAAAAACTAGGCGATGAGCCACAACAACAGGAGTTAATGTTATGAGTATAGAAAAATCAGTAAGAGGAAAAGAAATGGTAACACTTGAACAAAGAATACAAGCAGACATGTTATTCTATGAGTCATTGAAAGATGATGAAGAAAGAATACCAAGCTGGGATGTACGATATGCATTCGGCAAAGTTCATGAATCAATCAAAGCAATAGCAGATATGTATCACTTTGTAGATGACTCACGCAACGAAGCCAACGTACCAACACCAAGCTCGATGTTGAAGAAGACTATGGAGAAGGTACGAGAGATTCATTATGGTGACAAAGTTGAGTAACCCAATCAATGACCAGATAAAAGATACTGTTACTGATGAGCTAGACAGCTTAACAGTATCTGAGTTACAATCAATGGTCGAGAAGTTAGGCATGAACTCAGTTGTTCTTGATGATTTCTTACGAGATGTAGCACAACAAATGTATGAACAACTTAAGATTCATATTTAAAAAAAAAGGGTGGCCTAAAAAGCCACCCAGTTTGAAGGATTAATGTCATGATTACTAAAAACCAAATAAGAATACTATCAGCTTTGTACTATTTGATAAAGCAAAAAGAACAAAGAATAGTATTATCAAATCATATACGTCAACTCATACCAGATGTTAAGCAAGGAACCTTATCAACTACATTACAGTCACTTGAACATAAACTTGGATTAATAATTTCATTACCTTGTGATGCTGTTCTTAGAAGTATTTATGGTGCAAATATCAAATCACCTGGCACAACAAGAAAGTATTACATTACCGGAAGTGGTAAGAAACTGGTCAATATATATTTGCAAATGATAAAGAGAGATGATAACAAAGTAGACTATGAAAAGTTATCTGCAGCAGCTTACGGAAAAATCAGAACACCAGAGCGTAGACTTACGCAAGGCTTTTGATTGGGCTGGATTATCAAAAACAACATACTATCGACAGTTTAGAGGAACAGAGTTACGTTATGATACTGCTGCAAAAATTGAAAAAGCTATTGAACGCCTTGCCACGCTTCAAAAAAGATAAAGGTGTGGAAAACAGAGCATCAGTAGTATGCGATGCATGTGGTAAAACAATCCAATACTTTGTTGTATCCCTCTATAAAAGTACAAAGATATGTATGAAATGCTATGAGGAGGACACATGGTTAGCAAAAGTAAAGCAAAAGGAAGCTATCACGAAAGGTGGTTTCTAAAATTATTTAATAGTTTAGGTATTCGTACAAAGAAACAACCACTATCGGGCAGTTTAGGTGGTGAGTACAGAGGGGATTTGACTGTTGATGTCGCTGGTCAAAACTTGATTGTCGAGGTCAAGTACAGAGACAGCAGTCAATTCCCTAATGTATTTAATTTGCTAGAAGACAAAGACATTGCTGTATGTAAACGCAAGAAGGGTTCTCCCAGATACTGCGTCATCATAAAAGATGAGGTATGGGAAGATGTCTTTGCGTATCTAATACGGCATGAATCAAACATAGAGTAACAACAGGAGTTCCAAATGGAAATACAAATCGACTTTAATAATTTACAAATCGAAACCCTTAACATGAACTTGGATAAGGACTTTGATAAACCAGCAACAGGCAAACAGTTATGGAAAATACAAAATCAAGTGCTGCGTAACCTTCGTATAATTGAAACTCTAAAGAAAGCATGTGTAACCTATCATGTTGGTGACAAACAATATGCTGAGGTTAGTGACTGGGAAAATATTATGGAAGATATGGTTGCGTTTACGTTTCCTATATCTCTTGAATCAGCTAGCAATATTATCAAACGCTTAGTTGATATTGAGAAAAATAGTTTGGCATATCATAAACGACACATCGAAAAACAATTAACAAAAACAAAGAAGGAGACATCATGATAGAAAACAAAATACATTTAGTAAAAGACGGAGAGGGAGCAGTTGAACTATTGCTTGCATTCCGTACACCAACATTTGCAAACATAAAGATGAAGCAAGAGCTCTTAGATATTAATGGTGTAAACATAGACAAGGTTCTTATTACTTGCACTGATTCTACTGCTGCACTCAAAGCCAGTGATGTTATGCGAGTATACATGACACCATTGGACAGAGAACATCTGGAAAGTCGTATTGCAAAATGGAAGTTTCTTTTCTACAAACCTTACAACTCAACAATGGAAGAGGTAGAGCAAAGGAGTGAAGCTATCCTCGAGCAACTTGCTGTCTTACCAGCAGACTGTGTTCATCATGCTCTTGGAATGGCAATACGGAACTACAAAATCTTTCCGTCATTTTCTGAGGTGTATGCAATCATGAAAAACAATGTTGATGAACGACAAAACTTTGTAACTCAGATAGACAAAAGGCTTGACCAGTTGCATCAATGAAACTACAATCGCCATATAAATAAGGAGAAAGCACATGGATAGAACGAAATTCGTGGGTGGTAGTGATACCATCCGATTAGTAAAAGGTGACTGGGAGAATCTCTACCTAGAAAAAATTGGAGAGAAACAACCAGAAGATTTATCTGATAATCTACAAGTTCAGATGGGTATTACCACAGAGCAACTTAATGTTGAGTGGTTCTTGAAACAGCATAGCAATCATCTCGATGCATCTTGGGTTGAGAGAGATAAAAAAATTGGAGTCTATCTTATTGATGGTGTTCCTTGTGCTGCAAGTCTTGATGGTTTAATTACACAGCATTCAGATAAAAGGGAATGGGTTCTCGAGTGCAAGCATACGAATCCATTTACATCTATCCAAGATATTATCGAAAGATACATGCCACAGTTACAATTCTATATGCATTTGCACAGACACAGAATGAAACAACGACCAATACGAACTCGTTATCATTGTGCTGGTGCATTCATATCAATCATACAAGGCAATGGTAGCAAGTATCATCAGTCCCATATCGAGTACAACGAACTATATGCTGCAAAAATTATGGAGCTTGTGAAAAAGTTTTGGCTCAATCATATTATTCCTAAGGTAAGACCTGCCGACAATGGGATTGCAGACCCCCCAGAAGTCAATGCAATCCCAATTGATAGGAAGATTCAGAAGAGTATGGGTCATAGTAATGAGTTTACTAATGATACACATGAATACATACAGACTATGGCAGAAGCAGATAAGCATGCAGATGCAAAGAAAAGACTGCTTAGTCATGTAACAGATGATGTGTATGAGATGTACAATGATTACCTAGTAATATCAGTATCGAAGACCGGAAGAAGGAGTATTAAGCTACGAAAGCCAATACAACTTGCTTATGACATAATGAAAGGAGAAAGCAATGGACGGACTAAACAATCAGATTAGACAATCAAAGCTACTCGCAAAGCTACTTGTGATTGCAGAGATGGAATCTTTTATCACAAAGCAGAAGCATGAGATTGAATTAGAACTGGCAGCAGAACAAGCTGCAATGAAAGAGATAGAAAGAAAGGAGAAAGCAAATGACTAAAGAAAATAATGAGGAAACAGTATTCAGACTAACTAGTATATATACTGCCTTGCAAAAATGTGAGTTTAAAAAAGTAACAGTTAAAGGTAGCAATGCTATGTTCAATGCTAAATATATGAAAGTAGCAGATATGTTGCCAGTGATTGAGAAAGAACTCCAAAAGCACGACATCATTTGTATTGGCACTATGAAAGTAAATGAACATAATTCACCGATACTCAACATACAACTACGACACATACCTAGCGATACATTTATCGAAAGTGAATGTATTTGTTTGGACGATACCAAGAAAGGTAGTCAGCAAATTGGTAGTGGCATTACCTATATGACACGATACATTTTGCAAAGACTACTTAACCTAGTGCCAGACGATAGTACAGATGCTGATGGTAATGAATCTAGTAGGTCTGGTGGA
>VMHT01144075.1_pt1 | contig 18796 bp, 17 predicted proteins | sample 4693611 | NCBI WGS metagenome assembly VMHT01 (sample SAMN12280063, study PRJNA550983) | marine metagenome | isolation source: seawater sampled from same location over 5 years 0.02-0.2 micron viral filtrate | place: USA: collected off the coast of southern California halfway between the port... ...
AAAAGGAAGTGTTCTTGAACCTTGAGATTCGTCTTCTGGATTATTAATCGCGGACAGTTCTTCTGTCTGTCCTTCTGGATAATTTGTAATAATTAATTTGACAGGATTAACAACAGCCATAACTCTGGCAGAAGTTTTATTGAGCTCTTCGCGTACACAATATTCGAGTAAAGATACGTCAATAACATTTTCACGTTTAGAAATTCCTGCAGTAGTTACAAAATTAATGAGTGCTTGCGGAGGGTAGCCTCTACGGCGCATCCCAGAAATGGTTGGCATTCTAGGATCATCCCAACCACTAACATGTTGCTCATCGACTAATTGGGCAAGCTTACGTTTTGATGTTACCGTATAAGATAAGTTTAAACGGGCAAATTCACACTGATGAGGGCGTAAGTCATCTGAAGAAGGGAGTTGGTCTAAAAACCAGTCATACAGCTCTCTGTGGGGCTTGAATTCGAGCGTACACAAAGAATGAGAAACTTGCTCAATATAATCTGATTCACCGTGTGTCCAATCATACATTGGATAAATGCACCAAGCATCACCAGTTCTATGATGGTGCTTAAAGAGAATACGATACATGACTGGATCACGCATTAACATATTTGGCGAAGCCATTTCAATTTTAGCGCGTAATACATGAGATCCTTCTGGATGCTTTCCTGCCTTCATTTCTTCGAAAAGTGCAAGGTTTTCATCTTCCGGCCGATCACGAAAAGGACTGTTTACTCCGGCTTGGGTTGGTGTTCCTTTTTGCTCGGCAATGGTGGTAGAATCTTGTGGATCGATATAAGCCTTCCCTTCTTTGATAAGGAAAACCGCCCATTGGTAAAGTTGTTCGAAGTAATCAGAAGCATAACATTCTTTGTCCCATTGATAACCTAACCATTCAATATTTTCTTTGATCGCGTCGACAAAAACTTGATTTTCTTTAACAGGGTTAGTGTCATCAAATCTTAAATTTACTGGAGCATTATAACGCTTCCCTAAATTGAAATTTAATGCGATTGCTTTTAAATGTCCTACATGAAGATAACCATTAGGTTCTGGCGGAAATCTAAAGCGAATTTGATTTTGATCAAATCCATTCGCTAGATCTTCTTCGATGATATGTTCGATAAAGTGTAAAGTTGCTTTCTCTTCAGACATAAAAAAACTTTTGGCAAAGATATTAAAAAGGCTGGGGTGCTTGAGATTAATAGATGAATTATATCTTTAACAAAAAAATAAATGGGCATTATTAAGGTTCACGATATAAAAATCCATACCAATCACGGCTGTATGGAGGAAGAAGCAAAAATTGGAAATGATTATATTGTTAATGCTGTTGTAAAAACAGACTTAGATTTATCTGCTCAGACCGATGATTTAAAAGATACGGTTGATTATGTAGCGATTTATAACATTGTTTTTGAAGAGATGAAAATAAGGGCTAAATTATTAGAAACAGTTGTGCAAAGAATTATCGATCGCATCTTAAAAGAACATAAAAGCGTAGAAGAAGTAACGATTGAGGTACAAAAATTAAACCCTCCAATAGGTGGAAATGTAGGTTATGTTAGTGTAGAAAGAAAAGGTAAAAGAGCTTCTTAATAAAAAAATAAAAAACGTATTTTTGCAGCGTGGCACCGTGGCCGAGTGGCTAGGCAGAGCTCTGCAAAAGCTTGTACAGCGGTTCGAATCCGCTCGGTGCCTCTTTAAAAACCCTTCTTTTTGAGGGGTTTTTTATTTTAATTCATTTCTACAATTGTCCCACCGATCACTTTTTTACGAATCAATTTTGTGGGTTTCCCGTGTATACGAACTGTACCACCAACACTAACGGTTGCTTCTAATAATTCAGAAGCGTGTAAATAAGCTACACCGCCAGCTGTTACTTTAACGGTTGTTTGTTCAGTTAAAAGTTTTTCTCCTTCGCAAATCCCTCCGCCCAAAATTGATAATCGATGTGATGTCGCTTTTCCTGATATATTTAAAAAGCCTCCAGATTTTACGCGAGAATCTATTTTTTCTGAAGTAATATTTAAGGTTTGTCTCGAACCTTCATGGGCTTTTAAAATAATACTGGTCGTATTAATTTCTGCTGTGGATTCTAGGGTACTTCCTTGGTAAGTGTGCAAAGCATCTAGATCTTCTGTAAAATATAATTCAGCATAAGTTGTTGAGGGGTTTAGAAGTTGATCGATACTGTGTCGAATTTTTAGAACGTCTTTCTTTAAGGTAAATACTACTGTTTCTGTGTTATCACCAAAAATAACCATCTTATTGGTGTCTGATGGAATTAGTTTTACATGAATTCCAGAATAAACTTTTACGCCATTAAATGGAGAAATAGAGACCTCTTTAGGTTTTTGTGCCAAAGTTGTTACCGAGATTAAAAAGAAAAGAAAAAAAAGCTTTTTCATATCGTGAAAGATTGAGTTTAAATATAATAATTATTGGTCTTCTTGAACCATGGTAAAATCTAAATGTCGTTTTATCAAATCTGCTTTTGCAACAGTTACAGTTACAGTGTCTCCTAGTTGGTAAATCTTTTTTGTTCTTTCTCCTACAAGGGCATGATTTCTATCATCGAAGAAAAAATAATCACCAGGAACATCTTTGATTCGCACCATACCTTCACATTTATTTTCAATAATTTCTACATAAATCCCGCGATCAGTTACCCCAGATATTACTCCTGCAAATTCTTCGCCAATATGGTTTTCCATAAATTTAATTTGCATAAACTTAATGGAATCACGTTCTGCTTTTGTAGCTAATTGTTCTCGCTGAGAAGAATGTGTACTCGCTTCTTCAAGTTGGTCAATTGAGGGCCATTTTTCTTTGTTTAGATGCTGTGCTAATAAGCGATGCACCATAACATCTGGATAACGACGAATAGGAGAGGTAAAATGTGCATAATAGTCAAAAGCTAATCCGTAATGACCAATATTTTGTGTCGTATATTCTGCCTTACTCATACATCGTATGGTTAAGGTATCGATCATATTTTGCTCTTGTTTCCCTTGGGTATCCAAAAGAAGCTTATTAATCGACTGACTAACGTTTTTGGTTTTTAAATTCAATTGATAACCAAAACCAGCTACAACCGTTTGTAAGTTATTGAGCTTTTCAGGATCTGGTTCGTCGTGAATTCTATAAACCATCGGTAAGGGTTTATCTCTTTTTCCAGCAAAGCGAGCCACTTGCTTATTCGCTAAAAGCATAAATTCTTCAATTAACTTATTCGCATCTTTTGAGGTTTTAAAAAAAACACTTTCTGGAGTATTATCTTCTTTTAAATTGAAATTAACTTCGACACGATCGAAAGAAAGTGCTCCACTTTTCATGCGATCTTTTCTCAAATTTCTAGCGATTTTATCTAAGGTAATAACAGCATTAAAAGTGGCATCATCAATGGTATAAGATCCATTGCGTAAAGAGTGCTTTTCTGAAACAATTGGTGTTTGGGTTTCAATCATGTCCTGTGCCTCTTCGTAAGCAAATCGATGATCAGAATAAATTACTGTTCTCCCAAACCACTCCTTCTTTATTTCTCCTTTACCATTGATTTGGAAAACTGCAGAAAAGGTATATTTTTCTTCATGGGGGCGTAAAGAACAAACCCCATTAGATAAAACTTCTGGTAACATGGGGACAACTCTATCCACTAAATAAACAGAGGTTGCTCTGTCTAATGCCTCTTGATCTAGGATACTTCCGGGCTGGACGTAATAGGAAACATCAGCAATATGAATTCCTACTTCATATAAATCTTCTCCTAAAATTTCAAACGATAAGGCATCGTCAAAATCTTTGGCTGTTTTTGGATCTATCGTAAAAGTAAGTACTTCTCTAAAGTCCCTTCTTTTTTTAATTTCTTCCGCTGTGATACGTTGATCTATCACTGCAGCAGCGGCTTCTACTTCTTCTGGAAATCGCAAGGGTAATCCATAATCCGATAAAATAGCATGCATTTCTGTTGCTGTTTCTCCTGGAGGTCCGAAGTTTTCAATTAATGTTCCAAAAGGAGATTCGGCGCGTTTTGGCCATTCATCAAAACGAACTAAAACTTTATCCCCATCATTATAGTCTGGGGTGATTTGTTTTTTATCAATAAAAAAGTCGGTATACATTCTTGCCCCTCTTGTTAAAACAAAGGCATAATTTTTATCTATTTGTAAAGTTCCTACAAAAGTTGTTTTCTTTCGTTCAATTATATTAACTATCTCACCTTCTAGACTTCCATTCTTTTTACGTTTATAACAATAAACTTCTACTAGATCTCCATTAAACGCTTTATTAATTTCATTTTTAGGAATACTAATATCCTGTTCTAATTCTTCACAAATTACAAAGCCTCTACCTGAAGAAGTGACATCTAATATTCCTTGATGATATTGTTTTTTTGTTTCAACTAATGCATACTTCCCTCTACTTGGACTTAACAATTGCTTACTAGCTACATTGAGATTAAGGAATTTAATGAGTTCATTTCTTCTTCTAGTATCTCGCAGATTTAGTACTGCTGCGATTTGCTTGTAGTTATATTCTTTGCCTGGATTTTCTCGAAAGAAAGAAAGCATCTTTTTTTCAATGTGGCGGTACTTGTTTTTTGCTTTTCCCATCTCTTTTACAAAACTACTTCTTTAAAATAACAACAAGACCGCTTTTATTCACAACTATATTATTATTCATTATTCTTTTTTTTAAATTAAATTAAATAATGATGCTTATTATTGCTTGTGAATAGCGGTATTACTTTTAAAGAGAAGCTTTGGTTAAGATAAATAAATATAGTTTTAAACTTTTTATTTTGAGTTATCAATAGTTTAAATCGTTCTATGAATGAGAGTTAATCTATTTATTAACCCTTGTTCACAATTTCAATTGCGCATAAGTTCACACGTTTAATTTATATTTAGACGTTAACAAACTAAGCCTTTTTAGTCAATAAAGAGTGGATGGAGAACAACAATTTCTTTTGTTTAATTCAGCTTTTTTTACAAGCAGAAACAACAATCAATTAAACCCTTAATCTTATGAGAACTTATTAACATTTTCTTCAATTCATTTAGGTGCTTATTCACATACTTATTGGCAATGCTTACCTTTGATAAAAACACAGCAAATGACATTTTCTATTGGAAACGACCACGCAGGAGTAGAGTATAAAAACGCTATCATAGATTTTCTTCAATCTAAAGGGCACAACGTTTTAAATCACGGAACAGATGCAGCAGAAAGTGTGGATTATCCAGACTTTATCCATCCAGTTGCAGAAGATGTTTCTGAAGGAAAGGTTGATCTAGGTATCATCATTTGTGGCAGTGGAAATGGGGCTGCTATGACAGCAAATAAGCACCAAAAAGTTCGTGCTGCTTTGTGTTGGACAAAAGAAATTGTTGCCTTAGCTAGAGAACACAACAATGCTAATATTTTAAGTTTACCTGCTCGCTTTATTTCTATTCCACAAGCTTTAGCAATGGTAGAAACCTATATAAGCACAGATTTTGAAGGAGGTCGTCATCAAGGTCGTATTGATAAAATGCCTTGTAGTTAATGATTGCTTTTAGCAGCAAAAACTTCTATGAATTAACAACCCAAGAGTTGTATCAAATTTTGGCGCTTCGCGCCGAAGTATTTGTGGTAGAACAAAATTGTCCTTATCAAGATGTTGACGGAAAAGACCCTAAAAGCATTCACGTTTTAGGTTATTTAGACAATCACTTAGTTGCTTATGCTCGCTTGTTGGGGCAGGGCATCTCGTATAAAGACTACGCTTCAATCGGCAGAGTAGTAACTTTACCATCTGTTCGAGGAAAAAGCCACGGTCATGCCTTAGTTGACTTTTCGATAGCAGTATGTCAAAAAAAGTTTCCCGGTCAAAATATAAAAATATCTGCACAGGCTCATTTAGAAAAGTTTTACAATGAGCATGGTTTTAAGGTCACTGGCGAAAGTTATTTAGAAGATGACATTCCCCATATTGGGATGATTTTAGCATAAATTATTTTAGAATCTCTTCTTCTAAAACAGCTATTTTTTCTTTAATCTTTTTGTTTTCGGGATCTAGTTCGAGTGCTTTCTTATAGTTTTTAATAGCTTTTTCTTTGTCATTATTAAACTGAAAAGCTTCTGCCATACTCGCGTGTACATAAGCCTCGTTTTAAAATAGTGACGATTAAAGTTAAAGGTCAAAAACGCTTTCTCAATTTCTCCAGCGCGTAAAAAAACAAAGCCCAGTGTATTTAATTCTCGGCTATTACAAACAAGATCATAACACTCTGAAAAGTAATGGTTTACATCTTTATAGATTTCTTCTGGTGTCATTTTTTCTAATACATCTATCAGATAGGTTGCGCCTCTATAATTAGGTTCAGAAGAAACCCCTAAGGCGATTTGTTGGAGATCGGTTTTTAAATCATTTCTTGGTGATTCAACTATACGTGCAAATTCTGCTCCATCTCTTTTAAAAATAAAGGTAGGCACGCGGTGAATTTTCTTGCCTAGTTCTTCTCCGTTTGGGCCCTGCTTGTATTTTTCATCCGTGTCATACAGCGCTGTAAATCGAAGCTTTGATCGGTCGAGTTCATAAGCATCCCACAGCTTTAAGAAGCGAGGCACCCACTTTTTACTGTCTCCACACCAGGTACCCATGTAAATTTCAACGGTGGTGTTTTCTAGTTTTTCTACCCATTTAGGAATGCTTGAAGGAGCTTCTAGTGCAGCATAGTTTTTTTGGAACTAAGCCACATAGAGACTGTCCTTTTCAATGGCTTCAATTTGAAAGGGTCCACATAAGTGACTTTCATTACGGTCATTGAGATAATTTGAAGGACTTTGCGCAAATGCAAATGTGCCAAAAAACAGTAAGGATAAAGCGAATTTCATAGGTTAAGATTTAAGGTCAAAACAATAATAGGGATAATCAATTATTTACATGGGGATAAACAATCAATATAAAAGTAACAAAAAATGATTTAGTCTGTAAAACAAAGGACACCAACGATTTTTTTAATTGCCTAACACTCGCGATCAATAAATTGAAAGTGGTTTTGTTCAGCTCAATATAGATTTCCAGCCGAAATATGGGTTGATCTTCTGTTGCAATTATTGCTACAAATAAACGGCGGTTTTCTCCCCCTTAAGAGATGAGTGATTGACACAAAACAATAGTGTTAAAAAGAGGGGAAGGGTGTTTTCATATAGCGCAAAGAAAACAGATATTCTTCTGATATCAAGGCGTTTGACGTTTTTTTCTAAAACCCATAAAACGTCACTTTTGTTCAACAAAAACAGCATCATAGTCTTTGCTTAAGGTTCCCATCCATCGATCCCAAAACAAAAAGTACAGACCATAATTCCCGTTAAACTTTTCGTGGTGATGGTTGTGTGCGACAGAGGTATTTACCCAGCGCCCTATAGCAGAGCGAAGAAATTTTTTAGAATATAATTCATACCCAAGGTGCCCGTAGGCATTGTATAAGGTCATAAAAATTAAAAAAGCCAATAAAGCCGTTCCATGGAAAGGCAGTATAAAGGCGATTACAAAAACAATCCCTGCTTCAACCACAGCTTCTAAGGGGTGAAAGGCAAAGGCAGCCCATGGAGAGGGATTACGCGATTGATGATGCACCAAATGCACAAAGCGATACAGTTTGGGATGATGCATTGCTCGATGGGTCCAGTAGAAATAAGTATCGTGGATAAAAATCATGGCGATCACGCTGATCCACCAATAGCCCCAACCCCATTCTGAGATGTTTTCATACCGTAAATTATAGGCCGACAAAGGAGTCTTAAAGATTAAATAACCAACGCCCACAAAAACACTAAGGGTTAAAATAGAGGAACTAATTTCTCTAAGGTAATCTTTGTTTTCGGGAAATTTTGATTGAAGTTTTTTGTGTTTAATGCGTTTTTTGATCAAGAGGTAAAAAACCAAAAAGAAGCCCCCAGAAATAATGAAGTAACGACTTATATTCGCTGTAAAAGCATACATGATAAATTCTAATGGAGAAACATTTTCCATCGTTAAAGCTGTTCAAGTAGGCGCTGAGTTTCTGCTATGATTGATGGGGTGGATAATTGTTTTCTTCCCTTAAAGATAAGCATTCCATTTCCAGGGAAAGACAATAGGTGTTCCTGTGCTTTTAATGCAACCCTTAATTGTCTCTTAATACGGTTGCGGTCCACCGCTTTTTTAAAGTTTCTTTTAGAAACAGAAACTCCAGCATAAAACGCAGCTGCTTCACTTTGTTTTTTGACGCGGAAAATTAAATGTTTTGTACTAAGCACCTTTCCCGTCGTGAAAAGGTGCTCAATAGCATATTTACTTTTTAACCGTTTAAGGTTTAAATCACTTTTCGTCTGCGACATAATAGTTATTACTCTTGTCGATATCTGCCATTAAATTACTTGGGTCTAAAACGATCGCTTCAATGTTTTCTTTCGGTTGATTAATAGTAAAAGAGTATTTAGGATTCGCCCACATCCAATCTTTTTCTTGTGTCCACGCAAGCTCATAGGTGTTTTCTTTTTCCCCTCTCATCAAAGAAATAGGGATGTAATGTAAGGCAGTACTTCCATCTTTAAATTGAATTAATACCTCTTGTGGCATGGGCATTAATTCTTTGCGCTCTAAATGAATTTCAGTCCCGTATTCTGTTGTATTTACCGCTTCAATGGCATAATCAATTGTATTGGTGGTTTGGGTCCAGTCGGTTAAATACCATTGTAATTGTATGCCAGAAACACGTTCGGCAATTACCCTAAGATCATTGGGTAGAGGGTGTTTGAACTTCCATTCATTATAATAAGTTTGTAGGGTTTCAAACAATTTATCTTGCCCTATGATATAGCTCAATTGCCCTAAGAACACCGCTCCTTTGCTATAGGCAGTGCTTTCATAAGCAAAGTTGTGTTCATAACGGTTGGCATTTGTTGCCTGGGGCATTTCAACCCCTGAGGCGGCTAACCTATAATAGCCGCGATAAGAGCCCGCAAGCGGAAACTCTTTATTCTCTTCTAACACTTTGTTTTCTGCGAGGGTAGAGATAAAAGTAGTAAAACCTTCATCCATCCATTCGTGTTTGGTTTCATTTGTGGCGAGAATATGTTGAAACCAGGAGTGTGCTAACTCATGTGCGGTTACTCCCGCTAAGGAACCAAATTTTCTGTTCCCTGTAATTAAAGTTAGCATGGCATATTCCATTCCGCCGTCTCCACCGTGAACAACAGAATATTGTTTGTAAGGATAAGGGCCTACTTTTTCGTTGAAATATTCCATTAACTTAGCAGTAATGGGTTGCAATTTCTTCCAGTTTTCAATAATATCTGGATTGTTTTTATAGAAAAAATGAAGAGTAACATTATTTGGTCCAGGATAAGTGTCGTGAATATAATCTGGATCTGCGGCCCAAGTAAAGTCATGCACATTTGGCGCGATATAGCGCCAAGTGATTTTTCCTTTTTTACTTTTGGCTTTTTTGCGGTCGCTGTAGCCACGTCCTATATCGTCAGCGTTTTGCAAGTAACCACTGGCTGCAACGGTAAAGTCTTTGTCTAAGGTTATCTTTACATCAAAATCACCCCACACACCGTGAAATTCTCTTCCGGTGTAAGGATCTGCGTTCCATCCTTCATAGTCATATTCGGCCATTTTAGGGTACCATTGTGCCATAGAAAAAGCGATGCCTTCTTTAGAGTTTTTCCCCGCACGACGAATTACATCAGGAACTTGACCGTCAAACGACATTTTAAAAGTGGTGCTTTCTCCAGGCGCTAATGCTTTAACTAAACTTACTTCAAGGATGGTTTCGCTATCGACAACTTCTGCCAGAACACCATCTTGGGTTAAACCACTCACCTTTAAAAAGCCTTGTTGTTTTGGGCTAAGAGAATCAAGATCTACTTTAAAACGCCCGTTTTTATCCCCAGCATTTTTAAGGCGAATGGCCATTTCGCTACTGGGTCTAAAAGCGTTAAAGTATTGATGAAAGAAAACCTTGTGTAGGGTTTCAGGAGAGTTATTGGTGTAAACCACGGTTTGGGTACCATTGTATTGTGCAGTTTTATGATCCAGCGCAACTTCTATGGTATAATCTATCGATTGTTGCCAGTATTGTGCAGAAACCAGACTAGCGATTAGTAGAGTAAGGGTAAACAAAAGATTTTTCATGCATGAAACATTTAGAACGTTTAAATGTAAGAAGTTCCTCTTTAATGGAAGTAAGAATCTAAGGTAAATGTCTTGTGTAGGCGCACTCCTTTTTCGGTGTTTTTAAGGGAAATAAGTTCGTTGTGAGCATCGTGTTCTAGGAACAAAAGATAGTCTTTTTCAACCGCGGTTTTCAGAAAATCGCTCTTTTCAGTTAGGGTTAATAATGGACGTGTGTCATAGCCCATAACATAGGGAATAGGAAGATGACCTGCTGTAGGAATTAGATCAGCTGCAAATACAATGGTTTTCCCTTTATACTCGATTACTGGGAGCATTTGTTTCTCGGTATGCCCATCCATCAACAGGACCTCAAAGCCTAAGGGGGTACTATTACTATCCAGTAAATTCAATTGTCCACTTTCTTGAATGGGTTGAATGTTTTCTGGAAGAAAGGAAGCTTTTTCTCTAACATTGGGTTTAGTGGCCCACTTCCAGTGATCCTTATGTGACCAAAAATGGGCATTTTTAAAGGTCGGTTCATAAACGCCATTTTTATTGCGCACTATGGCTCCGCCACAATGGTCAAAATGCAAATGAGTAAAGACAACATCAGTAATGTCATCTGGGTGAAAGCCTGCTTTAGCGAGAGAACTCAGTAAATCATATCCGCCCCATAGAGCGTAATGAGAGAAAAACTTATCACTTTGCTTATTGCCTAGACCAGTATCAATAAGAATCAATCGATTGCCGTCTTCAATCAACAAAGAGCGTGCAGCCATATCAATGCGATTGTATTCGTCTGCAGGATTTGTTCTTTCCCAAAGCGCTTTTGGTACCACGCCAAACATGGCACCACCATCTAGTTTAAAGTGTCCTGTTTCTATGGCGTGGAGTCGCATTTATTTTTTTAGTTTTATTCTGGTTAAATAACGGTGAGAGGTCATGTACAAGACAGATTCATCTTCATTAAAGGCGCAGTTTGCGGTGCGTTCTTCGGTAAGAATTGTGCCTAAATGTTTTCCTTTAGGGCTAAAGATAAGTACTCCACCAGGACCAGTAGCAAAGACATAGCCGTTTTTGTTGACTTTCATCCCATCAGCCAGTCCAGGACGATCAATTGATGTGGCATCAAAAAAAACGCGCTCGTTAAGGAGTTTACCTTCGACAAGATCAAAAGCCATCCATAGATTGCGTTTTGCGTCAGAATTGGCTATATATAAAGTTTTTTCATCGGGAGAAAGTGCTAGACCATTGGGTCGATTGAGTTGGTTATAAAGAAGAGAAAGCTCCCCATTTTTGCTTAAGCGATACACCCCATTTGTTGCTAGTTCTCTTAAGGGGTCATCATCTCCTTTTAAACCATAAGGCGGATCTGTAAAATAGAGGTCCCCATTGCTGTGTAGAATTAGATCATTAGGAGAATGAAAGCGCTTTCCTTCAAAACGATCAACCACAGTTGTAAATGCCCCAGGTTTATCAAGAGGCGCCATTACTTTTGCAACTCTTCTATCGCCGTGTTGTGCGATCAATAGATTCCCTTCTGGGTCAAGGATCAATCCATTTCCGCCGGCTTTTTTTTCATTGGGTGCATAGCCAGTATAACCACTTGGGTTCAGATAAATGGACAAGCCATTGGTTTTATCCCATCGGTATAATTTGTTTTTGGGTACATCTGTAAATAAAACAGCATTGAGTTGAGGCACCCAGACAGGACCCTCGGACCAGCTAAAGCCATCTGCAAGGATTTCTACTTTAGCGGAAGAATCAATTAAGTTGTCTAATAAAGGATCAAGTCGTTCTACACCACCAATGGTTTGTTGTGCAAGACAGCTTAAAGTAAAAAGGCTAGAAAAAAGAAGTAAAACAGGTTTCATAGGTTGTCATTTTATGCTAAGAGTTTGGCTAAACCTTTGGTATAATCAATCAGCGCGATTGTTTCATCTGTACGCGCTAATTTGACTTTACTAAAAAGGATTAATGCTTCTCCATTACTTTCGATATGGTATATCTGGCGGTTTTCAAAAAAGCGAATCAGCTCGTCGGTGAAAAACGCGCGTATCTCTGCTTCTTCTCTTCCAGTAATCAGAAAGCGTTTAGAAAAGTCGGGGTACATTTCAAAGTCGATGTCCTTAAATCCAGTAAAGGCCATGACCCGGTCAAATATTTTTTCAAACAAGCCTTCCTTTTCCATGGTAAAAACGGGAATCTCGTTGTTTATTTTTAACACCATTAGGGTAGTGTTGAAGGTCTCTGCAGAAAAAGCGTCTCCTTCATTAAAGGTAACGTCAGAAATTTCCCAAGACATATTAATCTCCTCAAATGTGCCGTTAAGGGTGTTTGATTTTCGTTCAATTGGGCGAATTTCAAAGAAGTGGAATTTTTTAAGATAATTGGTATCCCATTCAACTTTGTAGTTAAAAGAATAGTCTTGTTCGTTAGCGAGGTTTTGTAATCGAATTTGCCTAGGAGATAACTTTGGAGCGGCATTATTCAAAGAAACTTTTAAAGCCCTATTGTGGGTAGAATAGGAAACATGTGAATCCAAGCCTTTAATAACAACACTCCCTCCAGATTCTTTTTGCATTCTTAAGTAGTCGACTAAATACTCCATATAAGTCATACCCACTAATCTGGTTTCAGACAAATTGATGTTGACATCTGCCCCAGCAGGAATTTTTTGGATGAGTTTATCGATTTTAAGAATCCCTAAGAAATTGGCAATCCCTTTGATTTTTAAATCATAACTCCCGTCTTGATTTTCACTTACGCTTGAACCAGCGCGATAGGTCATTCTAAAAAACTGAGCAATAGGCTCTTTGGCTAACAACATATGACTCGCTAAAACTAAAAGTGACCCGCCGACCAATCCAATGAGTAGATTGGTATAAAGGGTTAAAACCATGGTAAAAACAAAGAAAATGATCTGTTCAGGACCTTGATTATACACTTGTTTAAACACAGCAGGCGAAGCCAACTTAAACCCAGTGTAAACAAGTAAAATAGCAAAAGCACATAAAGGCACTTGTTTCATGATTGGGCTTAAAGCAACAATTAAGATCAACAGAAACACGCCCTGGTATAAATTTGACCATTTTGTTTTAGCCCCGTTGTGAATGTTGACGGTACTGCGAATAATGACTGCAATAATAGGCAAGCCTCCAATCAATCCAGCGGCCATGGTGCTTAAACCGATTCCGGTTAAATCTTTATTGAGATCTGTTTTTCGTTTATATGGATCAATTTTATCTACGGCTTTTGCGATGGCTAACGACTCAATGCTGGTAATGATGAGAATAGAAAAGACCGTAATCCAAAATTCAAGCGTATGAATCATCCCAAAATTGGGGTGCATGATAGAATCGGTGAAATTATCGGGAATATCTAACAATAGATTAGGGCCCACCTCATAGGCTCTTCCCAGAAAATTCATGCTGTGTTGCTCAAAGAAATTAAAGAAATAAACAAAAGGGATTGAAAAAGCGATTACCCAGATGGGCGCAGGAAAAAATTGAAAAACCCGAAAACTTATCTTTGAGTGAAAGAGCGACAGCAGCAGCCCCACAAATGAAATAACCACAACAAATGGATTGGCTTGTGGCAAGTAAAGAACAGCGTCAACAAGGTTTTGTATGATATTTGGACTGTCAGAATGCGTCCCTAAGGCAACGTGAATTTGCTTTGCAAAAATGATAATCCCAATAGCGGCTAAAAGCCCATGAATGACAGAAGAGTGAAAAATATCCGCTAATCGCCCTAATTTTAAAACCCCCAGCAGCACTTGTATTGCTCCAGAAACAACAATGGCTGCCAACACATAATTAAAGGCTTGCCCAGAACCGTCATCCATTACGGTAATACCATAAAGGATTACAGCGATTACGCCTTTTGCGGGCCCATTGACTGACACGTGTCCACCCCTATAAAGGGTTGTAACCACCCCTCCAACAACAGCAGACCAAATTCCAGCCATCGCCGGGGCTCCTGCCGCTAAGGCAATTCCTAATGATAAAGGCAGCGCAATAAGCGCAACGCTGATCGCTGCGATGACATCTCCTCGCCAATTTTCAATTAAGCCTTTTATTCCTGTTTTTGGTACAAATTCCATCTAACCGTATAATTAGTGAAGATAATGACCATTTTTTATTTTATTAAATTCACAAGACAAAAACTTAGCCTCGAATTCCTTAAAGCAGGCACTTTTTGAACACAGGTCTTAGAATTTCTATAATAAAAAACAAAAAAAGATTAAACAAGCGGCTTGCGAAAGCAAACAGAATTATCGATGCCTTTATAAGGAGGGAAATTAGGAATCACCACATAGCCTTGTTTAGCATAAAAAGAGAGGGCTCCTACTTGTGCTTTTCCTGTTTCTAGTATGGCTTCGCCAAAACCTGTTTCGGCACCCCAGCGTTCTAAAGCTGTTAAAATAGCGGCGGCACAGCCTTTTTCCGAGCAGCGGGCAAAACAAACATGCGTTTGATTTCAACCTGCTGTTTGTTGCGCACTTTAAAGGTACCACATCCTATGGCCTTATTGTTTGAATAAGCCACAACAACATGATCCAAAGCGTCAATTCCATTGAATTGGTGATAGAAATCATGATCGTCCCCATCGCGAATAGCTAGTTCTGCGTCTAAAAGCGCTACCAACTGTTGAAAATCTTTTGAAGTTTGATTGGTTTGGACCAGTTTCATTTTTAATCTTGATCAAAGTCGAGCAAGTTGTCGTCAATAGGGTTGCTTATTTTTGCTTGTGCAGATCCTTCGTCTAAAGAGCTTATGCCTTTTAATTTTCGTTCAATTGCGCGGGTTCTTACGCCCATCACATCATCCAGTTGATTTAAACCGGTTTGTATATTCTTTTGTGCTTTTTGCATCATTCCCCCAAAGTTGGTAAACTCTTTTTTCACCTCTCCTAACACGGTCCACACCTCACTAGATCGTTTTTGAATGGCCAGGGTTTTAAAGCCCATCTGCAAACTGTTGAGTATAGCCGCAAGGGTAGTGGGCCCAGTTACGATAATCTTGTAATCGCGTTGTAAGGTTTCCAATAAAGCGGCTTTTCGAACCACTTCTGCATAGATGCCTTCAAAGGGCAAGAACATGATACCAAAGTCTGTTGTGTTTGGGGGGTCTAGATATTTATCCCGAATGTCTTTGGCCATTTTTTTAATGGTATTTTCCAATTCCTTTTGGGCTTGTTCTACTAGCACAGGATTCCCATCATCATAAGCGTTCTGAAGGTGTTCATAGACATCCTTAGGGAACTTAGCATCTACAGGAATCCACACGGTAGAATTGATGTCGTCTTTCCCGGGTAACTTGATGGCGAATTCGACATTGGCATCGCTACCGGCCTTTGTTTTTACATTCGCTTCATATTGATCTGGCGCTAAAATATTTTCTAATAGCATGGCGAGTTGAACCTCTCCTAAACCACCGCGCATTTTTACATTACTCAGCACCTTTTTAAGGCCACCCACATCTGTGGCTAAGGTTTTCATTTCACCTAAACCTTCTTGTACAGATTTGAGTTGTTTTCCTACCGTTTCAAAAGATTGACTTAAACGATCATTAAGGGTCTTTTGCAGTTTTTCGTTCACTGTTTTATTGACTTCAGCCAATTGTTTGCTGTTGTCTTCGCGCAACTCTTTTAGTTGTTTTTCTACGACATCCCTTACATCTTTAATGCGTTTTTCTGCCTCTGCATTAAGTTGGGTTTGTTTTTCATTTAGCGCAGTAAAACGCTCTTTTAGGATTTCATTTAATCGGCGAGAGTTGTTTTCAAAACGCTCTTCAAACTGAGCGAGAGACTTGGTTAATTCTTCTCTTTGTAGCTTAAAGGCCCCTTGACTTTCTTCGCGATTACGTTGCGCATCATCTTTGACCTGTTTTTCAATTTGCGCTAATTGCTGTTCGAATTTAATCAACGCATTAAGCGCATTTGTTCCTTCGCCCTTCCTTTTTTGTTTGAGCAAAAGAAAGAGGTTAACCCCTACTAAAAGGGCAATGATTCCAAGTAAAATAAGTTCCATACAGGTGTTTGAGCTTTACGTCTAAGGTAGGAAAAGTTCTGTTATTTTGTCCAATCCCAGATTACGATATTCCATTCGTCTTGAGCATCTGTAAAGCGATGTAATTGTTTAAAACCAACAGCAGAATGAGCTTGCATCGACCGTAGATTACTGGTAGAAACTTCTGTAATACAGTAGTCGTATTGCTTTGAAAGTAGGGTTTTGTGCGCGGTATAGAGTTGGCGAAAAACCCCTTGTCCTCTATAATCTTTTGCCACACAAATCTGTCCCATCACATAATAAGAGAGGTCTTTTACCGCCTTGCAATTGTAGTGCAATGTGTCTAATAATTTAAACATAGGCTTCAGCACAGGAATACTTTTTTTTAACTCTCGCGGCATCACCAGGGCATATCCTGCAAGGCGATCTTGCTCAACAGCGATAATCTGAGGGATAAGGGTTTGCATTTTTCCAAGCTGCGCAAGACTGTGTTCAACCGTTATAAAACCTTGCTGTTCTATTTCCTCTACGGGAACAGCTGTTTTGGTATTCTTTTTTTGAAGAGAGAGAATACGGGTTAAATCAAGCGTATTTTCGGCTTGTCGAATCAACATGATTAGTCATTCAGCTTCAATACCGCCATAAAGGCCTGTTGAGGGATTTCTACATTTCCAACTTGACGCATTTTCTTTTTCCCTTTTTTCTGTTTTTCAAGGAGTTTACGCTTACGCGAAATATCTCCCCCATAACATTTTGCCGTAACATCTTTTCGCAGCGCTTTGATGGTTTCACGCGAAATGATTTTTGCGCCAATGGCCGCCTGAATCGGAATATCAAATTGCTGACGCGGAATCAACTCTCGCAGTTTTTCACACATCTTTTTCCCTATGGTATAGGCATTGTCTGCGTGGATTAATGCAGAGAGGGCATCAACTTGATTTGCATTTAATAAGATATCGACTTTGACCAGTTTAGAGGCACGCATCCCAATGGGAGAATAATCGAAAGAAGCATAGCCTTTAGAAACCGTTTTTAATCGGTCATAAAAGTCAAAGACAATCTCGGCCAGTGGCATGTCAAAAGTTAACTCAACACGTTCTGGTGTTAAATAGGTTTGGTTGGTGATTTGCCCGCGTTTTTCAATACAAAGCGACATTACGTTTCCAACAAAATCGGCTTTTGTAATGATGCTTGCACGAATATATGGTTCTTCAACGCGATCCATACCAGAAGGGTCTGGAAGATCAGAAGGGTTATTGACCATGATAACAGTATCGGGATCTTTTTTAGTATAGGCTTTATAAGACACGTTAGGCACGGTTGTAATAACGGTCATATTGAATTCTCGCTCTAGACGCTCTTGAATGATTTCAAGGTGTAACATCCCTAAAAACCCACAACGGAAACCAAAACCTAGTGCTGCAGAACTTTCTGGCAAAAAGACTAAAGAGGCATCATTAAGTTGAAGTTTTTCCATAGAAGCACGCAACTCTTCATAATCTTCTGTGTCTACAGGATAAATTCCCGCAAAGACCATGGGCTTGACTTCTTCAAAACCTTCAATGGCATTTTGTGTGGGATTATCTGGTGTGGTGATGGTATCTCCCACCTTAACTTCTTTGGCTTCTTTGATTCCAGTGATTAGGTAACCTACATCTCCTGCAAAGATTTCTTTTTTAGGTTCTTGATTGAGCTTTAGCGTTCCAATCTCGTCTGCGTTATAGTTTTTTTCGGTGGCAATAAATTGAATCTTCTGCCCCTTTTTAATGGACCCGTTAATCACACGGAAATAGGTTTCTACTCCGCGAAAAGGGTTGTAAACCGAGTCAAAAATCAAGGCTTGAAGTGGTTCGTCTATATTCCCTTTTGGAGCTGGGACACGGTCAATTATTGCGGTTAAAATATCTTGAATTCCTAGCCCTGTTTTTGCAGATGCAGGAATCACTTCTTCTGCCTTACAGCCTAATAGATCAACGATATCGTCTGTTACCTCTTCTGGGTTAGCAGAGGGTAAATCAACTTTATTGAGCACGGGAATAATTTCTAAATCGTTGTCTAGGGCTAGATAAAGATTTGAAATGGTCTGTGCTTGAATACTTTGTGCCGCATCGACAATTAATAAAGCTCCTTCACAGGCGGCAATCGAACGAGAGACTTCATAAGAAAAGTCTACGTGGCCGGGGGTGTCAATTAAATTGAGTACATATTCTTGCCCTTCGTGGGTGTATTCCATTTGAATGGCATGCGACTTAATGGTAATCCCGCGCTCGCGTTCTAAATCCATATTGTCTAAGAGCTGATCTTGCTTCTCACGATCACTTACTGCTCCTGTAAAATCAAGCAGGCGGTCGGCCAGGGTGCTTTTTCCATGGTCGATATGTGCGATAATGCAAAAATTTCTAATGTGTTTCATACGGCGCCGTCTTTCATAGCGATGCAAATATAAGGCTTTGAAAGATGGCTTTTTCCTTAAAACTAAAGTTTTGTAATTTTAACGCTTAAAACCAAAGATATTATGGGAAAAGCAGGGTTTTTAAGAACCATATTTGCTCTAAGTTTTCTTTTTTCAGCATACACAAAATTTATTGCCCCTGGATATTTTGAAATCACCTTGATGGATCAAGGTTTAGCCA
>VMHT01169000.1_pt1 | contig 18787 bp, 21 predicted proteins | sample 4693611 | NCBI WGS metagenome assembly VMHT01 (sample SAMN12280063, study PRJNA550983) | marine metagenome | isolation source: seawater sampled from same location over 5 years 0.02-0.2 micron viral filtrate | place: USA: collected off the coast of southern California halfway between the port... ...
GTAATCACGGTATAGGTAAACTAGGAGACAACATTGAAGGTGTGCAAAAAGCTTTAGATTATTTAAGGAGAAAAACTAATGCCTAACTACATAGATGACCTAGAGCTAACAGAAGGGCAGTCCCTGCGTCAGTCCTGTCCTAAGTGTGGCAGGAAGAATACCTTTACTGCTACCAAGCGTGACGGTAAGGTTATCTACAACTGCTACAGCATATCGTGCGACTTGGTAGGCAGACTATCAACTGGCATGACTAGAGAAGAGATAATGAGTTATACATTGAAGGAGCCACTAGTGGAAACATTCAGTAAGAACAACCAGGTAGACACCTTTGTTTATCCAGAACATGTAACTACCAGTGGTAATTCTGACGTAGGTAGATTTAGACAACGTTGGCCTGTACTTAACGGCACTACCTTAATGTATGACATTAAAGACAAACGTGCAGTCTTTCCTATACACAAAGATGGTATACTGATTGACGCTATTGGACGTGCATTAGATGGAGCTATACCAAAGTGGTACAGATACGGAGGTAGTGCAGACTACTACACAAGTGTAGAGCTTACACCTAATAGGGTATACGTCTTAGTAGAAGATGTTATTAGTGCTATCACTGTGGCTAGGCATTACCCTGGAACTACTGGCTTTGCTATACTTGGTACTAGCTTGACACAGGAGCATTTAATCTGTATAGCTGACAATGCCACTTCAGTTATTGTTGCACTAGACCCTGACGCAGTAAGTAAAGCATTAGAGTTTAAACGTAACATAGAAATGTGGACAGGAGTAACTACTAAGGCTCTATCCTTAGAGGATGACTTAAAGTACGAAAGGGAGAAAGACTTAGCTAAACTAGAGAGGATGATAGCTAATGAGCAAGAGTGGCAAAAATATGCAGAACCCTATGGCTAGAGACTTGCGGCAACCTAAGTACAAGCAACAAGTTATACCTGACAAGAAGAAGCCAGTAAGTAAACGTAAAGAAAAACATAAAGGAGATAAAGATACATGAGTATGTGTGGAGAGATAGAAAACTATGAGTGGCAGATTAAAACGTATCGCACCAAGATACAGTCCTTAGAGAAGCAGATAATTGAATACTCTAGGGATATAACTAGGGCTGCTGATAAGATACATGAGCTACGTATGGCACAGAAGCACGGAGACATATACACAGCTACTAGCTTTGAAGATGTATAAGAGGAGACATAGATGGAACTAGCACTAATACGAACTCTGATGGACAAAGAGTTCTACGATAACAACAAGGGTATCCGTACACCAGATAAGTTGTTTAATAAAGATGTGCGTAAGATCAAGTCTACCTTAGACTACGCCATGCAGAACTACGAGAAGAACTTAACTGCAGCAGAACTTGAGGCTTTGTTCTTTACTAGAGAAACATTAACAACAGCTAACAAGGAGTTTTACAGAGAGATATTCGTTAAGATACGCAGAGAGCAACCTATGTCTGCTGAGATAGCTAAAGAAGTAATGTCTAAGCTATTCCAGAAGGTAGTAGGTGAAGAGGTAGTGAACATAGGGTTTGACTACGTGAACGGTGAAGACCACACGCTTGAACCTCTGCGTAAGCTTATTAGTGACTACCAAGATGACTTCATGCCTAACCTCAAAGTTGAGTGGGGTGACATAACCATAGATACTTTACTGCAAGCTAATAACGTACAAGCTAAGTGGAAGTTTAACATACCGTCACTACAGCGCAAGGTTGAGGGTGTCAGTGATGGACACTTAGTTATTGTAGGGGCAAGACCTAACACAGGTAAGACTAGCTTCCACGCCTCTCTGGTAGCCTCAGACGGTGGCTTTGCTCACCAAGGTGCTAAGTGTATTGTGCTGTGCAATGAAGAATCTTATGACCGTGTAGGTGCTAGGTACTTGAGTGCAGCATCCGACATGTCTATGGATGAAGTTAGAGGTAATTATGCTCTGGCAGCTACAAGGTACAAACCAGTGTACGACAACATCAAGATAAAGGATAGCACAGGTAAAGATATGAATTGGGTTGAGGCTGTAGTAAAAGGATACAAGCCTGACGTTCTAGTGCTTGACATGGGTGACAAGTTTGCCAGTAAGGGCAGTGGTGACTCGCATATCTACTTGAAGGATGCAGCCATACACGCACGTAATATAGCTAAAGAGTACGGCTGTGCAGTTATATGGATGAGCCAACTATCAGCAGATGCAGAAGGTAAAATATACGTTGACCAATCTATGATGGAAGGTAGTAAGACAGGTAAAGCAGCAGAGGCTGACTTGATGGTGTTGATTTCTAAGAACCCACAAGTAGAGGGTGCAGAAGAGCAAGACCCAGAGCGTCACTTGAATATAGCTAAGAACAAACTAACAGGTGGATGGCATGGTAGAATTACGTGCAAGCTAGACGGAGCCAGAGCAAGGTATGGAGCATAGGAATGAAGAGAGTTTTAGACGTAGAGAACTCTATAACTCTGCGAGATGGAAAAATATACAACGACCCTTACGAAGCTGCAAACACACTTACTCAGGTGGGCGTATTGTGCTTAGATACAACTGACAAACACATACTTAACTTTGACCACGACGAAGCTGTAGACACAGACGGTAACAACGCTTGCAGACTGCAGCGATTACTAAACAGCACCACCTTGCTGATCTTACACAATGCTCAGTATGACTTATGTTGGCTGTGGGCTAGTGGGTTTAAGTATGATGGAGATATATATGACACAATGTTAGCGGAGTACATACTACTACGTGGACAGAAGCAACCACTAAGCTTAGAGCAGTGTGCAATAAGAAGACAACTACAATACCAAAAAGATGATACACTTAAAACTTATTACAAGAAAGGATACAATACAAATGAAATACCGTTGGATGAACTCAGCCATTATCTTGAGTACGACTTGCGTACTACTGGCGAATTGTACTACGCCACAGATAGGGATTACCAAACCCCTGCTTCAGCCTCACTTAGAACCATTCGTGATGTCACATTCAGAACTTGCAAAGCCCTCACAAGAATGTCAATGTCAGGAATCAGGGTGGATCAATCAGCCCTTGCATTCGTCGCAGATGAATTTAGAAGAGAGCAGTCAGGAATACAAAATCGTTTGTACAGGCAAGTGCGAACACTCATGGGAGCCACACCCATAAACCTTAACTCACCAGAACAGCTATCACAGCTTATCTTTAGCCGTAAGGTTACTAATAAGAAAGAGTGGGCTGAGTTGTTTGAGTTTGCAACTACTACAAAGGACTTTAAAGCTATAATGGCAGCTAACAGTAAGTTTATATACAGAACTATAGCACTTAACTGTAGGCAGTGTGACGGTAAAGGTAAGACCTACAAGACTAAGAAGGACGGTACGCCTTACAGTAAACCTAACAAGTGCTCCAACTGTAACGGTATGGGATACACACTTAAAGATACAAAGCAGATAGCTGGCCTACGGCTTGGGCCTACAAGTAAGAAGTGGGTTAGTACTAACGGCTTCAGCACAGGAAAGGATAAACTAGATGCGCTTATTGCCACAGCTAAGAATAATTCAATGCATGATGCAGCTACGTTTCTGGAGGATGTTAAGCGGCTTAACGCTATTAGTAGCTACCTCAGTAGCTTTGTGGATGGCATTTCCAAGTACACTAAACAAGACGGATTCCTTCACGTCAACCTTACCCAGCATGTCACCAGTACAGGTAGATTTTCTGGACGCAATCCAAACATGCAAAACATGCCAAGAGGGGGAACCTTTCCAGTAAAACGTGTGTTTATCTCTAGGTGGGATGGTGGTAAGATTTGTGAGGCAGACTTTGCACAACTTGAGTTCAGAACGGCTGCATTCCTTGCACAGGACACTGTAGCCATGCAGGAGATCAGTACAGGATTTGATGTACACTCCTACACGGCAAAGGTTATCAGTGATGCAGGACAGCCTACATCTCGCCAGGATGCAAAAGCACATACATTCGCTCCTTTATTTGGGGCGACAGGATATGGTAGGAGCAAGGCAGAAGCTGCATACTATGAGCACTTCACTGAAAAATACAAGGGTGTGGCTGCATGGCACAAGAAGCTAGGAGATGAGGCTGTGCGTATGTTAAAGATAACTAATGTCAGTGGTAGGCAGTACGCCTTTCCTGATGTAGTACGCAGAGAGAGTGGCAGTGTAACACACTTCACTATGATAAAGAACTACCCTGTGCAAGGCTTTGCTACTGGTGACGTTGTGCCTGTAGTTATACTTGAAATGGAAAGACTACTTGAGCCTCTGCACTCTTGCCTAGTAAACTCAGTACATGATTCAGTTGTAATTGATGTACACCCACAAGAAATAGATCAGGTACTAAAGATAATAAATGATCTTAACGGAAACCTTAACAACTTGATACATAAGGAGTACGGAATAGAAATGAATGTACCACTACTATTAGAAGCTAAAATAGGTGATAATTGGCTTGACACAAAGGATGTTATGTGATATAACAGACCTCTTATTAAACGTTCACAAAGGATATATATAGATGAACAATACAACAGCACTAAGCGTAGACAACATGAACCTAGCTGATGCAATGGGCTTTCAAATCTCAGCGTCTAGCGCACAAAAAAACAGTTTATGCAGAGTAAAGCCCATGATATTGCAGGAGATTAACCAAGAAACAAAAAAGATTGTTTCATCCCCTGTATTCCAGATGAAGCGTGATGAAGAAGAAGTGTATTGCCGTAAAATGGTAGTTCGTTTATTTGTAGAGCGTCAGCGTTGGGAAAAGTGGGATAGCGCAGCTAATACTACACAAAGGACTGTGATGGCAGCAAACTTAAAGAGTGATTTAAAAGATTCTTTAGGTACTTTTAATCTAAATCGTGGTGGCTTTGTTGAGGATTTTAATGCCTTATCTGAAGATAGAAAGCAGTTTATACGCAGTATTAAAAGCTGTAAAGTTATGATGGGTATGACAACATTAATTGAACCTTTTTATGAAGGCGGTGAACCTGCTACAGGTTTTAATGAAGAGACACCATTTATAATGGATGTTAAAAACCGTGATAGTAAAAAGAATATTCAACACAGTGTAGAAAAGCTTATGCGTAAAAGTTTAACACCAGCAGAGCACACAATAACCTTGACAGGTGAAGCAAAGGATATGCCTAACGGTAAGTATATAGTTATACACTCATCTTTAGGTGATCTTATAGGTTTTGCTGATGGCGACAATGACATACTAAAAGATTGCGTAGAGTACGTTCAGCGTAGCAACGAGTACATCCTTAACAAGTGGGATGAAGCTAATGTTGAGAACTTATCTAGTGAAGACGCAAAAATAATAAACAGCATTGTTGATGTGCAGGAAGTTGACTAATGAATCACCCTGCTGAACTTTCTCTTCACTCTTATTTGAGGGGTGCAGTTGATGGTAAGTCAACTATGTCGCAAGAGGTTATTGACCAAGTAGCTGAAGACATAAAGGTTGCCTTACACAAACAGTTCAACCCTGAAGAAGAAGAACCACGCAAGTTTAAACTAAGGATGTCCAACATTGGGCGTCCTACCTGCCAACTTTGGTTTCAAAAGAATGATCCTGATAATGCAGAACCTAAATCTACATCCTTCAAGATAAACATGATTATGGGTGACATTGTAGAGGCTGTGTTCAAAGGATTACTCAGGGCTAGTGGTACTACCTTTGATGACAACGACAGGGTAACACTTGACTTACCTAACGGCGGTAAGGTTAGCGGTGAGTACGACATGATCTTGAATGATAAAGTAGATGACGTTAAATCTGCTTCACCTTATGCTTACGAAAATAAGTTTATAGACTTCAACACCCTAAAAGCAAAAGACGATTTTGGTTACGTATCACAGTTAGTAGGCTACGCAGCAGCAGCAGGTAAAGACATAGGCGGCTGGTGGGTAGTAAACAAAGCTAATGGTAACTTTAAGTACGTGTCTGCTGAAGAAGCTAATACTAAAGAAATACTAGAAAATATAGAGGATACATATGACTACATAGATAAAGACAAACCTTTTGAAAGATGCTTTGAGCCAGTTCCTGAGACATACTTCAGGAAGCCTAGTGGTAACATGAAGTTATGTATGGCCTGTAACTTCTGTGACTTCAGATACAAGTGCTGGCCTACACTACAGGCTTTACCATCTAAGGTATCAAAAGCTAAAGACAAACCAATAGTAGAATACGTATCAGTAGTAGAGGCAGCTTAAAATGACAACAGTAACAGTAAATGACAAAGACTACGACACCGACAACATGAATGAAGAACAGCAGGAGCTAGTCAAACTGCTGCAACAGAACGCTATAACACTGAACATGCTTGACCACCAAATGCAGTGTGTTCGTGCTATAGGTAAAGTAAAGTCAGAAGAATTACACCAGTTGTTAAATGACACAAAGAAAGCATAGTGTAAGAAGGTATCGCAGTGGTTTAGAGAAGGACGTTGCTGCTTACTTAAAAGATACACAGAAGAAAGTCAGGTACGAATGCTTAAAGATTGAGTGGGAAGACCTACGGTACAGAACATACACGCCTGACTTTATTCTGGACAACGGTATTATAATTGAAACTAAAGGTATCTTTGACAGTGAGGACAGACGCAAGCACACAGAGGTACGCAAGCAACATCCAGAGCTTGATATACGCTTTGTGTTTAGTAACTCAAAAGCTAAACTATATAAGGGAGCTAAGAGCAGGTACTACCAGTGGTGTGACACTAATGACTTCATGTGGGCGCATCGTGTGATACCTGAATCTTGGCTAAAAGAAAAAGGCACAGTAACTAAACTAAAAGTAATACCACTTAAAACAAAGAGAAGGGATACTTAATGAGCTACACAGTAGATGATGATGAGGTAGCTATTATACTACGGCCTGTGGAACTAGACAGTAAAGGTGAGTGGACAGGACAACTTAGTACAGGTTTAGTAGTAGGTAACTCTAAACATTTTAAGATAGAAGTTTTGTCTTACTTGGTACACTTAGCTACACTGATGGGTACATTCTTAGAGATGACACAAGAAGATGAAGACCTGTATAATGAAGTTGAAGAGCGTAGAAATGATAACTTAGCTATTGACAAAAAGGAACAAAAGGTGTATGAAGAAGTAGAAGGTACAGACGGTAAAGTACTAAGACTAACTAAGTACACTAAAACATTTGGGAATGCATAATGAGCACACTAGACTTACCAAGCGGTGACTTTGAAATATCTGATCTATTCAGTGATGATCAAATCATTACAATAACTGGAGAGACTACTTTGTACGACAACGTAAGTAAACCAGCACACTACAACCTAACTGATGGTATAGAGTGTATAGACTACATCAAGCAGGTACTAGGACTGCAAGGCTTTGTAGCTTACTGTAGAGGTAACGTTATGAAGTATAACCACAGGGCAACATACAAGAATGCCACCCCTGTAGAAGATTTAAAGAAAGCTCAACAATATTTAGAGTGGGCTAATGAAACACTGAAGGAAATACACAAGTGAACAAGAAAAGGTTTAGCGTAACATTTGTACTTGATGTTGAAGAAGACGGTAATATCTTATCTACTGTTGAGAACCACCATGTAGATGATATGTGTGACTTAGTACGTAATACGTTTCACGACATAGATGATGTAACCTTAGATAACTTAAACGTCAGGGAGAGAACATGATTAACGAAACAGACTTAGAAGCTTTTGGTTACTGGCAAGAACAGTGGAAGAGTAAGCCTTTGGACATGAAATCATACCAATCAGAGGCACAAAAGACATCTATTTATGGTGTGAACCACGCAGTAATATACCCTGCACTAGGTCTTGCAGGTGAAGCTGGTGAGGTAGCTAACAAAGTAAAGAAGATGCTACGTGATGGTGACTTTGATAGAAACGCTGTAGCTGCTGAACTAGGTGATTGCCTGTGGTACATAGCTGCACTAAGCAGAGACTTAAACATAAGCATGGCTGAGATAGCTATGTCTAACCTAGAAAAACTAATGAAGCGTAAAGCTAATGGTACTATAAAAGGAAGTGGGGATAATAGATGAGCAACTTACTACCAACAGACTATCAATCATTTATACATACCTCACGCTATGCACGTTGGGTAGAAGAAGAAGGTAGTAGAGAGGCTTGGGATGAGACTGTAGAGCGTTACATGAATAATGTTGTGTCTGACTTAGTTGATGCTGATACAGTTACACAAATACAAGATGCAATACTAAGCTTAGAAGTTATGCCTAGCATGAGAGCCATGATGACTGCTGGCCCTGCTTTAGAGCGTGACAACACAGCAGGGTACAACTGTAGTTACCTACCCGTAGATGACCCTAAGTCCTTCGATGAGGCTATGTTCATCCTCTTGTGTGGTACTGGTGTTGGGTTCAGTGTTGAGAGGCAGTACATTACTAAACTCCCTGAAGTTCCTGATTTGTTCTACAGTGATACTACTGTCGTTGCTAAAGATAGTAAGGAGGGTTGGGCTAAAGCGTTCAGACAAGTTCTTGCTCTCCTGTGGGCTGGTGAGATACCTCAGTGGGATGTCTCACGTATACGTCCTGCTGGTGCAAGACTAAAGACATTTGGTGGTAGAGCCAGTGGCCCTGCACCCTTGGTGGACTTGTTTAACTTTGCAGTTACTATATTTAAAAATGCACAAGGGCGTAAGCTATCCAGTATTGAGTGTCACGACTTAATGTGCAAAGTAGGTGAAGTAGTTGTTGTAGGTGGTGTACGTAGGTCAGCTATGATAAGTTTATCTAACCTAAGTGATGACCGAATGCGTCACGCTAAGTCAGGACAGTGGTGGGAGAATGCAGCGTGGAGAGCACTAGCTAATAACTCTGTATGTTACACTGAGAAGCCTGACATGGAAACGTTTATGCGTGAGTGGATGTCCTTAGTAGAAAGTAAATCAGGAGAGAGAGGAGTATTTAATCGTGAAGCGTGTAAAGCTATTGCTAGGCAGCATGGCAGACGTAACCCTGACTATGATTTCGGCTGTAACCCATGTTCGGAGATCAGCCTTAGACCTTATCAATTTTGTAATCTTACAGAAGTTGTGGTACGAGCCACGGATTCGGTTGAAGACTTGGAGCGAAAAGTCAAATGTGCTACTATACTTGGCACAATCCAAAGCACCTACACAAAGTTTCCTTACTTGCGAAAGGTGTGGAAGCGTAATACAGAAGAAGAGCGTCTGCTTGGTGTGTCACTCACAGGGATAATGGATAACCTACTACTAACCAGTAAGAATGTATCACTAGATAAAACATTGGAGTACTTACGAAATGTCGCCATCACTACTAATGCTGAATGGTCTAAGCGTTTGGATATACCTGCGTCTACTGCAATTACCTGTGTCAAGCCTTCGGGAACGGTATCACAACTTGTGGATAGTGCGTCTGGTATCCATAGTAGGCATAGCCCATATTATGTCCGTACTGTACGTGGTGACAATAAAGACCCACTAACTCAGTTTATGAAAGACTGTGGTATTCCTAATGAGCCAGAGTTTAACAAACCAGAACAAACTACAGTGTTTAGCTTTCCTATCAAGTCACCACAGAATGCTGTAACACGTAACGACATGACCGCCATAGAACAATTAGAGATGTGGCTTATTTACCAAAGACATTGGTGTGAGCACAAACCTAGTGTAACTGTTTCTGTGCGTGATGAAGAGTGGATGGAAGTTGGTGCTTTTGTTTACAAACACTTTGACGAGATGAGTGGTGTGTCATTTTTACCACACTCTGATCATACTTACCAACAAGCACCTTATCAAGACTGTACTCAACAAGAATATGACGAACTCTTGAGCACCATGCCTGAGAAGATAGATTGGTCTAAACTCTCAGCGTATGAAAAAGAAGACAACACAGTTGCTATGCAAACTATGGCGTGTAGCGGTGATGTGTGTGAAATAGTAGACTTAACATAAAAGGAAGAACTAACATGTTTGAATTAGTAACAATGGTAATCGGCTTTGGTGTCCTTGAAGAAGTGGTAATACCTGCTGCTACTGCAGGGTGGGAATACGTAAAGACTTTGGTGTAGTGATATGAAGTGGATACTAGTACTCATATTGTTTAACCAAGGGCTACACTACGCACAGACTGAGCCAAAAATGTACGCTGACTATGATGAGTGCAGGGAAGCAGCAGAGCAATTAAGGGATACGCTTATGAATACTAGACCCAATGCTTCAGCTAACGCAATGACATTCTGTGTAGCACTGCCAAGGGAAATTTGAATTACTATGGAATTAGAAAAAGAAGCAAAGAGGCACGTAGAGCATAAGCAACAACGCTTCTATCAAACTTTGTCAAACAAACTAGAACCAGTAAGAGAGTGCATACTTGAGTTTTTACCTGAGAGTAGAGGCAGGGATAGAGCACTTGAGCACGTAGATGATGTAGCTGCCCTAGCTAGGTATATTGCTGAACTACACGGCATTAAATAAAAAGAGAGGGGCCAAGCGGCCCCCCCTTTACTTAATATCACCTTTGCGGTATCCTTTGTAAGCATCCAACATGTATTCAAACATGTTTAGCTCTGTGTTATTGTAGTCCAGAGGGTCTTTAACTTCTATTTGTTTTAATGACTCCTCTGTTGCGCCTCTGTCTCGCATTCTGTCTAATCTTATTTTGTGCATACCAGCCACAGCATTCTTGTATTCTTCTGAGTCATGCGCTTTATTTATAGTGTCATACCTACGCTGGTTTATTCTGTGCTCTTCTGATAGTGTACTCATGCCAGCTTTTACTGTTTTCCTAACTTCTGTAAGTATTTGTTTAGCTTTAACACGCTTGTATGTGTTAGACCCCTTAATGAACTTAGGATCACTAAGTAATGCTCTAGCTTTTCTTTCTAGTATAGGACTTAGTAGTTCGTTAAACAACCTGTCATACATAGGCACTTTACTTCTACTGTCTGCTCTAAATGTTTTTAAGTTAGATAAAGTGTACAGTTGTTCTGTTGCAGTTTTATCAGCTAAAACTTTTATACCAAATACAGTAGCCAAAGGGTTAGGATCATACAACGCACCTTCCCTAGATGCAACACGTAGTTGGTTAAAGTCAGAGGCTTCTGTAGATGCACCTATAGCTTGCAAGATGTTATCTAAGTATCTGGTTGCTTCACCTTTAAATACTTCACCACCTGTCTTAGCTCTAAGCTTTACTTCACCTGTCTCTTGATCAACGTAAGACACACTGCGTCTATCTTTATGTATATCTGTATCTAAGATAAACCCTACGGCTTTGTCTATTGTCTGCAGAGGGCGTGTAAAGCCAGCTACAAAGCTACCTGCTCTCTTCTGTATTTCAGATGCTGCAGCACCGCCGTTGGCATCAGAGAACATCATATCAAGAACCCTGTACATATCGTTACCAAACTGTATGTCTTTAGCAAACTGGCCTACACCAAGTTGTGCCATCATGTCTTCAACTGATTCTTTGGCAACAATAGGCTTATAAGGCACAATAGTTTTTATGTCAGTGTCAGCAGGTTCAATTTGTGTCATAGCACCTGATGCTTTACTTAGCTTAGATGTACCTCCCATCTGAGCTAACTGGTTGAACACTCTACCCATTGCCATAAACTCAGACATAGGAAACGCATTCTTTGCATCAACCTTTGTACCGCCTACGTCAAACTGTGTTGACTCTAACCCTGCTTCTTGTCTGTCTTGATCCATTCTAGCTGCCATGATCAACCCTGCTGTTCCTACAGCAGCCCTAGATATAGCCTCTACATCTCTTATATCTCTGCCTTGTTTACCTGTAGCAGTCTTAACTATACGTGAAGCAGGAGCAATAAGACCCCAAGGCCCAAGCTGATATACTGTTGCTATTACGTTGTTAAAGAACCTACCAAACGGCATAATAGAACCTAACACAGGTATGTTAGATACATCCTCAACTAACCTGGCTGCTTTCTTTAACATCTGATCATCTGTAGTGTAGTCTTTAGAAAACACTGACCTTAGTGTACTGTCTACTGCCAAACCTGCAACGTCTTCATCTATGATGTTAAGACTGTTACCACGCATAGCTTCAGACAAAGTTACACCTTTTTTTATTCTAAGCTGCTTATCTAGCTCAGTCATAAATGTTTGTGATTTAGTAAAGGTATCCTGCGCTCTAACACCAGTTATTCTACTGGCTGCATCTACGTACTTTTCTATAATTTGATAAGGCTTGTTATCTTTGTCAAAGCCAAAGCGTTTAGCACTACTCTCTACACCAGTACCGCCCACTGTTTCGTGCAGTAAGTCTCTAGTATTTTTGCTTTCATCTAAGTATTTCATGTAAGCATCATGTGTAGTAAAAGGGTCTAAGAAGTTTCTAAACTTAGCACCTTGAACTTGGAAGTAAACTTTACCTACACGCATTGCTTCTTTGTCACCCGACATGACACCGTAGGCATAGTACTGAGCACCAGAAAGTGCATCGGCTACAGTTTGACCTAAGTAGTACTGTGACCAACCAAATATGTTAGCTGCAGTTGTAGGCACAGAGGATACAAGTGCTCTACGCCAAACGTTTTGAACATACAAGGAGGACTTAGGCTTACCGCCCATTTGGTCTTCTACTAAGTCTAGTTGCTCTAGCTTATACTCTCTAGCTGCAGCATCGTCTTTGCCTTTAGCTGCAGTAGTTAAATCCCTAAGTGGGAAGTCTTTAGTTGTCTTAGCTTTTGTATCTGGGTTGACAAATTCTATGGTAGCAGTTGTAGGGTCTTTAATGGAACCTTTACTTAAAGATATAACCTTACCTACATTATCTCTGTCTGGTGGTATTACATTACTGCCTACCTTTATCTCAGGCGGTTTAACTTTCTTGCCTTTCTTCTTAGCGTCTTCAAATACAACAGTTGCTACACCATCCTTAATGCCTAATATCTTACCTCTTTTATTTTTATTAGAACGCAGTATTACTTCTGCACCATCTCTAAAGCTTTTAGATTTAAAGTAAGAACCTAAACCATCTTCTAGTGAATCCCTGACTTCTTTTCTGTCAAGGGCTTTTTCCATTAAATCATTACCTATAACTACACCAGCATTAAGTTTATTCTTGGCTTGTGCCAATACAGATAACTCACTACCTAATTGACTAGCGTAAGAAGCAACAACGTCACTTAGCTTAACTTTAGCTGCGGCTACTTCACCTAGTGGTATAGATGTCTTACCTTCAAAAGTCTTAGATATATCAAAAAAGTCTTCGTCAGGCATAACTCTTATTACATCAGTCAGGAAGTCAGATATAAAAGTATCTTTGTTTACTGTTACACCTTGCTGCCTTAGTAATCCTACTACACCTTTTTCACCGTCACCGTCTGGGCCTAGTAGTATCTCACTAAGCAATCCTTCAGGTAGTGGCCTATCTTTTGTAGCTTTTTTACCTGCTTCTACCTTCTGCTGCCAAGTTTTGTAGCTGTTCTTTAAAATAGTAGATACCTTAAACTGTATGTCAGCATCAACTTGGCCCTTAGTAGTAAATTGTTTAACGGCTAACTCTTCTTTAGCTTTACCTAAATCACTCTTACCAAAGATTTTACGTGCTCCCTTTGGAGCCATGCTAAATGCTGGTGCAACTACACCACCTAGTAAACCATTAAGTAAACTTTGATTATAGTTTATTGAATCTACACTGTCATCTACGTTTGCATCTAAGTATATATCTTGTATAGCTATATCTTGGAAGCCAGCAATAAGTGCGTCAACAGAAGCTGTGCCAGCTAGTTCAGCAACAAGACCTTTAGTCTTTCTTTTTGACTCAAACTCTTTTACAGCCTTACTACCTGCAAGCCTAGACTGCTCATACTTTATATTTCTAGCTGCCATGTTTCTTGCGCGTTTACCTGCATTAGTATTAGCTTGTCGCTTAGTCATATTTTTAATAACTGACTCAGCCGCTTCATCTGCAAGCTTCTGTGTAGCTTTAGAAGACAAACCTTCTTTAGCTGCTTTCTTGTAGGCTTGTCTGGACGCAGCCTTGATAGCTTCTTTGGCTCCCTGTGTGACACCAAGAGTAGCACCTTTAGCTAGACCGCCAGTGAGTAGCCCTATGTAGTTTGATGGGTCAGACGCTGCAGCAAACAAGTAGTCTTTGATACCGTCTATCTTACCACTAAGGCTTTCACCTCTAGTAAATATATTACCTAGCTGATCATACAAGTCATACGCTGCTCCTGCAGCAGCCTTGTCAGCTTCTGTGCCTTTGTTAATAAATTGTACTTCACCTGCTGTAGACAGTGTGTTACTGTTAAACCAGCGCATCTGATCAACAAAGTCATTAACTAACTTGTCATCATCTTTGTCTTGCTCTCTGTAAGGCTCACCCTTCTTCCTGTACATATAATCTCGTATAATGTTTAGGTTGGTTGCACTGTACAAGTCTTTAGTTTTTAGCTTTTTACCTTTAGGTACTTTGCTTTCAAAAACTCTTCTAGTTTGTTTTTTACCCTTTAGTAGGTCAAAACCATTTACTGTTTCTGGTATGTCTACATCAACAATAGTGCCTTTACTTTTTCGGCTGTTTAGTAAATCAAAACCATTTACTGCATTACTATTCATCCACGCATCTCTCTTTGTACTTGTTCAGCAATCATTTTAATAACAGGTCTAGCAATACTATTCTTTGCAGCGTAACGTTTCCACTCTGTTATTAGCCTAGTTTTATCTGAGTAATATCCCTCTTTTACGGCATAATCATCAAAGAAAAATCTTAATGCGTCTTCTCCTCCTTTACTTAAATAATCCTCAATTTCCATGTCTTCAGTCTTAACATCAGGCACATTAACGCTATCAGCAGTAGGCTCCTCTAAAGCTGTACGTATGCCTGGAGCCACAAGTGGATCACCTACATCATCACTTTGCTCTTCTGCTTCAGACTTATTTATGTAGTCTTGGATGTCATTAGCTAAGTCTTCAGGTAAGTCCTCTTCTTTTAGTGCATCAAGAAACTTAAACAGCCCTTCTGTGTCAGTAGATAACAAAGAAGCATCCATCTCTTCTTTTTCTTCTAAGAAGTCCATAATACGCTCTATCTCTACTTTTGTAGCGTCTTGTGTAACGTCTTCATCAGGGCGTTTAGATGCTTCAGCAGCAGGTATAATACTTGCTTTAGGTCTTTTTACTAGTGGTTCTTCTGCGCTGGGATCAAAGCTTTCTGCACGAGCTTCAGATAGTTCTAGTCTTTCTTTTAACTCTCTTCTAAGCCTTTTTTGTTTAAATGCAGGTAGTCCACCAAAGAATTTTTTAATTTTAGGGGCTAGTATTTGAAAGGGTGTGGGTTTACCTTCTGGTTTAGGTGTCTCAGTTTTATCTACTTCTGGTGCTTCTACTTCTGGTGCTTCTCCTAAAGCCACACTAGTTTTACCTAAAGATGCATCAGAAAAACTAGCTGCCCCCATTACTTCCATGCTATCTAAGTCTTTTTGTGTAAAGATACCTTGCTTTACTGCAAGTTTAATAAAATCATCAAAGTTTTCATCTTCTCCAAAGCTAACAGGTACTTTTGTTTTATCTTTCTTTACGCTGTATGCACCAATAGGTTTACCATCAATGCCAAAACTAAGTTCTATGGTATCTCCATCTTCATCAGGATCACTTATAAGAGATGAACCTTGATCAGCAGCTACCATATTAGTTAGCTTTTCTTTAATTTCGCGTTGAGGCACACTACTATCTACATTTATTTTCTTACCTACTTTCTTAGCCTCTAACCTTTCTTTTGCAGCAGCTACTTCAGCCTCTGTAAATATGCCTAAGTAATCAGGAGCATCAACAATAAACTCATCTCCAAATTTTTCAGCATATCTTCTACCTACATTTCTCTTAGCATCAGCTAACATTTTTTCTTTTATGTTTGGGTCTTTGTCTATATTTGCGTTTAAGTATGCATTACTATTTTTTAACTGAACTATAGTAAACTCAAATTCATCTATGAAGTCCTGATAGACAGCAACAGAATCATAAGGGTCACGCTGTGCCTCATCTATAGTTAAGAATACACTGCTAGGATCAGTAGCTAGGCTCCTGTAAGCTGCTTCCCTAGACATATCTATCAAATCCATCTTAGATGGCCCAAAGGCACTAGCAGAACCCCCGTAAGATGCATCTGTAGCTTCTCTTAGGTTTATACCAAACAACTTCTGTATACCTGAACGTGGGTCTTGCCCTGCAGTAGCATCAGGTGGTGCTGTAGAAAAGTTGTAAGAGCGTTCAATAAACTCAGCTACATCACCAGCTTCAAACTCTGATGCACCAGTTATAAATACATCAATCTCTTGGGTTGTTAATGGTCTATCTGTATTTAACTTTTCTTGCTGTGCTGCTAATGCGTCTGCTAATTGAAACACACCTTTAGCACCAGTGGCTGCAGCAGCTTTGATTTGTTGATCAGTAGCACCTAGCTTTTTTAACCTACCCACTTGGCTTTGAGCCTGACCTACAAGTGCTTTTCTGTCTTGAAAAGCTTTCTTAGCGTCTTTGTAATCATCTCTTAACTCATCTTTATACTTTACATTCTCAAGACGGTCAAGTTCCATCTGTCTACCAGTTTCATTTAAGAACCCTGTAGCAAAAGATTTCCAATCAAACATATTACACATCCCCTCTTGACATCAGACCTGCACCTTCAGGCATAGGCATTTCTTCTTGTTGTTCTTCTTCTACTGGCATAGGGGGTTCTTCTTCTTGTGTTACTTCTTCTTCTGCTTCTATAGTCTCAGCCATTTGCTTTAGTAACTGTACACCTTCATCGTCTTCGCCTTGAGCCTCACCTCTTTCTATAGCAGCCTGTAGCATCATTGTAGTGCGTCTTTCATTCTTAGCTTCTTTAGAATTAGCAGGGTCTTCTTCAGTAAAGGTAAAGTCTATGTCGTATGACTTAGCTACTGTAGCTAGAAACTCACTCATTGTGTCTTCAATAATAAGCCCTACATCCAAAGAGTGCATACCGTTCATAACACCTGATGTATAAATAGACTTAACTATAGGTCTAATAGGCACACCCATATCTAACAATGTCATTAAATCATCAATAACATCTGGATTGTTCAACATCTTAAAGTAGTACCTAAGAGTGTCTTCTACCGTTGACATCTCAGGTGGACGCTCCCAAGGCCTGTCTCCAGGCTTGTGTGTTGTTAAAGAGTTACCCGGTATGGGTCTTCCAAAATTGGGTTCTTCCATCTTTTCTTATCCTACTTAGTGAAACCTGCACCAAAGTACAGTCCTACGATTGCTGAAACTATATGTGTGTCTAGTGGTGTAATTACAAAGCCTTTAGCCATCTTCCATTGTATTGCTTCGTCGGGGCCAAACAGCCAGTTCATAAAGCCACCCTGTACTTCTGTGTAGCCTACGTAAACTGTGACTTCAGGATACCACACTGCTACTACCTTTGGCAAGACAATAATGCTAAATACTGCAGATAAAGCTATAAGCCTACGTGTCCAAGCGAAGTGTTTGTCATTCTTACCTGCATCTCTAGCTCTGTTGACTTGCTTGGCTTGGAAGTTAGCACGTTGCATAAGCATCTCTTGCTGTGCTTGCTTTGCTTTAGTGTTCTGCCCCCAGATAGACATTACTCCACCAAGTATGGTAGAGAAGAGCATAGTGATTAGTTCTAGGGGTAAGCCAAACATTTAATTAAAAGACGCTTCTTTTATTAATTTTATAACTCTAGGTGCTCTATTTTTAGTTTGTTTAAACCATTTAGAATCTTTTAGTTGAGCAGCAGCTTCTTTTAAGTCTTCGTCTTTTAAGGCAGTAAAAAATTTAGGCCATTTATCTTCGTTAAATTTTCCTGCCCCCATGTTAAAAGTAAGGTCAATTAAAGCTCTTTTACCCTTGTCATCTAACCTACTGTACATTGGTAGGGCTGCAGCTTCCTCTTTATGATCTGCGTAGTCTTCATCAAATAAAGATTGTACTTCTTGTTCAGTTAAGGTTCTTGGATTACCATCACCGTCTTTATATTCATCGGGTAGATTAGTTCCTATGAAATGCCCAATACCTACAGTCCAATAACCTTCTGAGTCCTTGTAAGGTACTGTTTCTTTACCTTCATTTAACTCTATAAAGTCTGCTGTGTCTTTATCAAAATCTGGGTCTGGTAGCTCTCCTACCTCTGATATAGCTCTCTTAGCATCTGCATCTATGGGCCTAGTCATTAGACCCTCATCTACTTTCCCATCGGAAGCACCACCAACAGCAGCACCGTCAAGCTCAGTAGCAGTAATGCTATCTTGTTCAGGCAACGATTTAACATTAGGGTTTATCCTTTTCTCTTGGTAACGGCTTCTCAAACTATTTATCATACTTTGTGCAAAGGACAGTTTTCCTTTACCCTCTGTATCTATACTAGGGGCTACAGGGGCAGCAGGTGCTTTTAAGAAACCTTGTTCAGTCTCACCGCCCATGTTTAGTCTGTACAAATCAACTAGTGGTGTTCTTCTATCTATGGATGTAGGAACGTTAGGTATTCTTACAGACCTACTTATAGAGTCAGTTAATGCGTCACTACCTGAGTCATCAACGTATCTGCTCATTTCTTCTACTGCATTAAAGAGGTGATCAGAAGATGACATAACTTTAGGGGCTGTGTCTACAGGCTCATCTTTTTTAGGTTCGTTGCGGTTAGTCATCAGCCCTGACTTAGGCTTATACTTCTCAGCTTCTTTTTCAAACCTGCCTCTCTCACCTTCCTTCTCTAACAAAGTACTAATGTATTGAGTTATTGTTTGTTCTCTGCTCATAATTTA
>VMHT01197732.1_pt1 | contig 18782 bp, 23 predicted proteins | sample 4693611 | NCBI WGS metagenome assembly VMHT01 (sample SAMN12280063, study PRJNA550983) | marine metagenome | isolation source: seawater sampled from same location over 5 years 0.02-0.2 micron viral filtrate | place: USA: collected off the coast of southern California halfway between the port... ...
CCAGACGGTGATCCAGATCCTGATCCTGATCCAGACCCAGATCCAGACGGTGATCCAGATCCTGATCCTGATCCAGACGGTGATCCAGACGGTGATCCAGATCCTGACCCGTTTCCTGATCCTGATCCAGATCCTGATCCTGACCCAACAACGAGCAGCGGTGGCGGTATGTTAAGTGGAAACAAAAATATTTCTCCGATTACAGGAGGACTAAACTATAACTTACCTAACTTTGTTGGTGTACAGTATCAACCAAAAGACTATAACATAGAACTTAATCGTCTGATAAACGATAGTTTGTTTAAAGGAATGGTTTAATGACTTACATAGATTTAGTAAACAGCGTCTTAAGAAGACTAAGAGAAAACGAAGTTGCCACAGTACAGGCTACAACTTACAGCAAGTTAGTAGGTGACTTTGTAAACGACGCAAAGGACTTAGTAGAAAGTGCATGGGACTGGTCTGCGTTAAGAACTACATTAACTTTTGATACTGTCGCAAACACAACGAATTATTCTTTGGCAGGTAGTGGAGACAAAGTAAAAGAACTAAATGTAATAAACGACACGTCTAATCTTAAGATGCAGTACCAAACAAACAATTGGTTTGACGAGCAGCTTTACTTAGGTACTCCCGTAACAGGTTCTCCTAGATACTACACGTATGCTGGTGTAGACACTAACGGAGATACTACTATAGACCTGTACCCAAAACCAGATGCTGTGTACTCTATACGCTTTGACGCTGCTTTACGTAACGCTGTGTTGTCTGGTGATTCAGACGCATTGGCTGTCCCTGAAAATCCTGTGGTCCAACTAGCGGTAGCTTTAGCAGCTAGAGAACGAGGAGAAACAGGAGGAACTTCTACAGCAGAATACTTTACGATAGCAAACAGTTATTTATCAGACGCTATAGCACACGACGCAGGTAGACACCCAGAAGAAACTATCTTTTATACACCTTGAGATAACTATGGCACAACAGTTAAACAGTATTAACCTTATAGCTCCGGCTTTTAAAGGAATAAATACAGAGGACTCACCTCTTGCACAAGACCCGTCTTTTGCAGAAATAGCTGACAATGCTGTTATAGACCAGCGTGGACGAATTGCAGCACGTAAAGGTCTTAGTGTTACTACAACAAACAAAACTCAGCTAGGCTCTGGTAAAATAAGAGCAATGAAAGAGTTTAAGAATGACGCAGGTACAACTAAGATATTTTCAGTTGGTAATAATAAAATACTTAGTGGTACAACAACACTAGCTGACGAAACACCCGGTGGATATACTGTCTCTGCCGATAACTGGAAGATGGTAAACTTCAACGACAGCATATACTTTTTTCAACGTGGGCTTCAACCTCTCATATACAATACAGTTGCCTCTGGTTCTTCAGGAGGAGCTAACAGTGCTGTAGTAACCTTGAGTTCTGTAAACAGTGCTGCTGGACTTACTTCTGCTAAGTACGGTAACGAAGTACTAGCAGCTTATGGTAGACTGTGGACCGCAGACTTCAGCACTGATAAATCAACTATCTATTGGTCTGATCTTTTGTCTGGTCATATATGGACAGGAGGTAGCTCAGGCTCTCTTGATATATCAAATGTATGGCCTGACGGTTACGACGAGATTGTTTCTTTAGCAGCCCACAACAACCATTTAATTATTTTTGGTAAAAGAAGTATTGTTGTGTACTCTGGAGCTACCGCACCAGCCTCTATGACTTTAGCAGACACAGTGTCCGGTGTTGGTTGTGTAGACAGAGACACTGTACAGTACACAGGAACTGACGTTATCTTTTTGTCTCAGACAGGACTCAAAAGTTTTGGTAGGACCATACAAGAAAAGTCTATGCCGATTACAAGTCTGTCGTCTACGATAACCAAGGACATCATTGCTCTTTTGACTTCAGAGACAGAGCTTTTTAGGTCTGTGTATTTCCCAGAAGAAAACTTTTATCTGATAACTTTTACCGGACATAATACAACATTTTGTTTTGACGTAAGAGCAACTTTAGAAAACGGTTCTTACAGGGCGACAAGATGGCCCGGAACTGGTTTTACTTCCTATGAACGTAAAGACAACGGCACTTTGTTAATCGGTGGTTTACACGGTATAGGGCTTTACTCAGGGTACTTAGACAATAGTTCTACTTACCGCTTTCATTATACAAGCCCTGAGCTTTCTTTAGGAGACAGTACCAAACTTAAGTTCCTTAAGAAACTTAGACCAGTGGTTGTTGGTGGTAGCGGAGCTAATATTTTTATAAAATGGTCCTACGATTTTAAGTCTAAGTCAGGTACTACTTCATTAACAATGCCAACACAAGCGAAAGCTTTTTATAATGAAGGAGAGTTTAACGTAGGGCAGTTTTCTACAGGAGAGTTTGTAACAACAGCTTTAGGTGTTAACGCTAACGGTAGCGGAAGCAGCGTTTCAATTAACATGGAAGCTGACATTAACGGAGAGGAATTATCCTTACAGGAAATCAACGTGCTTGCATTAGTAGGTAGGACACTATGAGTAATTATACTAAGACAACAGATTTTGCAGCTAAAGACAGTTTACCTTCTGGTGACGCTGGAAAAATCATTAAAGGAACTGAGTTTGAAACTGAGTTTGATAACCTAGCAACGGCAGTTGCAACCAAAGCAGACTTAGCTGGACCCACGTTTACAGGAACAGTGACTATAGCTGCTCTGACGTTTAATGGTACACTAGCGTCAGGAACTATAAATGGAGGGACGTACTGATGGCTAATGGAGACAACAACACGGCTGATAACGGATCTATGTTTGATTTTTTAACAAGCGACGTTCTTAAAAATATCTTAGGCGGTGTTGGTACTGCTGGCGGTGCAGCCTTAGCTAAAGGCGCGGCTGATGACATAGGAAAAATTGGACGAGAAGCGTTTGAAAGAATGTCAACAGGCTACACTGATCCAAACACAGGCTTGTTTGTTCCGGGTTTAGCGGGTGAGTTAGATAAGAGACTTGAGTTTCAACCTTACACAGTTACTTCAGCAACAGGTAGTAACTTTACTATGCAACAAAAACCCGACACTGTACTAGCAGATGGTACTGTTGTTCCGGGTGAAATGGAGTTTATCTCCACGTTGTCCGACGATGAAAAAGCTTTACAGGATAATCAGTTAAGACGTGCTGAAAGTTTCTTTAACCTAGCAGAAACAGATACTGCAACAAGAGAACAAGAAGTGTTTGACCGAATGAGAGCCGCCATGCTCCCTGAAGAAGAACGACAACGGCTTGCCTTAGAAGAACGCTTGGCAAACCAAGGACGCTTAGGTGTACGTACTTCTATGTTTGGTGGCACACCTGAACAACTGGCGTTAGCTCAAGCTCAAGAAGAAGCTAAGAATAAAGCCATGTTAGGTGCTATGGAATTTGCTGGTGCAGAACAAGTAAGACAGTCTCAGTTAGGTACAGGTATGTTAGCTTCTGGTTATGTACCACAGGCACAATTGTTGTCTGCTGTAGAACCCGGAATGACTGCTGCTGAAAGACAGAGACAAGCACTGGCACAACAAACAGCTACTTACGGAGAAACCTACGCTAGTGGTCTTGATGCGTTACTTCAGTCGGCATTAGGACAAGCAACCTTGATGGGCGGTTTTGGTGCTAACTTAGCAAGCTCAAGCTTAGGTGGTTTATTTGGTAATAAGAAGACAACGTAGTAGGGTTTAAACAGGAGATTTTATAATGGCTACATTTTCACAGGGGTTTTTGTCTGGATTAGGAAAACCCGCTATGACCCAAAGTTTATTTAATTTAGGTACTGCTATAGGTAGTGTTCCGGGTCAGCTAAAAGCTAGAGAAGAAGAAAAGAAAACTTTAGATTTATTTAATCAAATATCTCAAATTTCTGGTGAGGGAGTTCAATCTGCACAAGAAGGCGAGGTTGTAAAATTACGTGGTACTATTGAAAAACTTGAACAGGCTAGGGATAAAGCTCCTACACTAGAACAAAAAGAACTAATACAAAAACAAATTGACAATCTTAATTCACGACTTCCGGGTGCAAAAGTTACGAAAATAAGTAATCAACTTAACAGAGCTATTGAACTAGATACACTGTTAAAAGAAAGTGACTCACAAGGACTAACAGATTTACAAGTTAAAGAACTAAAGGATGAAAAAAATAATCTTTTAACAAACAGTGAGATTATTAAAGGTTATACGAGCTATAAAATAAATCAAACTACTTTAAAAAATGCACAGGACGCTAAAGAGTTTGAGACTTGGAAAGACTCTAACTTAACGGGTTTAAGACAGGGTATTAGGGATGACGACACTGACGTTGTTGATACTATAATAAAAGACGCATACGACAAAGGTTATGGTAGTGAAGTTTCACTCATCGCTGAAAGAATGTATAAAAACAGAGAAACCTCAAAAAGTATTGCGGAACTTAATGAACAAAAAAGAGTTCCACCTCAAGTTGAAACATTGAGGAAGCTTGTTAATTCAATAGAAAAAGAAGTTGGTCCAAAAACAAAACAAATAATAAACGATCTTTTTAAGCAATACGAAACAAATGCTGAGTCAGGCTGGAACGAAGAAAATCAAACATGGACAACCAATGCAAGAATCAAAGACAAAGAACTATTTAAACAAATATCTAATTATGTTAATGCAGCGATTATGCAAGCTGAAGAGCTTGACGAAAAAGAAAAAAGAGCAGAAAAAGACGCTTTAAGGAGAATAGAAACAGATTTACAAATTAAACTCGAAATTCCTGCTGGCGAGGACATTATAAAAGAAGCTAGAAGCATTCTAAATAATTTTTACGACGAAAAAGAACTAAAAGAAATGATAGAAAGAGACAAAAACCCAAACGCTGATAAAACTGAGGGTTATACCGCAATATTACAAAAGGAAATTGATAGATTGCACGAAGCACAACAGGATAGATATAGGGCACAATTAGACATAATAACTGCAAAGCTAAATAACGAAGAAACACCAACGACGGAAGGAGGGTCGGGAGAACAAACCATTTTCGACGTTGTAAATAAAGCGTTGATTAGCGAAAACATACCTGAAAGCGCAAGAAAAAATAGAAAAACTGTTTATGAGTTTTTGAAAGCCGAGGGTATAATAAATGAACGCCATACTGCTGAAGACATAGAAAAATTTGAAAACGAATTATATAAAAAAAAGGAAGATGAAAATTCTAGTTTCTTTGGTGATTTTAGTTTTAGACCGCGCACTTTTTTACGCGCCTTATAAAAACTTCCGAAAGGTAATAGGCAATAGACATGGGTGAAAGTAAATATGATTTCTTGTACGATAGTGTGGCTTCTGGGGTAGAAGATAAAAAAGAAAGTAAATATGATTTCTTATACGATAGCAGGACTTCTAAAGTAAAAACTAAAAAGCCCACGTCCAGAAACAAACGACGGTCTTCCTACTCTGCTGCTAGATCAGGAACAGTAGACTTTGTTGAGTCTGCTTTAGGTGTGGGAGATGAGTTCGATGCAGTAGTTCGTTTACTTTCTGGACAAGCCTCTAACTGGAAAAGTGCTATAGGTCAGTCTCGTGCTGACTTAGACCGTTTTGAAAGAGAAAACCCTAATGCTTCAAAGATACTTACAGGTTTAGGTTTTGGTGCTGCTTTATTTGTACCGGGTGCTGCTGTTGCAAAACTAGCACAAACAGGAACTAAATTACAAAGGGCTGCTAAAGGTGCTGGTTTAACAGCAGTCGAAGGAGCAGCTTACGGTTTCTTAAGCGGTGAAGGAGAAGAAGGCAGAGCTACAGGTGCTGCTCTTGGTGCAGGTTTAGGCGGTGTTTTGGGTGGAGTATCTGGCGGCCTTCTAACAAAAAACGCAGACGAAATAAAAGAGGCAGCAGAAAAACTTAGATCACAGTCTCAAGGTTCAGGGTCTTTTATAGGAGGAAAAGACGGTTTTGTTAATGTAGGTAGAGCTAGTGAAACTAGTATAAATTCTTTAGTAAAAGACGTATCAGCTTCATTACAAAAACAAAAAATTAGATTTGTTTCAGACGAAGTTCCTATTCCTGATTTAGAAGTAGGAGGACAAACTAAACAGCTTGGTAATATATTTTTAACTACAAAAGAATGGATCGTTAAAAACGTCGGTGAAAGAGCAGCTAAACTTGCTGAAGATGCTGAAATAATGATACGGCATGAGCAACGACAAATTGACGAAATTTTTGACACTAGCTTTTTAAAGGCTGCTGAATTATTTGATAACGACATTAAGTTTAAGACAGCCGCAGTAAATATAAATAAAAGCAGAAGCAAAACAAACCGTGTGTCTTGGCAGCAATTTAGTCAACTAGCAAAAAACCCAGAACAAAAACTAATAGTTAAACAACTAGAAGAACAAACTAAAGTTATCCAAGCTGCTGACTTTTTTAAGAAAGCCGGTAAGTTTGATTATTTTCCTACTGTATACAACGGTCCAAAAGTAGAAGGTACGAAAGCTAACACTAATTTGTATGAAAACCCTGTTTTGTCCTTGAAATTTTTTGCTGAAGATGTATCAGCTTCAAGAGCTTTAGCAGCCCGTTTTGGTATTGATGTTGATAAATTAGAAATACCAAAGGAAAAACCAACAGGAAATCAAAGCAGATTAAATTTTGTTATAGACACTATAGAACAAAGAGCAAAAGATCAAGGGGCTTCAAAAGATGTCGCTGCTAATTTAGCCAATGGCTTACGTTCACAGTTGATTGCTTCTAAAAAAGGTGGAAATACAGTAGGTGCTGTGGCTAGAAGAACGACTTCAGCCGCTATTTTAGCTAATCCTCTTAACGCTGTGCTTAATTTTGCTGAAGGCATTACTGCTCCTATCTATCAAAACGGTATTGCTGCTTGGTCTAAAACACTTCCAAAGGCTGTCTTAGCTACTTTTAATAAAGAGTTTGGTGCTGAGAAAGGTTGGATGTCAAATAAAACTTTAGGTTTAGATAGAGAATTTATGGGAGAAGTAGCTAACACAGGTAAAAAAGCAATGAACGATGCTGTGGACGCTGCTCAATACACCACGTTAAATTCAAAAATAGGTAGAGGTTTTGTAGAAAAATCAGATGCGTTAAATAAATTTTTATATAGGTACAGTGGGGTTCAAACTGTCAACACTATGGGTCAGGAAATACTTAGTAACTCTGCTATCCAAAGAGGTATTGACCTTGCTACTAACGGCTCAAAGAAATCTTTAGATAAACTTAGAAAACACGACGGTATGCGTGGACTTACTGAAAGTGAATTTAAGTCAACTGTCGAAGCTCTGAAAAATAAAGACTTAAGTAATTCTTGGATAATAAATTTTGCAGGGTCTTCTATGAACAAGTGGCAGCCTGTAAGTGCCAGTGCTATGCCTAAAGCTTTCCATGACAACCCTAATGGTCGTATGGCTTACAGTATGTTGTCTTATATGAATAAACAGATGAACGGTTTAAGAACTGATGTAGGACTTAATATAATAAAAGCAGGTAAAAAAGGACTAAATACTAAAGAAGGTGCAGAAGCCGCTAAAGAAGCTATGCTTAACTCAGCTAAATATGCTGCTCTCTTTGGTGTCGTTGCTGGTGTCTGGGACGACTTCAGAAAAACGCTTGATCTTAGTAAAGACAAAGACTTAGAGGATCTTATGACCCCAGAAGGGTTTAGCTCTAGTGTGTTAAACCAGTTAGCGTCTAATATGTCTAGCGGTATTGTAGACATTAGAGCAGAAGAGTACGGAGGACAGCCAGTAGAAGTATACCCTGCTCCTTTAAAAGCCGCTTATACTTTAGGTAGTGGTCTTTTTACAACAGGGAAACGAGCTTTAACAGGTGAAGACGAAAAGGCTGCTCCTTTATTACGTTCTTTACGAACCTACGCTCCCGGTGTTGCTAACGTAGATAGGCTTCTACGTACAACAACAGGGGAACGTTTGTTTGAAGATTTATTAGATTAAGCTGTACATTTAATACTCTGAGAACAACTCTCGTAATTCTCTAGTAACAGCCTCTTTATCTGTTTTTCTACAGTATTCCGTAGAAGCATAGGTTGTACATACTAACACAGTTTCGTCGTCTTTCCAAGGGTACGTCGTAGGCTTTGCCTTATTGCTTTTTACTTCTCCACCTGTTATAGAACACCCTGATAAAAAAACTAAAGACAACAAAGATAGTAGTACATAAAATAAGTGTTTCGTCATTCTAACTCCCGTTAAGTTTATTTCGATAATCGTTTATTGCTGCTTTGATTGCGTCTTCAGCTAAGACAGAACAGTGAATTTTTACAGGGGGTAATGCTAGTTCTTCTGCTATCTGGACATTCTGGATGTCCTCTGCTTGATCTAGGGTACGTCCTTTTACCCACTCAGTCAGTAGAGAGCTTGAAGCAATAGCACTACCACACCCGTATGTTTTGAACTTAGCGTCCTCAATTACACCTTCCTTGTTTACCTTAATCTGTAGACGCATAACGTCCCCACAAGCTGGAGCACCAACCATACCAGTACCTACGTTTTCGTCGTCAGTATCTAACTTTCCTACGTTACGTGGGTTGTCGTAATGGTCCATAACTTTATTGCTGTAGGGCATGGTTAGTTATACCTCACAACTGTTGCCAGTACAGGCCAACTGTTGTGATCCTTCCGTCATATCTGTTTCCTCTGAAATGTTCCAGTCAATGTCATAAGGAAACTTCATAACTAAGTCTTTATAAGTAGCTTCGTCTACAGGCTCGTAAGGTGCTTGTTGGTACGTGTGTTCTGAATAAGGTAAGAAACTAATACCGCTCACCTTGTCAAACTTATTGTACAACCATTGTCCAACTTGTAAGAACTCGTCGTCCCTGTAGTAACACGTCATACTAGGTTTATGTTCACACCAGTAGTCTTGGTACGTTTCCCATAGACACAGTTGTTCCATAGCACCCATTTCAGAGGCCACCACAGATCCTTCAGGAGCCTTTATAGGGAAAGAGAATACCTTAGTAGTGGGTGACATTACATCGTCCTCTACAGGAACCTCAGCAGCCTCTAAGACACTACACAGAGGATCTCTTGAGTCTGCTCTGACTCTTCTGATGTATTGTTGAGCGTACCGTGGGTGTATCCCAGAAGCACTGTCCACTAACTGACTCACTGTACCCGAAGGTTTCACAGCAGTAATGGCTGTACTAGAGTTAATGTGTAGACGCTTGGCCCATTTAGCGTTAGTCTGTATTGCTTCTTCTTTTAGTTGTGTCAACCAGTGTTGCAACTCAGCACGTCCGGTTCTACCTGACATCGTTGCATGATCCATAATGCCCGTCAAGGAAACACCAAGCAGGGCTTCTTCTTCAGTGTTGTCCTTCCAGACTTTTCGTAAGTACCTAAAGTCAGTCAAAGTAGCCTGTAGTGTACCTAGTATTGCTGCTGTTTTTACTTTTAAACGTAGACTCTGTAAGGTGTCTTCTGGTTTGATAACAACCTCTGACAAGTTACAGAACTGGTAAGGTCTTAGGATAATCTCTGAACAAGGGTTCGTACCGAAGTCTACTTCTGCATCTCTACGTCCGTTTCTGGCAGCTTGTTGCTGACTAGCAGTTCGATTAAAGACTCCTCTTTCACCTGACCTAGACTCGTACAAACTCTTCCACTCATTCAGAAAGGCTTCAAAGTCAGGCTTCTCTGTGTAACAAGCAGAGTTATTAGCAAGGCCACGTTGCGGATTATCTACCCACCATTGTCCTGACTTAGACCGCCTTAGTCTGTCGTCAGTGAGGTTACTGAGACTGATAAGAGCAGATCGCCTGACTCCACCGACGACGACGATTTGTGCAATTTTACAGCAGAGATCATGACACTCGACTGAGTTGAGTTTTCTTCCAGAAGCTGCCCTAAAGAGGCTGACAGTAAACTGGAAGAGGTCGATAAGAGGCTCAGGACCACTCGCTCTACCTCCGAAAGTTTTAAGGGCTGACCCCGCAGGTCTAACTCCAGATACGTCCCACTTAGGAACTTGACCAGTATAGAGCATTGCGATAAGTTCTCTGTAAGCTTTTGCCCACCCAATTTTTGAGTCAACGACGTGTACAACGGTATCGGTATCATAGAATTGCTCAGCAACCTCCGGTAATTTAGTAATGTATTGACGTTCAACGCTAAAGCCTACACCTGTGCCGCACATTAAGACGTACATCATCTCGTCAAAAGCTTTGGGGTGGTCAATAGGTAAGTAAGAACAGTTAAAACCAGCAACATTATCTTTCCTCAAAGCTTCTCCTGCCGTCATCAAAGCTCTCATGCTAGGCATAACTTCAAGCCCGTAGATCTGCTTAAAGATTTCTTTTGCTTCTTTTTTAGAGAGTTTGTTTTGGTCCACCCAAAAGTCTAAGTAACGATGAATTGTTTCTTCCCAAGACTCTCGACGTTGTAACTCTGGTAAGTACCTTGCGTACCTTGATTTGTGTATGTACTGTTGATATGCGTCCATTATATTTCGTAGTCTCCTTGTGTTATTATAGACAGTTTTATCTGGTCTAATAAAAAATATAAATCTGCTGCTTGTAAGTTAGTAGACATCACTACTGAATCTTCAGACTGAACCACACAAAAAGCTTTGTCGTAGTTTCCTAAGTCTTCCATCTTCGTTATACTATCAAAGACCGGAGTTACCCCGTCTTTTTCTTTGTGGAAACCTCCATCAATAACTTTCATTAGATACATTTTCCTTTAGTAGTTTTTCCAAGTACCACTTACACTTCCGTAAGTCCTCAACAGGTTTTTTCTTATAGTTGTAACGCCAGAGGTACTTCAGTACGTTACCTTTTAAGTACCCTTTAAATTCTTCACTGGACATACTTGCTTTGATTGCTTCAATAGCTTCTATGTTTCCATTGTTGTAGTGCTTTGGTTTGTTTACAACGTCTTCTAACGAAACACCGTCGTAACGAACAGCGTCCACTTGAGATTTCTGGCTGTCCCATTCTTCAGGTGTTATATCATTCAGTTTCATTTTTGTCCTCCTCTTCAAGTTCTTCTAACTCCTCTTCAAAAAAGTCTAGTCTGTTTATTAGTTTGTCTTCAAACCTATCTAATAACTCTTCTGAAGTTATCTCTAAACATTCTAAGAAATCATCTGGATCGTAAGTTTTTAATAGACGTTCTTTTATTTCTTCAAGTGTTAGTGACATCTTTTACCAACTCCTCTATCGTGTTCAACGAATACCACTTTATATTTTGTTTAGTACACCAAGCAGCCATTGTTATCTTACTTCCTTTTCTGACTTTCTTAGTTGGGTTCATAAGTACGAACACCAGTGTTTGTCCTTCAGGCAGACTATCGCGTACACTGGTGTACTTTTTAGTGTCTCCTTCTCTGAAAAACCCTTTACATTCAACCAGTGTGCCTGAAGCACTATGTACAAAATCAGGACAATACTTACGGTGCATAACATAAGGAACTGTAAAAGGTTCATACTCAAATCCTTCTAAGGTTTCAGCGACGGCTGCTTCAAAGTTACTACGAAACTTGTGTTTCTTGTACTTTCGGTTCATGTTTAACCTCTGTTAAAAAGCGTGGACCAGTTGAGTAGATAAAGGCTCTCAAGTTAGGCCAACAAGTTTTTTTATAAGCACAGTAAGAACAACCTACCGCTAGTTTTTTGTTACCGCTTTTACCGTCAGGAATAGCCTGATAACAAACTTCCGGTGGTTCCTTCTGCTTAACTACTTTCTTTATACGGTTGATCTCTTTACCCATATCAAATGCTATAGTGTCATTAACAGGAGCTTGTTTGTCTTCCTCGTCGTACATGAGGTAAGTCACATAGCCGTTCTGTTTGTCCATAGCTAACCAACCGTACTTCGTTTCTCCTTCTGAGGCTGCGTACCCTTTTATCTGAGACACATAACCGAAAGGATCGTCGTAGGCTAAAGACCCGTCCCTGAACTTCTTAAAACCGTAGGTAGAAGCAGACTTAACGTCCGTTACTACACCGTCGATTTTAGCGTCCATAGAACCTTTGATGCCGTTGACCTCACAACGCTTCTGCTCGTCGGTTACTGTGTGTCCTGCTGCTTTAGTCAGGAACAAAAGTAACTCTTCGATGAGGTGTCCGTACATAAACTTAATGTACGTATGAGGCTGTATGTCCTCTCCTTTTTCTACGTCGTTGTACACATTCCAGAGAAACCTATCTTTACGTCCTATGTTGGACATACGTAGCTTTCTACTGTCGTCGTACTTTTCTGTGAACTGTTGACGCATAAGGTCTTTGACGTTCTCACCAAACTTCTCGATACACGCTTCTATGTCTACGTCTTCCGCTACTTCTTTAGTGGACACAAGGTTGTAAATATCATTAACTAATGTATTTACAGTTTTCATTTTTTATGGTCCACCCAATGCAGCTTACGTGTTTCGGGATCAAAAGCAACAAGCACGACACCCATGTTTTCTTGTTCTTTAGTTCTAACACCTCTTAATCTTCTAGGTGCGGGGTTGCGTCTTTTGTCTATTGAAGTTGATTTAACGTCTATAAGGGTAACTTCCCCGTCTTTTATTGCAACCATGTCAACCGGACCAGAGCAGCCAGCGTTCTTAAAAACTTCGTAACCGTTGTCCCACAACCAAGTAACCGCATAGTATTCTGCTATGTCGCCCTTACGGTTTGTGCCTTCAGCAATAGAATAAACTCTTGAACCGTCTTCTTTAAAACGTGTATTGGTTGTCATTGTTACTCTCCTTAGTGGGTTTCAGCCCACGTAGTTCCGATTTTGTATTCACCGTCAAGAGGACACCTAAGACCAAACTCAAGTCCTGCTGCCTTCAAACACTCAACTGCAAGCCAACCAAATCTATCTGCGTTTTCTGCCCTTACTTCAGTTTGTACTTCATCGTGGACATTGCCGATAAACTTGTAGTCTAAGCCCCACTTAGTCGCGTAGTCATCCAAGATCACCAAAGCTTTTTTCATTACGATAGCTCCTGCTGCCTGTAATAATGTATTCAGTGCAGCGTGTTCTGATCGTACATGAAGTCGTCTTCCGTCAAGTCCTTTGATGTAACCTCTTCCAGATGCTCGTATAACTCGCTCTCGTAAAGTGCTAAGAGAAGGTGTATTTCTAAGAAACCTGTCTTTAAGTTTTGCACCGTCCTTTGCACTTCCTCCAACGATGGTTCCAAGTTTAGAGTCTCCGGCTCCGTATAAGAAGGCGTAGATGAAAGTCTTAGCTTGAGGTCTTGTTTCAAGTCCCGCAGCCACTTGATTTCTGGTGTGTACATCTTCTTTGAGTAAGACATTAGTAAACTCCTTGTCGTTCATGTAATGAGCCAGCATCCTTAACTCTAAACCGCTGGCATCAAAACCCACGAGCTTCTTATCTTCAGGTACAGTCCAACAGGAACGACACTCGTGACCGTAAGGACTGTTACTAGAAGGAATCTGAGCCATGTTAGGATTTCTGTGTGTCATACGTCCAGTAACAGCACCATTACTAATGACCTGTCCATGAACTCTACCGGAGTCTTCCTTGACGTGTTCCAACCAAGAGTTTACCTGAGCGTTCCGTTTCTGTAGCATCAAGTACTCACTTATGGACCTAGCTTCCGGTAAGTCTATTGTCGAGAGAACCGCCTCGTCCACAATAGGATTACCTTTTTCCGTAACCTTCTCAAAAGTAGCTCCAAGTCGTCCAAGCCGTCTTGCAATTTGTTGACGAGAGCCGACGTTAAAGACTTCAATTCTGTCCTTAAGTTTTTTACCCGTCTTTCCAGACACTCTTTTATGTACAATAGGTGGAAACTTCTTCTGTAGAACTTCCTCAATATCATTCATCCTCTCCTTAAAAGTAGCGCATAGTTGTCTTGCTAACGTGCTGTCCAAGACCCAACCGTTAAGCTCCTGTTGGTGTACAATGAACTGAACCTGATGTTCTAGTTCGATTGATTCCGGGGTAAAACAGGACATCAAAAGAGCTAGTCTCTTGTGTACTGCTTCCGTTACCTCCACGTCACGCTTACAGTACTTTATCATGTCGTCGTTTAGGTTGGACCAGTCGTGGTAGTCTCCCTTTGGGAACCCAAGTTCAGTACCCCAAGCTCGTAAGGAGTGTCCTCCAGCCTTACTGGGGTCTGCTAAACGGGAAAGCACCAAAGTATCAATAACCCTATCAGAAGCCACTGAGATCCCCCAGAGGCGTTTTAAGACAGGTAAGTCGTATCCTATTACGTTATGTCCAACCACGCTTACAGAGCTTCTGAGAGCTTCTGAGAGGCTTTCTGGACCAGTGTGTACCTTACTGAGTCCATTTTCCCTTGTTACAGCACACCAAATCTGTGTAGGGTCCAAGCCGTCTGTTTCTATGTCAAGATAAATCAAAAGTCTGCACCTCCTGTATGTGGATTAGGTACTTCTGACATTCTACCTGTGTTTCTGTCGTAGGCCAACCAACAAGCCGGACCAGTTTCTCCTGTGTACCTGTTTTTCAGGACACGGACTGTAGTGGTGTTGCGTGTTGCCTCGTTCTCGTTCTGTTGGTCACGTTCCATACCGACTACGATGTCGGACAGTTGAGCGATTGACTGAGAGCCACGTAGCTCACCAATGCTGACTTGTCCTCCGTCTTCGTGTGCTTTACCATTTGAACGTCTAAGGTGAGACACAAGAAACATACTGATACCTGTCTCTGACACGAGCGTTCTAAGCTTAGTCATTATTTCGTCGATAGCTTTACGCTCGTCACCAGATTCCTGTGAGGAAACCACGATGGACAGGTGATCTAGGACCACAAAACGACAGTCCAGAGACTTGACCATGTACCTGACACGGGCTAACAGATTGTCAGCCGAAGTAGAACCCCAATGGTCAAACAAGTAGTACCTACCGGTGCCTAATGTGTCTTCCCAGAACGGCCTAAGCTCGTCTACAGGAGTGTCTTCCTCTAAGTGTAATGGTCTGTTAGCTGCGATTGACATAATGCCTAAAGTGGTCCTAGCGAGGTCTTCCTCTAGGGCTAAGACTCCGATGTTACCTTCACACCGTTTCAGTAGGTCAAATTCTAGTTCACGTATGAACTGAGACTTACCCATACCGGAACCACTGGTGATGGTAACTAACTCGTAAGGTCTGTGGCCTTTCGTGAGGTGGTTAAGACCTTCCCACGGATAAGGTACAGACTTCACCTTACGCTTCTCGACGAGCTTGTCCCAAGTCTCTACACCTGCGACGATGCCGTCCGGTTGGTAGACCTTAGCTGCCCACCATTCAGCCACAAACTCTTTGACTTTGTTAGCCTTGAGCATGTCCGAAGCGTCCTTCATTGGTAGCTTCATTATGCGTAGCTTGTTAGGGCTGAACAGGTCTTTTACCTTGTCTACTGCGTCTTGTCCTGCCTTGTCGTTGTCGAAGCAAAGCACGACAGCTTCAAAGGAAGACTCTAACCACTCTAGTTGCTCTTTGATTTCTTTGGCTGCATTGGCAGCACCAGAACGTAGCGACACCACGTTCCATTTGCGGTCCATCATTTCAAAGACTGCCAGTGCGTCTAGTTCACCTTCTGTAATCGTTAAGTACTTGTTAGGCTTACACTGTGCTTGCCCAAAGAAACCGACGTTCTCCAGTGAACCATTGCAGTAGAAGTTTTTGGTGCTTACATCGCGTATCTTAGCCGCTGTGACCTCGTTAGTGTCGAGGTTGTAGTAGGGATAGTAATGCTTAATGATCTCCCCGGTTGTGCTGTACTCTACTGTTACTCCGTACCTTTTAGCCGTGTACTCTGATATCCTACGGTCTGGTATAGAGGCAACAGTGCCGCCCATGTTTAACGGCTTGTATGTCTTAGTGTCTCCCATGTCGTCAGTACCTCGTAAATGGTAGTTACAACTGACGGAGAAACAGTGTGCTCCTCCGTCGTCGTAGATGGCTAGGGCATCCGAAGAAGAACACTTCGGACACCCCTCATGTCGAATAAAGTTAGCCATATCGGAAGTCTTCGTCCTCCTCAGTATTCAAAGATTCTTCCAGAACTTTTATTTTAGTTACGTAAGTGCTGACACCATGTACCGGATGTTCATTACCCAATGAGTAAAGAAGTCTTACTTTAGAGTTAAAGGGTATCTCTCCTTCGTACTCTTCTCCTTCTGAATCAAAGACTTTCACTGGAAACTTAGACTTAAACTTACGTTGTTTATTTCCTTGGTAGTCTCTAATCTTTACACCTTTGCTCCCTAAGTCTGCTGCAATGTCCTCCTGCATCGTTATTGTTACAGTGAAAGCACCTGTGTCTTGACCTTGGTACACATCATGTTCTGTGACGTGACTAAAGTTTACAATTCCTTCTACTTTGTACTCTGTTGCTGCCATAGGTAATTCTCCGTTGGTTAAACTGCGTTATACCTGATACTGCTAGGTATACTATTAGTATAGCATAGGTTGTCGCCCTTTGTAAACTTTATTTTCTCCTTATTGTTAGTCTTTGTTGCCTACGTCGTTTCTGTGCTTCGTTTAGGCGTTTCTTAATTAACTTTGCTTGATCCCTTATGGTCTTCTGTTGAAACAAAAGTTTCTCCTTCTGTTGGTCTTGTTCTAAAGTCATCCTATGAACCCCTAAAGTTTAACCTAAGTTAAGCCTAAGTATAAACCTTTAAGTTATTATTAATAATATAATAAAGTATATTCTAAGGTTATTCTTAGGTACTACTTAAGTTTTATTTTACACTAAAATTCTTCTAATGTCAAGAGGTCATTAGAAATATTTACTATGTAGTCGTCCGTGTCGTCTTCTAAGTAAGGACTATAGCCACTTCTTAAGCAGACTGTGCATAAATCGTAGTAGTCCCCATGAGAATTCTTACGGACTGCTTCATAGTCTTCTAAGATTACGTTACAGGCTCTACATCTCATTACTTGAGTTCTCCTCTGGTTGGTCCTCTGTGGTGTCTAGTGGTAGATCCAGTTGTTCGACTAAATCACCTAAAGTTTGGTACTGTTTCCCGTGTAGTAGGTACATATTATTTCTCCCGTAAAGTTGTGAGTTGTTCGTTATTTTCTGTAGCAGCTTCTCTTGATTCTTCTAACAGCAAGTCGAGGGTATCATACTTGATGTCTTCTAAGTTGTCAATTAAATAAATGTTGTAGTTGTTTAGAGGCTGCCAAAGTCCGTATGCTTGGTTTTTGTAACGTATAGGTGTTATGTGTACGTCCTCCTCGTATTCGTCCTCAAGTCCACCATAACGCATGTACAGTTGTGTTTCTGCCTTGTACTCTATCAAGATTAAACCTTTGTCGATTGTGTCAGCCCAAGCCGTATAAGTTTTCATTGTGTTAACATTCCTCTTTTAGAAGTTGTTCGTAGTCCATCAACGCTAGGACTTCCATTTTATGCAGTATTTTACAGTGGAATTCGTAACCCTGTAACTCTGTCTCGTGTTCGATTACTTCGCTTGTTCCGTCGTCGTGTTCAATGAACCGACGTTTACAAACTACAGTGATTTCCGGGTCATACCACACGGGTTCTTCGCCGTTGGTTTCTTCGTTGATAAAGTATTCAAAGTCAAGCTCTATTATCTCTTCCGGTGTAACCCAAGCTTCTTCTAGTGTTAGCACGTCGTAATTACTTTTGATTCTCATATTATGCCCTCGCTATGATCTGGTTTAGTTCGTCGATGTTTGCCTCGGTTACAAAGAAACTTTTTGCTACTTTGTTAAGCTCTTGGCGTTTCTTGCTGTTTGATCCTTTGCGTGTTAATGATCCTATTGTACCAGAAGTGTTTAATGGTCGCAAGTCGTCTTTATCAAAGTCTGCGAATCTATCGGAAGCGATTATCAGCGTATCTTTTTTTGCGTGTTTGGTATTGAATGCTAGGGCAATCTTTAATTTGCGTGTAACTGCTTTCTTTAGTGCTGCTTTGCTCTGCTTGCTAAACATCGAACCGCTAAAAGTCACGTCGTAATTCGGTAACTTGTTACGTGATGCCATTGCCAGATTCTTTGTATAATCGTAGAAATTACAATTAGGACGCTGTTTTATGATATGGGACCAGTCAATATCTGATGTACCATTAAGGCGAAAGTAAACAATCTTTCCCGCCATTTGACCCGCTAAGTTTTTCTGGTCAATTTCAAGCAATAATAATTGCTCAAATAGTTGGGGCTTTAGTAAGTATAAGATGGTCCTTTTCGTGCTTGCTTTTTGTGCTGCATTCATTCCAAGATGACCAGAAGAAATTAGACAATCCTTAGCGCATCCACCCATTTCAGCACCGATACAAAGCGTTTCTTTGCCTACTTTGTTATGAGGTTGTAAGTACATTACAGGTATCTCATACTTATCGGGGCCTTTGTTAGTCTTAACTGATTGACTGAATAATGTTGTTATGGGTTTACAAAGGTAATCAAAGTTATCTAATGCCCATTGTTTCGCCTTTGGTTGTAGTTTGTCGCTGTTTTTTATTTCTTTTTGTGTGAACATTTTGCTGCCTTTGTTTGTTGGTGTTGGTTGCAATTCTAATGATGTGTTTTTTGTTGTCAAGCGTTTTATTATCATACATTAATCTTTTTTATATTGTTATGGCATATGTAAATCTTTTGTTATAACGGCTTCTAAGGTTGCCACTTTGGTCCTCACGCGCCTATCTTTTGTTTTACTCGTGCTAATCTTAGCGGCTGCCATTGGTTAACCTTGGCGGCTCGTGTTAGCCTTGGCGGCTCCGCTGGTGCTGCTTGTGTTTGACATAAGGCGACACGACGGCTGAAACACAAGAAGAAACACGGGCGCGAGTTTGGACCAAAGGGGGGGCTTTTTTTGGATACCGGGG
>VMHT01122244.1_pt1 | contig 18781 bp, 40 predicted proteins | sample 4693611 | NCBI WGS metagenome assembly VMHT01 (sample SAMN12280063, study PRJNA550983) | marine metagenome | isolation source: seawater sampled from same location over 5 years 0.02-0.2 micron viral filtrate | place: USA: collected off the coast of southern California halfway between the port... ...
ACACATACTATCACTTGTTCAACGGGAAACTTCATTCTGTTGCTATTGTAAGCTCAAAATGATTAACATCTAACCGGGGACGAACATCCCTTTCTCTACAAATATCAATGTAGCTCATCTGTAATTCATCTAGTAGTCCGCTAAAATTACATAAATTTGGGCAATGCCAAGCTCCTCCCCATCGTATGGGAGTATTTAAATCCTGTGCTGCATACTTCATGCAGTTTGCTACTTCATCGTATACCTCTGTCTCAAAACACATACGTCCTTCTACTATTGCAACTAGGTCAACAGCATATCCATACAGGTGGGGCGAGGTAATTCCTTCAGTAGCACCTTTCTTGAAAAACTCATCTTGTTGTTTTAAACTTCGTCTGCCGTGCAGTACTTGAATCTCAAGGTCTGAGATAGCTACAGCTCGTCTTACTACTTCTGCAAGCTCTAGCTGAATTTGTGTTAGCATTTCTTCTGATTGCTCAGTTAAAAAATACTTTTGATCCGGATGAGTGTCTGGATTGTAATATGTTCCTGTAAGTGTCATAGTGTTCCTTGAACTAAGTGCGGGGCCGAAACCCCGCGAAGGTTAGATAAGTGGTGCTAGCGCTACTGTTATAATTAATAGTGTCCACATACAAATTAGACACTCGCCGCAACACTCAGTTCGTGATATAAACATATTTTTCCTTATGAAATAGTAACCTTAATTGGTTGCAATTCCTTAGGAATTTCTTCATGCAAGTCAATGCATAGCAGGCCACGTTCCATATAAGCACTATCAATTTTAACGTGCTCACTTACTCCGAACGTCCGTGTGAAACATTTACCGCTTAGGCCCTTGTAGACATAGGATTCATTTTGTGCCTCTGTCTGCTTTACACTACCAGTAACAGTCAGTACGCCTTTGTGTAAAGCAATTTCAATGTCATTTTTGTTCCAGCCAGGAACTGCTAACTCTACTCGGAAACCGTTGTCTCCGACTTTTAGCACATTGTATCGAGGGTATCCGCCATCTAAGGTTGGAGCGAATGTATTTGGTTCCATGAAACGGTCAAAACCTAACAAAAATTTATGTAGGTCAGCCATAGCTAATTGCTTAGTCATAAAGTTCTCCTTTTATGAATTGCGTCCTTTCGGTACGCTGGGGCTCTTTCGATGCCGCCGGTTTTAAAAATGGGATCTTTTATAAGGCTTCACCCGTTACCTTCTTCTTCAAGCTGTAAGATTCCTTCCTCTACTAAATAGTTTACGGTGGATTCAATTCCCAAACGTCTGCCTAGGAAGTATGCTTGTCCAGCACATCCACACATACAAAGTCCAAATATAAGATAAGTAGTGACCAAGAGATTCTCCTTTTTCAGCTTATTTTTCTATTGGATATATTATACTCGATTTTGAAAATGTTGTCAAGAAATATTTTTCTATGGACCTCTTCTTAAAAATATCACTTGACTTTGAAGCTCAGTTCGAATATAATATATGTCATGAGAGAATATTCAAAGCGACCATGGTCAATACGCGAGAGAGTAATGCTGAAAGAGCACTACTCTAAAATGACTGTAGGTGAACTACAGGAAAGGGTATTGCCTCATCGCACAGAAAACTCAATACGCAAACAAGTAGCGTACCTCCGTAAGAGAGGTTGGAGTTTTTAGGCAAAAGGAGATACATGCCAAAAGTTAAAGTACGTAACAACAATGTAGAAGCTGCTCTACGAGTTTTCAAGAAAAAATGTTCAGAAACAATATGGGACTATAAACAGAAGGAGTATCATGTACCAAGAAGCGAAAAGCGACGACTGGCTAAACAAGCTGCAGTCGCAAGATTCAAACGAAAGAGAAAAGACAATGATAGAAGGAACAAATTTTGAACTTGTGGGAGATTTCATGCAGGCTTTCGGTCAATCGGTCGAGAATCAACCAACCTGGCCTGACTTTAACACTCGTGAACTACGAGTAGATTTAATACAAGAAGAAGTAGATGAATTGGTGGAAGCGATTGCAAACAAAGATATGGTCGAAATCGCCGACGCTCTCACAGACATACTCTATGTGGTATACGGTGCTGGTCATACATTTGGTATTGACCTTGATGAGTGTTTTACTGAAGTACATGCTTCTAACATGAGCAAACTCGGTGATGATGGAACACCAATCAAGGCAGACAATGGCAAGGTAATGAAAGGCCCGGGGTTCTTTGCTCCTGACTTAGAAAGCATACTGAACCAATAAAAAGAGAGGGGCGCGAAGCCCCTCTTTTACATCAGCCCTTCAGGAATACATCCTTTACTTGCTGTTGCTAAAATCATACAACCGATTACTATCCACAAATAGTCGTCCACCTAACCCTCCAAAATAATATTTTTTTGTTAACTTCGCACCGCCCAGATACTGTAATCCAGGACCAGGGCAAAAATAGTATTTGCCTTATGCCAAAAAGTGTGGTAAAATATATCATAAATTGATAGACAATAAGGTCTGTCTACTGATTCTCACTAACTACATGCTGACGTAAGCATAATGTAGCTATTTCGTGCATAAATACCCTGCAGAGCCTATAGCGGGAGCAGGGTATATACACGGGGTGTCTACAAGATATGCTAAGTCAGCAACTAACCCGCTACTACATTCGTAAAAGCAAAGTGTGAATTGTACCAATCTCTGTGACCCTGATAATTAAATAAGAATAATACGGGTCATACGACCCAAACGAATACTTTAAGTAAAAATCTTTTTTAAATTGGCAAATAATTGTTCAAAATTTGCGCCAATTCGTTCGTAAATTTTCCTTAATTTACTCCTCTCGCCTACTAATATACGAGAATTATCCCCTAGTCATTAGGAGATTGCTGACCCCGCTGCAGCTTTTGATAGGATTTGAAGGACGTTTTTGGGAGCTTTCTCGAGACCAGCCAGATCTGAAACTTCAACTCCCAAACCTTCAGCAATATGAGAAACGATTTCAATTTTCGTGATAGGTTTTTCTCCAGTTTTCGATACATACACTTCCCTTCGGTACACGCCTTCGCGTGATAGCTTGCCAATAATCGATTTCTTACTTCTTTTCAATTGTTCCACGAGCAAATCTACTGTAGCCATGCACGGGGTTTCCTGGTACAGTTGCACCATATAAGTCGTTTCGCTCTCCGAATAATTACTCATAACTCTTCCTTCTTGCTTTTCTTGTATAGCTTCCTTTGCCCTTCTTCGGCTTGTGAACCCCGCTGCGATTGTGATTAGAAGCAGCAACGGGGTTGTGAGAAGCCGACATACAATTTACGGAGCAATAGTGTACTGAGTCGATTTCAGCTTTAAAAGCCTTACCGCACTTACGACACTTCCGGATCAGGCTCCTCTTCCTCTTTTGGCGGGGCATATCTTATATCTCCTGTTTCTAAGTCCACTTGAATATGGTCGGTTGCAAACTGTAGTAGCGAGATAGCAATGTTCTCAGCTCCAATAGCGTGCGAGTATTTGTTTAGTACTTTAGAGTACGCTTCTTCTTTTTCCAAGATCATTCCGTCTAAAGCCGCTTGACTATCGTACAACTTACCCATCGTCTCGTGTAGTTCAACAAGTTCATCAGTAAGTATCTTTAACTGCCTTTCCAACGAGCGGTTATCTGGAAATTCTAGTATTTTTGCCATATAGTTTCTCCCATAGAATCCATATTATACAGGTTCTGAAGAAAAATGTCAAGAAAAATTTTTATCACACATAAAAAAATCCCCACATATTTCTATGCAGGGATTTACAGTTAGGTTTAGAGCCGCGAACTGCCACTAGGCTATATAGTGCCTTTCGTTATGGTCGAGGGTTTCGACGCCTCTTTGCAATAATAGACCACTAATAAAAAGGACTTCCTCCTATAGTTGTAGTGATACGCACCTACCTTCCACACGTATCTAGGTTTACACTGCAGATGCAACCTACCACTTTTTCGTTTTTGCTAAACCAGAATGCGAAAATGCAACAAATCCATAACTGGTCGTACACATCCGCCCGTGCACAAAGGGGTTCGATATAGTACCTCGAAACAGGGAAAAGTGCACTAAGTGGCACTAAACTAAGATGGTACTTTTTAACGTGCTTTGCCATCCCACATTAGCACTTTGTTCCACGGACGATGCCTTTCAACCTGTACACGGCAAGGTCAACGCAGGCGGAACAAATTAGGTCGGGGCTCCGGATAGGCATAGCTTTTACCGGGATCTTTACTGTCTTATCGCAAGTGCGGTGGCGTACTCTGCGTCCCTGACTTCCCCCATTTAAGAAGATATTATACTCCGTTTTTGAACTAAAAGTCAAGAATTATTTTTCTTCAGCCCAGAAATTTTTTCAAACATTTTGTGTCCTGTACTCTTATCATTATATTCCAAGACTAACCCATCACTGTTCATGTGAAGTTTAGGTTCGAATTTTTTAAGGTCAGCTTCATAAGTACAAAAGCTACTTATACAAAGTACTATTGCTTCTGCACTGTCTTTAAGCTCCACGGTGACACACCTGGAGGTCTGCGATTCGTGCAAACAAATCAGCTTCATCTCCTACTAAAAACAACTCTTTCCGAGTAGCCCAGTCTCCGTCAATACGCCCACTAAACTCAAGTACAGTCCCATTTGTAGCAAATTGAATTGTCACTTGGTCTACTTCTTTGATCTCACAGCTCATGTCTATGCCCCCATGTAGAAGGATAAAAGGAAGAAAGAGAAAAGGTTTCACGAATTTCCCCTTCTTGATACATTGTACGAATTACGTTGTCAACCTCGGCCTCTGAAAGCGCCCAGTTGTGCCACAGCTCATCTTTTACTCTTTGCAGGCTTGTGAAAGACCTACGCTGACCTTCTACTTCTATTGTATCAGTCGCTCGGTCTACTACTGCCAATCTTTCTTGCTTCTCTAGCACGCTTTTCCTCCAGGTTTTCCAACGATGCCTTCATTGCAATCGCAGTGTCTTCATTAGAGCCATGATACATCAAAGCTCCACTTTGATTAAATACTTTAAAAACGTATAGCCCGGGCCTTACGATTTCTCGTATGATCTGAGCCATTACTCTGCCACAATACCGTAGATAGCGAACTTAAACTCAGGACTTTTGCCAAAGTTTGCAGCAGCTTTTACGGCCTCCGCCTTCTTTACGATAGGTGAGTTAGGCTTGCGCTTCGCACGATATGCACCATGCGACATTACTTTTTTACCATTAAACTTCTTGACCATACGGTACTTTCGTGTAGTCGCGTGGTCGAAAATCATTGTTTTTGCCATCAAAATTCTCCTTATAGCGCACAAAGTAGTACGCCTTGTAATCCCGTTTATTTAAAGACTCCGCTTCCCGAAATGCCAGCCAATAGTCTTCCCATGCATTTAGCACGATAGTCAAAGCTCCAATTCGGCAGTATGTTATATACATAGAAGTATTTAAGTAAACGGGGCACTAGGCCCCGAGGTTTAGCTCAGAATCTCAAGCAGAGCTTCAAGATCAACTTTGGTCATCTTGCCTACAGAAGGCAGGTCACGACCGAGTCGCTCGACTACTTGAGCAACGATGACTTCCTTCTTAATGACAGGCTCACCGCGCTTGGTTACACGCTCTGCTTTTTGATAGATACCCAAAGCAGAGAGCTTAGCGATGATGCTACGAGGAGTCTTGCTAAACTTCTCAGCAAGCTGGTCGACTGTAGCACGAGTCGGAGTAGCAGAGTAAGAGTTAGAGATGAACTCAACCATCTCTTGTGAATAGTTGGCCGAAGCCTTTGCAGTCATATCAGTCATTTTTTTCTCCCGAAAATTAGTTTGTTTTACCACTTTTGAAAATATATTATACAAGGTTCTGAGGATTATGTCAAGAGATTTTTTTGAAATGCTGCAAATAATTCTCTCTCTTTTTGCCTTGCTTCCACTTCCCAAGGAGATTTCCAATACTCCTCATAGTCGTCCGCATCTCTAGCAGAAAGTTTGCCACGCCATATAACATGGTCAGTTTCTAGCTCAAGTTCGCAGTAAACATACTGCCGAGCGTGTTCTAGTTCGTGAAATAAAGTACCCAGCCAGTTTGCGCTTTTGTTAATACGCACAATAACTTTATGCCCCAGGTCTATAGAGTCACCGAAATCTTGGCTGTTCTTGCCTTTTAGTACAATGTGAATAGGGATTGGACTTACATCCAACGCTAGTTCGTGCATTGCAAAGTTTGCAGCGTCCCGGGCCAAGCGACGCTCAGCCTCAGACCATTGTTTTTTTGCTTTTACTCTAAACTTCATCAATCTTTACCTTTTGCCTCAACCAAGAGTATAGTTCGATTGCCCCATCGTCGTATCCATTAGGGTAATCCTCCTCTGGAAGCAGACACCGTATGGTGTACATAAAGGCATCCAGCTTAGACATACCATCCATACGCATACCTGCGTACAAGCTAAAGGCTTCGAATTGTATATCGTTCATGCAGTTTCCTCCGATTTGATGAATATTATACTACCTCCGGTTCTCAATGTCAAATCTTTTTTGTCATAACCCCAACGCAAGCGAACTCCGGGGGGCGGCGTACGAAATTGCGGCTGTCAAGTGTTTTTTGCACCTAATCTGCCAAAATTTTCGTAAATTTGCCGCGTTTTGCCCAGGTTTGCCACAATTTGCCATTATATGCTACCCCGCAGAGACTTGTCAAGCGATTTATTTAGTGCAATTGTGCAAAAAGTACTTGACTTTTGCCGACGTACTACTGTATAATCGGCGCCGCGCTTTTACAAAATTTATCCCGGGCCTTGCCCAAATAGTTCTTGACTTTGCCAGGCTTTGCACGTATACTACCAGGGTGGGCACGGGGTCTACCAAAGACTTGCACAATTGTAAATAATTTGCACCACACCCGTAAAAAAGACTTGACAATTGCCGCACTACTACTTATAATGGCGCAAGCAACACCACATTTGAACTACCGTTGCACTACTACTGGCGCCCCCGCGCCAATTTTCAAAGACTAACTGTTAAGTACCTGTTTTTGTTCAACTTAATTTGCACCTTTGAGCAACTTCGCTGTCGCACTACTACTGGCGCGAGCGCGCCAAAATCCCTGATAAATCAAGGAGTTGGGCGAGGTGTTCCACGTGGAACATTAGCGAGGCCCGTCAGGTAGGGCCTCGAGGAGCTGGTCTGTTTTCCAGTTTACCCAAGCCTCGAAAGCTTGGCCGTCCCAGTCCGCCTCGGCAAAAAAAGCGTAACCCGCTTCGCAGGCTTCCTCGTAGCAGGCTTCGGCGTTGGATTCGTTTACGTAGTGTGACATTTTTTCTCTCCATTTCCTGGGGCCAATCCCCTAGTCGATATAAACATTATGCCAGCTCGCCGCATAATTTGTCAAGCAATTTTTTAATTCCTTTTGATTTATTTTCGAAATTAATTGTGTGCCATTCCGAATCAATCACGCGCTCTTTTAATATGCTCATGCGGTCATAATGTGAAAGCGCGTTTTCATCATTCTCCGAAAATTTCCAGTAGGTGAGCGGTGAATGCTTGCGTTGAATTATTCGGCGTTGCTGTTCCTGTTCCGAAATCGAAAGCCAAAATTTAATGAAGCGCACCGGCTGGTTAGCTTCCCAGTTTTTATGTCGCCGCATAAAATTTTTGTATTGTCGAGGTGAACACCATCCGTTGAGATGTTGAACCATCGCGCGGCTATACCATGATCGATCAAAAAACACGATGCGTGGTTGCGTTGGCAGTTTGGTTTCCCAGTAGGGTAGCCATGCCGCCATTGCGCGTTTGCTAGGTTTGTGCGATAGGCAAACGCTGTAAAGGTCGGGCGGTAGGTAGTGGGTCAATTCTCGAATGGTCGAGGATTTGCCCGCAGTGTCGCGCCCCTCTAAAATTACCGCAACCGGAGCGGAGAGATTCTCCGCGAGCCGGTTCAGATTAGCTTGCAATTTTTTCATCAAAAGCCCCCATTCCACCAGTAGTAAACCGCCGCGCCCCAGATCGCCAGATCGGTGATTACCGAATAGGCGAGGTAGAGGGCGGCGAGTGCCGCGCCGAATCTCACAGCTCGCGCCCGACAGTCGGAAGCGCCCACCCAGATTGGCCGCGAAAATTGTGGTCGATAATATCCTGCCACCCTTCGCCAATCGCTTTGCGCGTCATGCTCTGAAGGTATTTCCCATAGGCGCGTTTCGGTGACCAGTTGTAAAATTCAGTTGAACCGGACGGGCGAGTTTTACCGCGAGGCGTAGCCGCTTCGATGGTCGGGAGCATCCATTCCTCGCTATGCTGGTTTCGCTTGTGAATGTATTGCTCCTGAGCGAGTGAGCGATTCGCACCCTTGCAGATGTTACCGTAAACGATAGCCTCCAGAGCGCCGAATTCACCATCGCAAAAAACGCGCTCGAATTCTCGCAGTGTAGTGCGAACGCGAGAGAAAAGGCCATTGTGACCAGTGGAGTAGAATTCCTTAGCGTAGCCGTCTTTCGTCATGCGAACGCCAGCAAATGCCGAGTTGTATTTGTCGAGGCCGACAATCTCGTAAAGATAGTTATAGCCCATGCCTGAGAGTGGATCGCCGTTTTCCTGATAGTCTCTAGGCTTCATTACCTGAGTGTCAATGGTGGCGATTTTGCGTAAACGAATCATGCTGTTTTCCTTAGTGATTGATTGAAAGAGATTGAATTATAAGCCTTGATACCGATCCCGTCAAGCATTGAGAGCACCGATTCGTTATCATCAAAAAAGATTGATGTAGAGCAGAATCGCGCCCATGACATAGGCCGAGCCGTGGCGTATTTGCGTAGCAGAGTTTCCTTCAGCTCTGCGTCTGGCAGTGTGTTCCCCATCGGGCGAGAGAGGCAAGCGTCCCACCGTAGGCCATGCGATGCGAGAAAATCGAAATCGTGCGCGCCCATCACGCGGGCAGTGCAGATAACAATAGTCGCGCCTTTCTTGTCTGCCAGTCGCCATTGTGCGGCGAGCGGTAGCAGTGTGTCGCGCATGATGTTCGCGCGTGTGTTGTTTTTGATCCATGCCGCAAGATCAAGCGAGCCATCGGGCCGCGTGATCTGTCGGTGTGATGAATCAATGACGGTGTGATCAAGATCAAAAATAAAGTGCATAAGAGTATCCAATAATTCCCGCAATGTTCAAGCAAACCAGATTCCAGAGTTTACCATCCGCCGCCTGTTGAGTCAACATAAGCAGGCCAGCAATTGCGATGATCTTACCCGCGTCCGTATCGATGATGAAGGGCGCGCCTGCCATGCAGAGCGCCCCGAACCAACCGATAAAGGCGATCATGCGATCGCCATTAAGATTGTGGAAAGCTCTGCCTTCGTCAGATCGCCTTCACGATCTGCAAGGGCGACAGCGCGACGAATCTCCGCGAGAATGTCGGCCTTGGTTGGTTCCGCTTGACGCGGAGAGCGAGCCGCAGGTGCGGCCTTGACGTATTCAACGCCCATGCTCTGCGCCTTGCTAATGACCGAGCGGTGTGTTACGCTCGCAAATTCCTCTGCCAATGCTTTTGCTTTGGCGAGGTTGAGGGGAGCGGCGTCGCGGATGCGTTGCTCCATTGCCGGTGTGTAGTTAGACATAAGCCACCTATCTGATTTAGGATGGAAGCCAATCCCCCATCTCATGCTGAGAGTATAGCACCATTCGCGCCCCGCCGTACAGTCTTTTTTATGTGAATATGTCACAAAAAAAATTTGAAAAAATGCTTGACCCCGGGCCGGGATTGTGCTTGCGATCCGCCAGGAGTGGGGCGGTAATGAGACTCATTCTCATCTAGCCGCGCCACGCACCCCCACACGTACAACTTAAGAAAAATTGAGAAAAGTTGTTTTGGTGTTTTCATAAAATTGCAACAATTTTATGTTACACTATATTCTGTGGTAAAAATTCCACAAGGCCAGAAAGGAGAGCATTATGCGTTATTTATTTTTAGCGTTAGTTTTAGCAATGCCGACCGCTGTGATAGCGTCCGATCAACAAGAATATAACTATAAATTAAAGAATAAAAACTGGGAGTATACTTTTCGCCATCGTGAAGGCGGAAAGCATATTGAAATCGGAAACAAAATAGGGCCTATCGAAGTTATGTATCGCTATGCAGATTTGGTAAATACGCAAGAAAATCGCATAAAATTCACGGGAGAACTCCTATCGTACAAAGACTTAGTTTTTGAAGGCCGTATGGAGTATCGCCATTTTAACAACAAGGAGTCACACTGGAGATATCGTTTTATTGCAGAATACACTCCTCACCTTTACGGCCCTTTTTATCTTTATGCAAAGTGGCAACCCCGCTGGAGCTTTAAGGATTCTGGTACAAAGTTTGATGCTCGCGACCAGCTCGGGATAACTTATAAAGAAAAGAATTGGAAAGTAACTCCTTTTATCGAACGTAAATCTACAGAAGGATACGCTAGAAAAATGACAGTTACGGGAATACACTGGGAGGCTAAAATCTAGTATAGTATATTTTTAAGGGGCTGCGGCCCCTTTTTTCGAACCTGCCAAAAATAACGCTTGACAAGGAAGCTCCTTTTGCGATATAATTCTTAGCATGAGAATATTAGTTGGATGCGAATTTAGCGGTACTGTACGAGATTGTTTCCTAGCAATGGGACATGATGCGATTTCCTGCGACTTACTTGCAACAGAGGCGCGGGGTCCGCACATACAAGGAGATGTACTTGACGCACTATATAATGGTGGCGTATGGGACCTTGTTATTCTGCACCCTCCTTGCACTTATCTGGCTGCTTCTGGATTACATTGGAATAACAAAATTGAAGGCAGAGCTGAAAAGACAGAAGAAGCACTTAGATTTATCACACAACTCTGGAAAGCCCCGGTAGAAAAGATGTGCATAGAAAATCCCGTAGGTTGTATTAACACTCGATTAGATTTTATGCCAAAACCTCAGTATGTACAACCCTACAACTTTGGAGAGGATGCATCAAAGAAAACAGGATTATGGTTAAAAGGGCTGCCTCACTTAGAGCCCACAGAATATATTGAACCTAGATATGTAAACGATAAGCCCCGTTGGAGTAACCAAGGTGATACGGGGTATGATAAATTTGGTGGTGGTCAAGGCAAAGAACGATCAGTAACATTTTTTGGAATCGCTGCAGCTATGGCTTTGCAGTGGGGGTGAGAAAAATAAACCTTGACTTTCCACAACTTACATATTATAATTTCACAGAAATAGGAGGAGTTGAGAGATATGGGTAAAGAAATAACTCCAATATCTCCAGAAGGATTGGAAGTAGCGAATTGCTATCTGCAGTATGGGAACATACGAGCAGTGTGTGATTATTTACAAGTGCCTGAGAACAAAGTAGTCGAACTTTTAAATAAACGAGAAGTTAAAAAGTATATCGACACTGTGTATTTAGACATGGGATATCGTAATAAAAACAATATCGCTTCTGTCCTCGACGAAATGATTGCCAGCAAACTAGAAGAAGCTCAGGAAAGTGGAGTGTACTCAAATAAGGACTTGGCCGACTTACTTCAGATGGCTCACAAGATGCGAATGGATGAAATTAAAGCACAAGCAGATCTAGTAAAAGCTGAAACTACAAACATAAAAACTCAAAATAACGTACAAATAAATGAGAGTCTACCCTTCGGCCAAGGTAACTACGGAAAGCTGATGGAAAAGCTTCTCAAGGAGGATAAATCCTAATAGAGAAATTCCATGCTCGCAGAAATTGCGATCGCAAATGCAGCTTTTGGCGTAATTAAAGAAGCAATTGGCAATGGTAAAGACCTGTATGAGATGGGCGGCGTTGTTGCACAATTTTTTGACCAAAAAAATGCCTTGCAGAAAAAGTCAAATGCAAAAGGGTATAAAAGCGATATGGAAGCCTTCATGGAACTTGAGAAAATCAAGGAAATGGAGGAGCACTTAAAACAACAGATGATCTGGGCAGGACGCCCAGGTATGTGGGACGACTGGCTAGCTTTTCAGAAAAAAGCTAAAGAAGAACGAGAAGAAAGAGAAAGAGAAGAACGCGAGCGAAAAGCTTACTATGCACAAATGGCTTTATACGTACTATACTCTATTTGTGGACTTGCGGTATTTGTCCCTGCTTTATTTCTTATTCTAACAATACTTAAACCATGAGCGATGATCTACAAAGGCAAGTCGACCACATTGAATCTGAACTACAAGTTCATGCAGCTCAGTGTGAAGAGCGATGGAAAACTATATTTACTCGAATAGAAAATGTTGAAGATACACTTGCTCGAATGGAAAACAGAATTATAACTGCTTCAGGCATAATTATAATGTTTCTACTAGGATTAATTGCAGCGCAGGTAATGTAATGAGACGAGGCAGAGAAAAAGACTTAGAAAAGTATATCAATGTGAGAATTGCCCAACTTAAACAAGATATGGAAAAAGCTCACGATGATTACGATAAGCAATGGTACAACCGTATCATCCAAGAACTATGCTGGGTAAAAAGTCAGCAACACAATTGCTACTTTGATGAACTACAAAATTGGAAGGATAACTATTCGTACCTTCCCTAGACGCGAAAGCGCAGAGAAATAAGATGGCTTACGGGTATGGTAACGGCAAAAAGAAAAAGAAGAAAAAGAATGGTAAGAAGAAAAAGTCAATGGGTGGATTGACAGCCAAGCAGAAAAAATTGCCGCCCGCTTTAAGAGCAGCAATTCTTAAAAAGAAGAAGCGAGGCAAAAAATGATTGACGTACTAATTGGTTGCGTTATAGGTTGGGTTGCTCATATTGCATGGACTAAGTGGGGTTCACTCTTAGTAGACTTAAATGACAAATGAGACGGCGAAATAGATACTCAACATCAGCCGCTGCTCGACGAAGAGCAAGAAAACTAGGACTTCGCGGTGTGCACTCCCACGGGAAAGGAAAGAAAAAAATTTATATGCCGGGAAGAACCCATGCAGCGTATGAAAGAGCGCTGAGGAGAAAGCGACGTGGCAGTAAAACGAAGAAAGGCTATTAAGAAAAAGAAAGCTGCACCAAAGCGAAAGCGAGCAGCAAAACCTCTTAGCGCAACAACTCAAAAAACTTTAAAAGCAAAGGCAAAAAAGACTCGATTCACTTATGGGCAGCTTGCAAAGGTATATCGTAGAGGTCAAGGAGCCTTCCTTTCTTCTGGCTCTAGGGCAGGAGTAGGAATGGCTGGATGGGCAATGGGTCGTGTAAACTCATTTATTCGAGGAGGGCATTCACAAGACAATGATATTAAGCGTGGAGCCAAGAAGCGTAAGACGGCTAAAAAGAAATGATATGGAAGTCAATTCTATTGCGGCTACAATACCTGAAAGCTATCAAAAAGATTATAAAGTTCAATCAGTTTCAAACGCACCCGATAATAAATATAAAGTAACTGATACTATTTATATGGTCGTTACTTACGACAGGAACGGAAAGCTTGATCAAAGCACTAATGTTCGTTATCTGGATTATATCATATGAAAAAGAAACGAGGCCCAGCAAAAGATAAAAAAACTAAAATACCTAAGAAGTATCTTAGCGGTACAAAAGGTAGTAAACGAACAGAGCTTGCAAGTCTCATAAAAAGAATCTCTAAACTTTATAAAGAAGGTAAAACTGTACCTCGATCCCTAATTAAACGACGTGTAGAATTAGGCAAGAAGAAAACAAGTGGCCGTAAAAAGAAGAGGTAAAAAGAAAGACTCAAGATTAAAAAGAGCGGGAGTGTCAGGGTATAATAAGCCTAAGCGTACTCCAGGTCATCCGAAAAAGTCACATATTGTTGTGGCAAAAGTAGGAGCTAAGATCAAAACTATTCGTTTTGGTCAGCAAGGAGCAAAAACTGCAGGGAAGCCAAAAAAAGGGGAAAGCGAGCGCACGAAGAAAAAACGCGCTTCTTTTAAAGCCCGGCACCGTAAGAATATTGCTCGAGGCAAGATGAGCGCAGCTTACTGGGCCGATAAAGTTAAATGGTAGGAGATACTATGAAATATTTTTTAGCTCTGCTAGCTATTGTTTCAACAAGTGTAGCAGCAGAAACCGTTATCAACTACGATGATGGGTCAACGTACACGCTCAAGGAAGGGCAAGAAATCTATATCAGTAATACTAATAGTTCGTTGTTTAAAAGACAACTAATGAAAAACAAGGACACGTTTTTTCGTGTACAAAAGCCTTGGACATCTAGAGACTACGTACCAGAACCACAAGATCCTTTTCAACCTGGGTCTCATGAATGGTGTAAAGCCTACGTTCCTTGGAGCGAAGGACTTACATTTGACATGATTACATGGCAACGGTACTGCGATACTGATAATGATGGAAAATATGGATGTGGAGATACTAATTTCGACTCATCCGAAGAGGGGAGTGTCTGCTCTCCATAGAGATATACCATGGCAGATGAAGAAGTAGTAACAGCGGATAAAGAAGTTATTAAAAGAATGGACATCAATGGTGATGGTCATTTGTCCAAAGAAGAATACGAAATGGAACTAGAGTTTCGACGAAGGGAGCTAGAAGATGCCGATGCAATGCGAGACGCCCAAAGAAACATGGCTTGGTTTGCTTTGCTTGGCATGTTGGTATATCCTTTCGCTGTTGTTGGTGCTCAAGTTGCTGGATATGAGCATGCCGCTGATGTCCTTGGAGACATGGCCCCGACCTATTTTGTGGCTGTAGCGGGTCTTGTTGCAGCATTCTTCGGAGCTACTGCTTGGAGTAAAAAGTGATTCTTGATCTAATGGTAACATTCTGGCAGCCAGTAGTTGTGGCTGCCATTATTTTAATAGCTTTTGTTATTAACATATTTGATGGGCAAGGGGAAGACCGTATTGGTTTCGAGTATGTAGAGATGCCCATGTTAAAACCTATAAAAATTTGCACAGCAGATAAAGGGTTTTGGAAAGCAATTTGGCTATGGCTTACTGGAACTCGACGCTGGCAGCTAATAGAAGATTGGTATTATTTTCTAGATGGAGAAGAGTATGTTATTGAGAAAGGCTTTGAGTTTGATGGTGCATCAGTACCTAAGTTTCTTGCAATGTGGCTTTCGCCCGTTGGAGTCTTGCTTATGGGTGGTCTTGTTCACGATTATGGGTACAAGTACGCTGAGTTGGTAAAATGTGAAAAAGGCGAAGTGCCTAAAACACAGAAAGAGATGGATATAATTTTTCGAGATATTTGTATAGAACAGAATGGATTTAAAGTGTTAAATTACTTAGCTTTCTGGTCTTTACGATTATTTGGATTCGTTGCTTGGAATAGGCATAGGAAAAATGACTAAGATTGAACAAAAACAAGAAGAAGAATTAGTAACTGTTGGCATCTGGCCAAAAATTAAACACTGGTGGCGTACTCTTATTCGAGAAGAATGGGAGCTAACAATATTCTTTCCCGGAGATACACATTTTTTAGAGGATGGCTCAAGAATAGAAAGTGGATCTCCTAAAACTTATCGAGCAAAGCAATTGATAAAGATTAGTACAACTCATATTATTTTTGTAGATTTGCTTGGCGTAAAACATGAAATTAAAGTTGTAGCTCCTGTAGGATATGACTTAAGGAAGATATACTAATGTTAGGACTAATAAAAGCCATGCCCCTTATACTAGTTGTAGCCGGAGGTGCATACGCATACCATACTACAACTGTAAGTAAAGCAGAAGCAACAATCGCACAGCTTGAAGCAAATAATGTAATCTTAAAAGAAAATACATCAAAGCTAGAAACAGCCCTGGAAACAGAAACCGCTTCAAGAGAACAAGCAGAAAATAATTTAAAAGTACAACTAGAAGCCGTTGGAAAACTTACTGAAGCAAATACTACAATGCAAGCAGAAATGGATGACTACTTATCTATTTTCAAGAGGCATGACCTTACTAAGTTAGCACGAGTAAAGCCCGGGCTTATCGAGCCTCGAATCAACAACGGCACGAAAAAAGTGTTTGAACAGATAGAAAAAGACAGTGAAGAGGTGGAAAATGCGGACAGCAACTAGTTTTTTAATTATAGTATTTTTATCTGGTTGTTCTTTTATGAAAAGTGACCCTTTGCCAACCCCGGAGCCAGTTATAAAAACTGTAACTGAATATAAAACACTGGAGATCTATCAGCCTCAACTCCCTAAAAAAATAGATTTGCAAGATGTAGAATTTTTTGTAGTGACAGAAAAAAATCTTGAAGAACAGATTGCAAAAATCTCAAAAATGCAGGGCGGAACATTTGTTATATTTGGAATGACGCCCCAAGACTATGAAAATATGGCGTTTAACTTACAAGAACTTCGTAGGTATATACGCCAACAAAAAGAAATAATTATCTACTATCGAGATGCAACAAAAGTAGAGCAGTAAATTATGACAGTACAAATAAGCAGAGCCGATATAGTATGGGAATCTCTGCTCGATTTACAATCTGAGACACGCTTCCTCAAGCTGCCAGTAGAGCCCTATTTAGAGCTGCTCGGCATAACTCCACTACCGTCCCAGGTAGCAATCATCAATGCGATAAATAATAATAAGTATCGCTTCGTTTGCGCGGCAGTATCACGTCGACAGGGTAAAACCTATATTGCAAACATTATCGGCCAACTAGTCTCCCTAGTTCCGAATTCAAACATTCTTATAATGTCTCCTAACTATGCGTTGTCTCAGATTTCTTTTGATCTTCAAAGGAACTTAATAAAACATTTTGACTTGGAAGTTGTAAAAGATAACGCAAAGGATAAAGTTATCGAACTGAGTAATGGATCGACAGTAAGAATGGGCTCAGTAAACCAAGTTGATTCCTGTGTAGGTAGAAGCTACGATTTAATTATCTTTGACGAAGCGGCGTTGGCAGACGGGCGTGACGCATTTAACGTAGCACTTCGACCTACTCTTGATAAGGATAACTCAAAAGCTATCTTTATCTCGACGCCTCGCGGCAGGAACAACTGGTTTGCAGAGTTTTTTGATAGAGGATTTAACGATGAATTTTCCGAGTGGTGCTCAATTCGTGCAACTTATATAGACAACCCACGAATGTCCGAGACTGATATTGCCGAAGCAAGAAAAAGTATGTCAGATGCTGAATTCAGACAAGAGTATGAAGCAGACTTTAATACTTACGAAGGTCAGATTTGGAACTTCAACCACGAAATATGTATAGCTAATAACGAAGCGTTGGATATCAGCGGTATGGATGTATTTGCAGGGCTTGATGTAGGTTATCGAGACCCTACTGCTTTTTGTGTAATTGCGTATGACTGGGATGAGCAAGTGTACTATGTACTTGATGAGTACATGGATGCTGAAAAAACAACGGAACAACATGCCGCTAAAATACAAGAAATGATAGATAAGTGGGAAATTGATTATATTTATATAGATTCCGCCGCACAACAAACTCGATTTGACTTTGCACAGAATTACGATATTTCTACTATAAATGCAAAGAAGTCAGTTTTAGACGGAATCGCACACGTAGCCGCTATAGTTGATAACGATAAGCTACTAGTCGATCAACGATCCGATCAAGTACTTTCTTGCCTTGATCAGTATCAATGGGACTCAAATCCAAATTTAGCTAGGGAGAAACCCAGGCATAATATGGCATCTCACATGGCTGACGCTTTGCGATACGCACTGTATTCATTTGAGACATCGCAGACCGGCTTTTAGTAATACCTCAGAAAAATAATGTTTGACAATTTATCTTACAGAGGCTATAATGCAAAGTATGAAAAAGCTCAAAAGAGATCCAGTGAAATACATAAGGGATCGAGCAAAATCAAAATACGAAAAAGAAAGTGAATGTTACATCTGCGGAACGGACTCTCAGTTAGATTTTCATCATTTTTATTCTTTAGCTCCCCTACTTAGACAGTGGCTAAAAGTAAAAACAAAAGAACGTCCAGAACATTATACTAATGAGTATATTGTCATTTGGAGAGATGAATTTATAGAAGATAACTGGGCAGAACTCTATGACCATACCGTTACTATCTGTCATGCACACCACATGGAATTACATAAAGTTTACGGAAGAAATCCCGGACTAGGAACAGCGACAAAACAAATGCGCTGGGTAGACATTCAAAGAGAAAAGCATGGCATGGTATAATAACATTTTTAGCGGAAAGAAGGATGAAGATTTAGAAGAAAAACTAAATCCAATTCAGCCATACTACGACAAAACTTCTGAACGCTCACGCGAGTTTACTTTTAATTATGAGAGAGCCTACGAAGAGCTCGAAATTGTAAACAGAGGCGTAAATTTAATTGTGGATGATTGTGCAGAAATAGACACAATCGTTCAACCTCTAGGTAGCTATCCTGGAATCGTAAAAGGCACTAAAGCTAGCAAAGTTTCAATTTTACTTAATAGAGAGCCAAATCCTTTTCAGGATATTTCTTCTTTTAGACGAAACTTATTCACAGACTACATCCTAGATGGAAACATTTTTATATATTTTGATGGTGCCCATGTGTACCATATGCCTGCAAGTAAAATGTCAATTCATGCAAGCAAAACAACTTATGTGGATCACTATAAATTCGAAGCTTCAGAAGAGCGTTTTTCTCCTAATGAGATTATTCACATAAAAGACAATTCATTTTACTCCATTTATAGAGGAGTGTCCAGACTAAAGCCGGCACTTCGAACAATGAATCTCATGAGAAGCATGAGAGATTTTCAAGATAACTTCTTTAAGAATGGAGCAGTTCCTGGGCTTGTACTAAAGTCTCCTAATACACTTTCAGAAAAAATTAAAGAAAGAATGATTCAGTCTTGGTCTCTACGATATAGACCGGACGCAGGAGGTAG
>VMHT01064796.1_pt1 | contig 18776 bp, 20 predicted proteins | sample 4693611 | NCBI WGS metagenome assembly VMHT01 (sample SAMN12280063, study PRJNA550983) | marine metagenome | isolation source: seawater sampled from same location over 5 years 0.02-0.2 micron viral filtrate | place: USA: collected off the coast of southern California halfway between the port... ...
TTATGGAAGTTACCGCACGCAAGTTAACAAAGAAACAGACAGCTCTGGTTGATACGCTCGTAGCTACTGGGTGTAGCATAACTCAAGCAGCAGTAGATGCAGGCTATGCGAAAGGTGACGCTGGGAGAGTGACAGCCAGCAAGGCTTTGAAGCTACCGCATGTGCAGGCGTACATGATGCAAAGAGTGGGTGAGACGATTGGATTGAATGCTACATTTGCTGCTGCTAAGGTCGTGAAGTTAGCGCAAGGTGCTAAGTCTGAGTATGTCCAGCTTGAAGCGTCAAAGGATATACTGGATCGTGCTGGCTATAAGGCTGCGGACAAGCACATGCATCTACATGCTGGTGATATACAAGTGTCCATCGATCTTAGCTAGCCATGTGATGATAGCGAGGGGGTGGGGGGAAAAAGTGACCGCTGCCACACGCAATAGGTCCAACCGTCACATTATTGCCGCAAAAGGTTCGTATGCATATATGCAATGACTGACACGATAGATTACATCTTCTGGCTGTGTGTTGACGCCATATACTGGTTGGAATCACTTACTGGCATTTCTTACGAGGCATGGAACCTGCTGCTGTTTGTATTCTTACAGCCAGTGCTAATCCTAATATTTTTTGCTTTGTGGGTTCACGCAAGATTTGTGCGTTGATGCTTTAATATTCTCATTGCCATATTCTGGCTATGAGAGATTACCAATCCGTATTTGTCAAAGCTGCGTTTAATTCCATTCTTCCTGAGTTTATGGACTCAGATACAATGGACAACGACTCTGTATCTCCTGAGTTCTTAGCTGTCTTACGCAAGGTTGCAGATCATTACTACAAGGATGATGCAACCACTCAAAGCCATATCGAAAAGTACGAGCGTCTAGGTCAAGACATCAAGGCGCGTGCTTTGCGTGCTGGTGGCATGAACGACTACCTAGTAAATGATTTTTTTAATACTGGGGACTTCACGTCTAGTTTTAAGGATCAAGGCTTTGCATCTGACATCAAGATGATGCTCGGCAAGTTTGCTGTGCAGCGCAATGATGATGGCGGTTACACGATTACTGACAAGTACGACTTTTCTTCAAACACTAAGTTTTTGAAGGAATACTTCCCTGAGATCAGCGAGGCAATGATCGATCAGGGTGTCGAGGCATCATCTACTCAACTGCTTGGTGCTTCGCTTCTCAAGGCAAAAGACAACTTTAAAGACGGCAAAGGCATGGTTGGCACAGCTTATCCTGTTGCCAGAACACTTGCTGGTTTGTTGATGCCTGATGATGAGTCTCCAGAAGAAGGCGGCACACAACACATTAAGTTTGTAATTCCTCCAGAGGATGTGGTTGAGGACACTCGCCCTGCTCCTCGTCCTCGCTGGTTTGAGGATGATGATGTTGAGCCTGTGTTCCCTGCTACTGCAATGGATAGTGAGCGCAAGGAACTACTTGATGATGCAATCGCAAAACTCGCAGGAGTCGCATGATGGCACCAAAGACACCAGCATGGACAAGGAAAGAAGGCAAGAACCCCAAAGGTGGTCTCAACGCCAGAGGTCGCGCCTCTTACAAAGGCGGCAAACTCAAAGCCCCTGTAAAGTCCGGTGACAATCCAAGACGCGCATCTTTTCTGCAACGCATGGGCAACATGAGAGGCCCAGAGCGTGACAGCAAAGGGCGTCCCACACGCCTGCTTCTCTCCCTTCAGGCGTGGGGGGCATCCTCAAAAGCGGATGCAGTAAAAAAGGGCAAAGCAATTAGCAAGAGGAACAAAGCATAATGGCTGAACAACGTAAAAGCAGTCTGATTAGATTAAGCATGTCAGACTTAAATGCAGCCATTGCACGGGGCGTAAAAGATTTGGAATCAAAGGTTCCGTCTGCTGCCAAGACAAAAGCCAAGATGTTTTCTGCTTCAACAGAAAAATCAAAGCAAGCTCACAAGCAACGTAGAGCCGATGCTTTGCAAACCTTGGCTGATTATAAACGCAGCATGCAATTTGCTAGATCTGCTTTGCGCAAATTGCCTAAAAACGCAACGCAAAAGGAATACCTTGATGCAGGTTTGCCATTGATAAACAAATCACTTCTTAGCTCTTACAAAATGTCAGACACAAATTTTTTTCAAAAAGGAGCCAAATAATGCCTAACGTAGCCGGAAAGAAATTCCCTTACACAGCTAAAGGTAAAGCAGCAGCAAAGAAGGCCGCAGCTAAAAAGCCACAGATGTCTAACCCCAAGCTGCGTAGGAAGAAGTAATGCCTGACAATTGGGGTGGTGGATTTAGCAGCACTGGCAGCGGTAGATCGTCAAGATCTACTAGCCGATCAAGCTATGGAGAACGTGGTCGTGGTTCACCAAGAGATACAAGGGCGAGAGATTTCTCTCGTCCTCAGCCTACAAGCCGTCCACGCAATCAACCTGCATCAGCTACCAGAGGTGGTCCAACCAATCGCACCCCTAGAGGCGAGTCTGCCAAGAAGGCAGTAGTGGTAAATAATGCAATTAAAAATGTGCAGGACCGCATTGATAAGCGCAACAATCCAAAGACACTGATAGAAGCTATTGCTCGTCCAATGGCATTCAATGTCTTAGACACAGTAAGCGATATCTTTGCTGAAAAAATCATTCGTGATCTAAGGGCTGGTGGCACACCTGTTTACGACAAGGATGGCAATGTAACTGGATCGCGCAGTGAGAGTGGATCATTGACAGGGCGTGACCCTGTTGCAGATGCAGCAGCAGCTATGACGAAACGTGCATCTGGTAACAATGACAAACCATCAGACAATGTTGCCTCTCAACCCGCCCCTGCCCCTGATGTAGAACTTGCTGCTGCTGATGGTACACGCAGATCATTGATTCCTCTGAACAGACGCAGAAGCAGTGCGAATGCCAGAGGACCGGGCCGCAGGTCATTCTTAACATAGGAGATTGTCATGGCAGTAAACGCAGCAGGTAATTACACCAAGCCTACAATGCGCAAGAGCTTGTTCAATAAGATCAAGGCTAGTGGCAAGGGCGGCAGACCGGGTCAATGGTCGGCGCGTAAAGCCCAGATGCTTGCCAAACAATACAAAGCCAAGGGTGGTGGATACCGTGGCTAGGGCAAAGTCACAACGCAGCCTGATGAATTGGACAAAGCAGAAGTGGCGCACCAAGTCTGGCAAGCCATCAACGCAAGGTCCGAAAGCAACTGGTGAGCGTTACCTGCCATCAGCAGCAATCAAGAATATGTCCTCGTCACAATATGCAGCGTCTACAGCCAAGAAGCGCAAGGACACTAAAGCTGGCAAACAGTTTTCCAAGCAGCCCAAGGGCGCGGCTCAAACAGCAAAGCGATACAGATGAGTTTCTTACACACCTTGAAGATCGAAGAGCGGCAGGTGCTGCGTAAGATTGTAAAGCAAGTTCACTTCAAGCATTACCCAAGAGAGTTCTGCACCGACTATGAGGCAGACAAGATGATAGCTGTCATCGGTCCTGAGACTGTTGAGCGTCTAATCAAAGTCGGTAAGGACATGAAGGTTAATGAAGTTTAAGTACAAGCCGGATGGGGAGATACTTAAATCCTTTATGAAGGACGATACATTCTTCCGAGGCATTCGCGGCCCAGTTGGCTCTGGCAAGTCAGTGGGTTGTTGCGTTGAGGTCTTTCGCCGTGCATTGGCTCAAAAGCCTAATGAGGATGGCAAGCGCAGAAGCAGATGGGCAATCATCCGTAACACCAACCCTCAGCTTAGAACAACTACAATCAAGACTTGGCTCGACTGGTTTCCAGAGAATGACTGGGGCAAGTTTCTCTGGTCGGTGCCTTACACGCATCACATTAAAAAAGGTGACTTAGACCTTGAAGTAATCTTCCTAGCCCTTGACCGTCCCGAGGATGTTAAGAAGCTCTTGTCGCTGGAGCTTACTGGCATTTGGATCAATGAGGCTAGGGAGATACCTAAGTCAATCATCGATGCCTGCACTATGCGTGTTGGGCGTTTCCCTTCTATGCGTGAGGGTGGGCCAAGCTGGACAGGTGTTATCGCCGATACCAATGCGCCAGAAGAAGATCACTGGTGGCCTATCATGTCTGGCGAGGTTCCTATCCCTGATCACATTAACAAGGATGAGGCCAAGATGCTGGTCAAGCCTGACAACTGGTCGTTCTATACGCAGCCAGCAGGCATGCGAGAAATCAAAGAAGAAGATGGTGGCATCAAGGAATACAAGCCGAATGATGAAGCTGAAAATCAGAAGCATATGCTGGACAGCTATTATCCAAACCTCATCCAAGGTAAAGGCAAAAGCTGGATTGATGTGTATGTGATGAACCGTCTTGGCTCAATCCAAGATGGCAAGCCTGTCTACAATATGTTTGCCTTTGATCAGCACGTTGCTGATGAGGAAATACCAGTAGCAGATGGTATGCCTGTGTTTATTGGTATCGACTTTGGGCTGACCCCTGCTGCTGTGTTTGGGCAGAAGGTGCGTGGCAGGTGGCTTATCCTGCAAGAGATCGTGGCGTTTGATATGGGCATTGTTCGCTTTGCCGAACTACTGCGCCAAGAGATTGCAGTGCGTTATGCCAACTGTGAGATCAATATCTTTGGTGATCCTGCTGGTGACTTCCGCGCACAGACTGATGAGTCTACCCCGTTCCAAGTCTTGCGCGGTGCTGGATTGATGGCACGCCCTGCCCCAAGCAATGATGTATCTCTGCGCCTTGAGTCTGTAAGCAGCACACTCACACGCATGATAGAGGGACAACCAGGATTTTTAGTTGATCGCAGATGCAAGGAGTTGATTAAAGGATTTGAGGGTGGCTATCAGTATCGCCGCATACAGGTGTCGGGGGAGCGTTATGATGACCGCCCTGATAAAAATCGTTTCTCTCATATCCATGATGCACTGCAATATTTGATGCTGGGTGCGGGTGAAGGCAGGCAGGTATTGGGGCATGGCTCTCAGTCTCAAGCCTTCCAAGCCAAGCGCAGCTACGATGTATTTACCAGACAACCAAAACAACGCAGGCAAGGATTGTGGGCAAGAATGTAATTTTGTGCGTTGTCTTGCATTAATGCATTACAGTAAGAGGGAATCATGTGTGTATTTCAACCACCAAAGATGCCTGCCCCTGATCCGTCTATCGAACAGGATCGCAAAGATCGCATGGCTCAGGAAACTGCCGAGGCACGCCGCAATCGTGACATGGCATTACAAGAGACAGTTCAGCGTAAGAAGAAAGGTGTAGGCAAACGATCACTGCTAACAAGTTCTAGCGGTGGCATCGGATACTACAATCAGTATGAATAATGCATGACGGCATAGCCAAAACCTATCTACAGCGATATGAAAAAGCACGCTCTCACAGGCTTTTGTTTGAGAGCTTGTTTGATGAGTGTTACGAGTATGCGCTGCCACAGCGCGAGGGCTTTACCAAAACATCAGCAGGGCAGCGCAGGGATGATCGTATCTTTGACGAGACTGCTGTTGTTGGCGTGCAGGAATTTGCATCGCGCTTACAGAATGGCATCTGCCCAAACTTTGCACGCTGGGCTGATTTTGTTGCTGGCTCTGAGATAGATAAATCACAAGCTGAGTCGATTGATAATGAGCTTGATGAAGTAACCGAATATGTCTTTGAGATAATACAGAACTCAAACTTTGGTCAGGAAGCGCATGAGAGTTTCCTTGATCTGGCAGTTGGCACTGGGTGCCTACTGGTTGAAGAAGGTGACGCAGTTAATCCTGTGCGCTTCAACGCTGTGCCACTGCCGCAGATTGTATTGGAGAACGGGCCAGATGATCGCATCGATCACGTTTATCGTGAGCGTGAGTTGCGTTGTAAAGATCTGCCTATTGCTTACCCGAAAGCTATCTTGCCGCCTGTGATTACAGACAGAATGATGAACTCACCAGATAGAAAGGTGAAGATCATCGAGGTTGTCTGCCGTCTGTATGACAAACCAAATGTCGAGCGTAATGGGTTTTACGTCATCGAAAAAGAAACCAAGGAGCTTATTCATCAGGAGGTTTTAGAAGGTGCTGGGTCAAATCCTTTTGTTTGCTTCCGCTGGTCGAAAGCAGCAGGGGAAGTCTATGGACGCGGCCCACTGGTTAATTCGCTTAGCGCAATCAAAACAACCAACCTCACAATCGAACTTGTCCTTGAGAATGCGCAAATGGCGATCTCTGGAATTTACCAGATGGACGATGATGGAGTGATTAACACTGACAGCATCAATCTGGTTCCCGGAACGATCATTCCAAAGTCTCCAACATCTAACGGGTTGCAGCCTATCCGTGCTGCTGGTTCGTTTGATGTGGCAAATCTTATCCTGTCTGACATGCGCAATAACATTAAACGTGCGCTGTATAATGATATGCTGGGTGACCCTAATAGAACACCCGCTACAGCTACAGAAGTTGCAGAACGGATGGCTGATCTATCCCGCCGTATAGGCTCTGCTTTTGGCCGACTCCAAGCAGAGTTCATTCAGCCCGTTCTGCAACGCGTTGTTTACATTCTAAAGAAGCAAGGACGCATTGATATCCCTACGCTCAATGGGCGTGAGGTTAAGGTTCGTTCTGTTTCTCCCTTAGCCCAAGCGCAAGCTAATCAGGACATAACATCTGTTGATCGTTTCCTTGAAATGGTTGGCATGCGCTTTGGTCCCGAAATGGTAAACCTACTTGTTTCATCTGAGGAAGCAGCAGCATTCTTGGCTAAGAAGTTTGGCGTTCCTGACATGCTGATAAGAGATTCGGCAGAGCGTGAAGAGATAGCGCAAGCAATGCAGCAGATGCAACAGATGCAGCAGCAGGCAGCAGTCCCACAAGAAGGTATCTAATGCCAAAGATCAAACTGGATGGCTTCATGCGATCCGATGCAGAGGATGATCGCATCTCTCTTGAGATTGCTTCATTGTTTGCCACCCCTACAGGTCAATCCGTATTGAAACATTTGCGCTCTATCACGATTGAAACCGTGACAGGTGCCAATGTTTCTGACGCTGAACTCCGTCATCTGGAGGGTCAGCGGTATCTTGTCGGTCTTATTGAGCGGCGTATCAAACATGCAGAAAAGGTAAAAGTTAATGGATGAAGCAGATAATGTGGAAGTAGCCGAGACTACAGAAGCACCTGTAGACGCACGTCCTGAGTGGTTGCCTGAGAAGTTCAACTCACCAGAGGATTTGGTTACGTCTTACTCAAACCTAGAAAGCAAGCTGGGCAAGGGTGAAGAAGAACTACGCAAAACAATTACCGAAGAATTGCATCAGGAAAAGTGGGCTGATCGTCCTGCAACTGTTGGTGACTATCAACTACCTGACTCAGTAGATGAGCAGGAAGCTGTTGGTAACGAGTTGCTTGATTGGTGGGCAGGGCATGCTTTTGAAAACGGATATGGTCAGGAGATGTTTGCCAAAGGCATTGAGATGTACACGAATGCAATCAATGCGCACCTGCCAGATCTTGATGCTGAGAAAGATAAGCTAGGCGAGAATGCTGATGCTCGTATCGAAGCTGTGCAGCTTTGGGCTGGTAAGTTCTTTGATGAAGGACAGCTTGAAGCATTAGAGCGTCTTGGCGAAACAGCCACAGGCATTGAGGTGCTTGAGAAAGTAATGGGCGTTATTAACTCTACTGGCGTTGCTGGCAGTGTTGAGTCTGCGGCTCAACTCAATGAAGCAGAGCTTAGATCAATGATGTTGGACCCAAGATATCATCAGCAAGGAAAGCGTGACCCAGCCTTTATCAAGCAGGTGCAGGATGGTTTTGCGCAGCTTTACAGGTGAAGGCCAGTATAACGAATTAACGATTGTCAAAGCTGACGTTCAACATGCTGGTGAGTTGCAGCATAAGCTGCGTAACAGTGACATTCGTGAATGTTTAATTAATGGTGCAACGCCGTGGCGTGCGTTGCATCAACCTCTCGGCATCCAAGGTGCTGAGACATACGCAGTGACCAATGACAAAAGCACCATAGCAATGTTTGGCACTGTGCCTTTGGCTAATGAAGGCGAGTCTGTTGGCTCTATCTGGATGCTTGGCAGCCAAGAGTTACACAATCATTTTCGCACATGGATTCGCATTACCGGCCCAGTGTTTGATTATTTCCTGACCAAGTATGACATCGTAGAAAACATAGTGCCGATTGAGCATGATGACACAATAAGGCTGCTTACTTTAAGCGGCTGCATGTTTTCCAGAACACCTACGATAATCAATGGCTACGCATGTTTAAGATTTGTGCGTTGTGTCGATCATATCACCGTGTCATTTGAGGAAGATGAAAGGCCCGCATCTAACTGATGGCCCGCAAGGATAACCATGTGACGAGCGAAGCGGATAACCCTGATCGTTGTAACTTTTAAATCGAGGACTTAAAAATGGCGTCTAGCATTGATACCGCCTTTATTAAGCAGTTCGAGTCCGAAGTACACATGGCTTATCAGCGTATGGGTTCTAAACTGAAGAACACCATCCGTAATAACAATGTGTCTGCAAGCGTTGCACGCTTCCAGAAGATCGGCACTGGTTCCGCTTCAACTAAATCTCGCAATGGTTCTGTAACACCTATGGAGCTTGCGCACACAACCGTAGAGGTCACAATGACCGACCACTACGCAGCCGAGTACATCGACAAGCTGGATGAACTCAAGACTAACATCGATGAGCGTCAAGCTGTGGCAACATCTGCTGCTGCTGCTCTTGGTCGTAAGACTGACGAGATCATCTATGCTGCAATGGATGCGGGTGCTAACTCCACTCAGATTCATGACACCAGCGGTGCTATCGAAAAGGCCGACTTGCTCACATTGTTTGAAACAATGGGTGTCAACGATGTGCCGGAAGATGGGCAGCGTTATATCGCAATGAACCCTAAAGGATTTGCTGATCTCTTCCTGATCAACGAGTTTGCTTCATCTGACTATGTTGGCGACCAGAATCTTCCATACGCTGGTGGCATGACAATGAAGTCATTTCTGGGTTTCCAGATCTTCTCAACCTCAGCAGTAACCGCTGGTAAGAATATGGCTTACCACAACAATGCTGTTGGTCTTGGTGTAAACGCTGATGTTTCGACAGAAGTGAACTACATCCCTGAGAAGGTATCTCACCTAACCACATCCATGATGAGCATGGGCGCAGTCGTTATCAACGACAACGGCGTCTATGAAGTCTTGGACAACAACACATAAGGGGAGGATTAAATGGCTTATTCTGCATCTGGTCTAACTCGTATGACAGGTGGTGGCGGTCATAGCCTCTGGTTCTATGACTCCACTGATGCTCTGAGTGCAGTACGCGCATCAGGATACTTCAATGACGCAGCCACCATGATGAATGTTGGTGACGTTGTTTTTGTATATGATAGTGATGCTCCAACCATGGGTATCTCTGTTGTGCTTTCAAACACAGGGTCCGTTGTAGACATTGCTGATGGCACTGCCATTACAATGACTGACAGCGACTAAAGGAATGGGGGAAGGTACAAACCTACCTTCCCCTAGCTCTACATGGCATCAACAGTAGCAAACTCAGCTATAGACATTGCGGCACGCGCCCTCACCCTGATTGGCGCGAACCCTATTACTTCGTTTGATGACGTAAGTACCGAGGCATTGATTGCCAACAATATGTACGAGGATATGGCGCAGGCTGCTTTGGTTAATACAAGGTGGCGTTTTGCTACCAACCAAGCACAACTTAATCTTCTGAGCGATACGCCAACTGGTCGCTTTGATCGTGCATATCAGTTGCCTAGCGATCTGCTTATGCTTCACGCGGTCACGGTCAATGACAACATCATCGAATACAGCATTTACGGTGACAAGATCTTTACCAATACATCTGCATCAGATGTAGTGATTGCTGACTATACATTCCGCGCTAATGAAATTGATTGGCCTTCCTACTTTACTTTAGCTGTTGAGTATCAGTTAGCCAGCGTCTTTGCATCTTCGATTGCAAGAGATGATGGGCTTACCAAACTGATGGATGACAAGGCTGAGTTCCTAATGGCTAAGGCACGCAACTTAGATGGGCAGCAGCAGACTACACGCAGGCTGGTAGTAAACAGGTTTAAGACTGAAAGGTTAAGCTGATGGCACGCATCAGGGTTCCTTTGACTAGCTTCGATTACGGAGAGGTTAGTCCGTCACTGCGTGCAAGGACTGATGCCAATGTCTACGCTCACGCAGCCGAAAGGGTGCGTAATTTTTTTATCAAATCAGAGGGTGGGCTTGTAAGACGCACAGGCACAAAGGCATGGCAGACAGTCACGCTGACGCCCTCTGGTTCAGCCACAAGACCGCAGATCAGGCTTGAACCATTTATCTTTTCTGATGATGAGAAATACATAGTTTCTTTTGAAGCAGGAAAGATTCTTGTCTATCAACTTGATCCAAGCAGTAACTATGATCCTACGCTGGTGCAAACAATTACACAGACTACAACGGGTGTTAATCTTCCGTGGTCACAGTCTGAGGTTGAGCAGCTAACCTATGCACAGCAGGGTGATGTTATGTTCATTGCCCACACCAAGTATCCGATTGTGAAGCTGGTGCGCACAGGACTGACATCATTCCAAGTTGAGTATTTCGCATTTGAAACCTCAACAGATGGCAACACAACCTTCCAACCGTATCACTCATTTCAAGCAGCAGGTGTAACCATTGCTGCTAGTGGAACGACTGGCTCTGGTGTCACGCTGACAACTAGCGTTGCTCATTTCGTATCAGGTCATGTTGGCACAACATTCTTGATTGGAGAGACAGATGTTACAATCACGGCTGTCGCAAATGGCACAACAGCTACAGGCACTATCAAAGGCACTCTCAGGCATCAGCTTGCAATCGATGCTCTTGAGACAGTTGAGGGTAGTGACAAGGTTCTTGTCACGCATGCCCTTCATGGTCTCGCTCCAAGTGGTTCAATTACTATTGACCGTGCTGCTGCCGTTGGCGGGATCGCTGCGTCGAACATCAACGGCTCTCGTACAATATCAGCAATCATTGACGAAAATACTTACGAAATAACAGCAGCAGCAAGCGCATCATCTAGTGCTGTAGGTGGTGGTTCTCCGCGCATTGCCACGGGTGCAGCAACAACGGAGTTTGCCGAACAGGCCTACTCTGCCGTTCGTGGCTACCCTGCTGCTGTTACCTTCCATGAGGGCAGGCTTTGGTTTGCTGGCTCTCAAGCGCAGCCCTCTCATATCTGGGCATCAAAGAGCAACAGGTTCTTCAACTTCGATGTAGGTGATGGCAATGACGATGATGCAATCGATATTTCGGCGGCAGTCGGATCGTTTAACCAGATACGCCATCTTGTATCTAATCGTGATCTGCAAGTGTTTACTAGCGATGCTGAGTTCTATGTTCCAGCCTTTGCAACCACGCCTGTAACACCTGCTACTGCTCAGGTAAAAAGACAGACACCATTCGGCTCTTCCTTTGTAACACCGCGTCCGTTTGATGGAGCAACGGTTTACATCCAAGCCAGTGGCAATGCAGCCAGAGAATACATCTTTAGTGATTCAGAAGGCGCGTATGTCTCAACAGATATTTCTGTCCTGTCATCTCATCTGGTGGTCAATCCGTTTCAGCAATGCACTGTCAAAGGTGCATTGGATAAACCAGAGAGCTTTGCATTCTATGTAAATAATGATGGCACCATTGCTTTGTTCTATTCCATGCGTGGTGACAAGAAAGCTGGCTGGGCGTTGTGGAATACAAACGGCAAGTTCCATTCAATTTGTGCTGTTGGTGATCGCCTGTTCTGCATTGTACAGCGTGACAATGGGTCAGGCTCACAGGCTTTCTTCCTAGAAGAGTTCCAAGCATCAATGCCAATGGATTACTGCAATCAGTACAGCAACGGTTCTAATGCCACGGGTGTCTTTACCGTAAGTTCTAACTTTGCAAACGGTGCCGTGGTGAAGGTGGTCAGCGGGTCTGACTATGTTGGTGAGTTCACAGTCGCCAGCGGTAAGGTCGATGTAACTGCGGTAGATTCCTCCCTGACCTCAGCTTACATCGGCTATGCCTTCACCCCACAGCTAAAGACATTGCCTGTTGATGGTCAGATATCCAATGGCCCACTAAGCGGCAAGCGCAGGCGCGTTACTTCTGTAATCCTGGACTTGCAGGAAACACTGTCTGTATCTGTCGATGGCACAGATCTGATTGTGCGGAATGTGAATGATGATATGTCATCATCCAGAACAGCCATTAGCGGTAAGCGCGAGTTCTTTGTGCTGGGCTTTGATCGTGATCCTTCAATAACCGTATCGCAAAGCGTGCCGCTTGGCTTGCAGATCAACGGTATGATTATGGAGTTGGCTTACTGATGAATCCATATCTGATTGGTTTACAAGCCTTTGCTACACTTCAAGGAATGCGCTCTGCAAAAAGTGAAGCGCGTTTACAGCAGCAGCAGCTAGATCAAGAGGCCAAGCAATTGAAACTGCGTGGCATTGAAACTCACAATGCACGCATGCGTGACCTTGATGTTGCTTTGTCAACAAATGCTGCTGTGTCTGCATTCCAAGGCAGGAGTGACAGAAGCCTCGATGCAATCAACAAACGCTTACGCGCTGATGCTGCTACTGATGTTTCACGTTCCGCATCTAATGTTGCGCAACAAATATCGCAGTTGAGATTTGCACAAGGCATTGCAGGCGTAAGAGGCAAGAACAAAGCCAGAGCTATTTTATTAGATGGCCTGAGTTCTGGTTATTCCAATCACCTTCGTTTCAAAGATGTAGAGGGGTAATAGGATGGCTGGGATTATTAGATCAAAAGGCCCACAAACATTCAGTGCGCAGATACAGCCTGTTAACACAAATACTGGCTCTGATCTTGTTATCAATGCTTTGCAACGCGCAACCAATCGTTTGAATGACTCGCTTTACAAAGAGTCTGTAACTGAGCAGCAGGAACTTGGTCGGCAAGTAGCAACCAAAGCACCGATTAGAAATGAGCAAGGCGAACTTATTTTTGAAGATGTAACGGCTGATCTTAGCCGTGTAGCGCGTAATTCAGCGCGTCCTATTCTTGAGCGCAACTATGGCATTGCGTTTAGCCAAGATGTGAAGAATGCACTGAATGATATTCGCACCAAATCTAAAACAGCAGCAGAGTACGATCTGAAATCAAAAGCTGCTTTGGATGGTTTGCTTGCTGGCGTGCCAGAGGACTTTGCACATCTAGGTAAAGCAGTGATGGAAAACACTGCTGCTGATATTCAGATACAGCACAAATATGCAATGCAGCTTGATGAAGCGCGTCAGCAAGATCGTATCGCTCTTGAGAACTTGCAGCTTATGTATCAGGACAATGCGGATACAGTGGCTTCATTAATACGAGGTGGTGACATTGGTGGTGCTGCTGCAATGCGTGATGCCATCATCAATGATCTAAATGAAACAGGCACAGAAGATGGCCTTACTGATCAAAACATTAGGGCTATTCGCAATGAAGTTGATCGCGCCTACTTCGGCACTTTGATTCAAGCTGAGTCTGAATATCTGTTAAGCCAAGGTAATTTTCAGGCTGTTGAGGCAATGGCAGCAGCATTACATTCTGGCACTGTTATCAATGTAGGAGATCTGAAAGACTATAAAGCTGATGAGAAAATGCAGCTTATGGATGGTGAGCAAACTCTTGTTGATATCGGGTTCGATCAAGACACTATAAACCAGATACAAGACCCTGATGTGAGGCAGGCATTGGCAGGCGATTTACGCGTGTCAATTAATGGATATGCAGAGCGTCAACGAGCGCAGGCAGAGGGTATTGCCATTGCCAGAGTGGCAAATGATGTTGCTCAAGGGCTGACTGTTGTTGGGCAGAAAAACGAAAAACGTCTTGATGCTTGGTACTCAAGTGTAGGCATTAATCCAAAGCAATGGGCATCTGCTGAAACATTACAGATTTTGCAAAACAACCCACAAGCACAGTTGATACTGACGCAAGGCGGCATCATGCCATTTTCTTTAGCAACTGAATTAAATGCTGTTGCAACAGGGGGGGCAAGAACTCAAGAAGAGCTTGAACGTCTGACTGTAATTTGGAACCTAACAACCAAAGGCATCGGGCCAGAAGGCAGTATTAATCGTTCTAAAAACCTGACTGATGAGGCTCATGCATTTTGGGCAAATGTATCTACCTTTGCCAATTCCTATGGCACAGAAAAAATGGGAGAGGCCGCTAGATTCTTTGCCAATGACGACGACCTGACAGTAAGAAGATCTAGTGTGCTTGCAAACTTTAATTCACCCAATGGCAACCCACAGCAAATTATTCGCAACCGCATTGCAGAAGAAAAGCTGTTCGGTAAGGACTACCCACCATCTGCTCCCAATCGGATGATGAATATTGCAATGAATGCATACGCTACATTCGATAAGAAGAAAGCTGATCAATATATTAAGAATGCTTACAATGCGATCTATGCTGAATCCTCTACGACAATGGTGCGCACACAAACAGGCGGCATTCAAACTGGACGACATGAATTTGCGTTAGAGCAATTCTATACAGAGGGTCAGATGACACCTGTGAGCCGCTTTATCGAACGTAAAGTGGATAAGGCAAGCGGCAGTCCAAATGCTGGTAGGCTTGGTGAAGATTTCTTTTTGATGCCAGCTAATCAGTCAACAAATCAGCAAGCCACTTACGCTGTTATGACTAAAGATGGCGAAATGATCATGAACAAAGATGGTCAGCCAATGACCATAACCACGACTCAAATCAATCGATATGCAGGCATTACAACCAATTCATTCCAGCAAGCAATAGATGCCAAGATAAAACGGGCGCAGCGTGTGCGTGCCGATCTTATCAATTTGGATAAGACAGGCATGGAGCGTGACACTGAAGAAGATTTGAATGAAGCCATAAGTGGATTTGAGAAATCGGGTATCCTTTAATGCCAGCACCAATTCAAAGCCAATACATCATACCACTCGATCAAGGCCCAGTTGATGACACAATGCGTGATGTCAGTTTTGGTGAGGCATTTGGGGCTACATTCTCATATCAATATATGCCTCTGCTAGATCGTGTATCGCAGCAGTTGCAATTTGGTGAGCGGGATTATGATGAAGGTCTTGATCCTTTCTCAGAAGAGAACCGTGCTGGGTATGAAGATTATCTTGAAGAGTTAGCGCGTGCGCGTGATGCAGAACATCTAGCTGCAATTAAGACAGACATTGATGATCGTCTGGCAAACAAGAAAACGCTTGAAGAAGCTGGCTTCTGGTCTGGCGGTGTATGGGTTGCATCACTGCTTGATCCTCTAAACATTGCATTTGCTATTCCTGTATGGGGTCAGCTTGGCCTTATGGCTAAGGGTGGCATGACTGTGCGGCAAGCTGCTGCTGCTTCTGCTAGAGGTGGTCTAGCTGCTGGCTTGGTATCTGAGGGCATTCGTGCGCCATTCGACAGAACGAATACCTTTACTGAAACAGGGTTGAATCTAGCCACGATGACAGCAGTTAGCACCATTCTTGGTTCTATACCTGCTGTTGCCAGATCAGGTGCAAACTCCATGCGCAAAGGCATTGCCATGCGTAATGAGATTTACCAGAAAAAAGGTACGATTCCAGATCAGCTTGATGGCGTAAAAATCAACAGAACTACAGTTAAAGAAGCTGCTCCATCAGCCCAACCTGTACGCAAGACCAAAGCAGAAAAACAACTAGAAACAACTGGCGTCTCTTATAACACCAAAACAAAAGCAATTGATGTTGATGAAGCAAAAATAGCAGCAACATTCGATCAACGGCCTTGGGTAAAGCCAGAGGTAGAAGGTGCAACAGGGTTTCGTGAAGCAGACTTTAAAACACCGCAAGAATATAGCGACTTTCTTATATACAAAGAGATTGTTCGTAAAACAAACAGCCGACAAAAAGGTGAAGGCCAGCCAGCTTATGTAGACCGTGTAAACAAAGAGGCCTATAGCCGCGTTTTAAGCGGGTATGGGCTGGCTCAAACTCCTTTTACGCAGTCCAAGGCCTTTAAGCTGCTTACGACTCCCGGTAAACGCGTGATGAGCGAAGGCACTGATGAGATGAAGCGTGCTTATCATCTCATGGCAGGCGTTGATCAGTTCGAAATGTCTGGTGTGGCATCTGGTAAAACACAGCATCAATCTACTTTCCGTAGATCAAAGACACATATTGCTCGTTCAATTAATGCTGTTAACCGCTTGCAAAAACTCTGGTCACAAGATGTGTTAAAACGCAGCCAGACAATGAAGGTCTTTGGTTTTAACACTGATGACATCGTAGCCAGATGGAATGGTGCAAAAACATTTGACCAGTGGTTTGAAACTGTTGTTGAGGCGCGGTTCTTACAACAGGCTGGCAAGTTCAACAAATATGACAGCACTTTTAGCAAAGAGTTTCGCGCTGCTATGCGGGAGATGGATGCTTTCTTTGATGATTATCGTGCAGACCTGCGTGATCTCGACATGCTTGCCGATGGCGCAGGACTGCAAAAGGAATCTACTAGACTCAAAGCCTTAATCAAGAGCCTAGAGGACACAGAAAAAGCAAAAGGTCTGACTGACAAACAACTTAAACTGTTAAAAGATAGCAAGGATCACCTTGAGTTTGTCGATGCCCTCTACACATCTCGGTATAACGACAGATATGTGTTCCCAATCTATTACGATAAAGAAAAACTGCTGCGTTCTCCGTCAATGCAGAATGAACTCACTAACATCTTTGAAGAGCATGTACGCGCTAATCCGATTGATAAGATTTGGGATGATGAACTCGGCAAGTTTGTCAACATAGACCCTGCTGTACGCAAGAACCCGCGCAAAATAGCAGAAGATGCTGTTACTGCTATCATGGAAGAAGGTGAGCCGATCACCATATTAGACAAGTCGATGAACGCACCAAAAGGAAAGCATTTGCGTCATCGCATGATCGACATCCCAGAACATAAAATTGCAAAGTTTATAATTAAGGACACGCGTGTCTTGCATTCCTACTCGATGAGAGTTGGCAGGCGCATGGAGTGGGTTAGAAACTTTGGCAACAGGCACATTGATGATGTGCTTGATGACTTTGAATCCGGCATGCGTGAAAAAGGATTCAACGAGAAGAAGATTGCGCGTTTGCGTGCTGACTTCTTGTCTGATTACGAGCGTGTCATGGGCGAGTATGTGCGTAGTCCTGACAGGTGGGATGCGCAGCTTGGCAAAGGTCTGAAAGAGATAGCTGGTATGTCTTATCTTGATGCAGCAGCAGTTGCATCAATTACTGACGTTGGCAATATCATTCTTGAGCGCGGCTTAAAGCCTTTATTCGAACCTATGATGACTGAGCTTGATCGTGGCCTGATTAAAAAAGCTAGGGCTAATGTAAAATTGACTGGTGAGGCATTAGAGCTTGACCTTGGTGGGGCGCAGCAACGCTTTATTGCTGATAACATCGAAGGCATTACACCAAATCTGCAAGAACGTATTTTTAACCCGATCACACGCCTTTACTACAACATCCCCGTTTTGGGTAATGGCCTTGGTGCGCTGACTTACTATATGAAGCGTATCGATGGAACACATCGATCACATTATTACATGGACACGCTTATCAAATGGTCAAATGGCAGTGCCAAAACAGCAGATGTTCGATACATGCTGCGCATGGGATTTACTGAGCAAGATGCAAAAATCATCTCTGGCTATAAGTATGAAAAAGGTGATCGTTATATCTTTGCAAATGTAGATAAGTGGCCTGCCAAAACCAAAGCTGAACGTGAACTGCTGCTTAAGTGGAACACAGCCATGAATGCTGGTATTGGCAACACAATCTTGCACGCAACTTCATTTGACAAGCCAATGGTAATGGATGGCGTGATGTATGCGCGTTATCGCCCATGGATGAAGCCTCTTGGTTTTGAGATTGACCCGCGTGCCTCAACAGCCAGCATCAAAATGGCACGGATTGAAAGTCAGGCTCTTACCTTCCCGTTTCAGTTTTTCAACTTCATGCTGGGTGCAACCAACCGCATTACCGCTGGCATGTTTGACCCCATGAAGCAGCACAGAATGATTGGCTTGGCTGTATTGCTTGGCCTTGGTTACTCAGTGCTGCGCTTGAAGAATGATGATTGGTGGTTTGATGCCAGAGATAACACAGAAATTTTCCAGCGCACGATAGATCAATCTGGTTCGCTTGGTGTGTATGGAGAGGTTGCATATACGTTAACTCACATGGCTGTTGGTCTTGGTTTGATGGATGCAGATGAGTCTATGCTCCGTCCTAAATACAATCCCGACATGATTGATGCTTTGAGTGAGCCACTAGGTGCCGCGCCCGGAATGGTGATTTCTTGGCTGCGTGGTGGCAAGGCTTTCTTTGATGGTGACATGGATGAGGCTGCTGACCAATTTGGGTACAACCATCCAACAACTCCTTTGATTTCTTTGGCTGAGGATTTGCTCAATTAATGTGCGTAGAGCATTGCATTAATGCATGATACGAGGGTGACATGACTATTAGCTTAACTGATAACAATCCGAGAATATCCTACACTGTGAATGCGGGGGCTACACAGACCAGCTTCACTGTGCCATTTGAGTTTTTCGACATAGCAGATCTAAATGTCTATGTTGATGGCACGCAGAAATCAGCAACTACACATTACACGGTTTCATCTGGTGGCAGCGGGTCAACAGGAACGATAGCTCTGACTGTAACTGGTGCGTCAGGTGGCAGCACGGTTGTTATTACACGCGATATTGATCTTGCCAGAACCACAGACTTTCCAAC
>VMHT01182959.1_pt1 | contig 18775 bp, 19 predicted proteins | sample 4693611 | NCBI WGS metagenome assembly VMHT01 (sample SAMN12280063, study PRJNA550983) | marine metagenome | isolation source: seawater sampled from same location over 5 years 0.02-0.2 micron viral filtrate | place: USA: collected off the coast of southern California halfway between the port... ...
AAGTGGCACGATGCACACTCGATCAAACTCGGTGACCCTAAGGTCAAAACCATCAAGGCTGAAAACATAAAGGAGGCATAGCATGTCGTTACTTCAGCAAGTGACGAGCACCCGCGAAAGCGGAGGCTCAACACCGCCTGTACGGATGAATATCCAGGGTACGGACGGTATCGGTAAGAGTACGTTTGGATCAGGGGCTGAAAGCCCTATCTTCATACAGGCAGAGGACGGTCTGTCCTTTATCAACGCCCCGCGGTTTCCCCAAGCAAACACTTGGCAGGAACTGTTGGACCAGGTGAAGACGCTTGTGATGGAAGATCATGCGTACAAGACTGTTGTTCTTGACACCACTGACGCTGCAGCCAAGCTTGGCGAAGCTCAAGTGTGTGAACAGAACGGTTGGTCATCGGCGGCGGATCCCAAGGCAGGTTACGGTGCGTTCTACGTTGCCGAAGAAAACGCCTGGGTTCATCTGCTGTCAGGCCTCAATGCGCTGCATACCCAGAAGGGTATGAACATCATCTTGTTAAGCCACGTTGCTTCCAAGGCATACAAAGATCCTGAACTGGAGCCGTATGACCGATGGGAGATGCGCTGCAACAAGAAGGTGAACGCGCTCATCAAAGATTGGGTTGATTTCAACCTGTTCGCAAACTACGAAACCCAGTTGATCAAGGACGGCCAGAAGGCCAGAGGTGTCAGCTACGGCAACCGTGGTTTGTACACAAAGTTTGCTGCGGCATACGATGCGAAGTCTCGTATTGAACTGCCCTCCAAGCTTGAGTTTTCATGGGATAAATTCATGGAAGCCTACATCGCAGCACTGTCTGCAAACACAAACACTGAAGCAGCTTAAAGGAGCAGCACTATGGGTCTATTAGATCAAGGAATCGATGTCAGCAATATTGAGATTGGTGGCTCGGACAATACCCCAATGCCAGCAGGCGATTACACACTGGCTGCGGCGATGTACGAAGAGACTATGTCGAAGGCCGGTAACGAGATGATCAAGATTGAGTTCAACGTAGTTGGACCCACTCACGCAGGTCGTAAGGTCTGGGATTATTTTGTTCTGAACAATCAGGTTGGCCTGTCTCGACTGAAGGCTTTCATCGGATCAACGGGACAGGATGCATCTCAGTCCTTGAACACCGACATGCTTCGTACCGCGATGGGCAAGCAGTTTACTGCAGCCATCAAACTCGAGCCTGCTGCAGGCCAGTACGGGCCCAGCAACAAGATTGGTGGGTACAAGTCTGGTGCCGGTGCGCCTCAGGCCCACGCTCAAACTGAGCAGCCACAACAGGCACAGGCTACGCCAGCCGCAGGTCTGAACACCGCAAGCTGGTCTTGATGTGAGATTGGTCGGGGGTTTGGTTTAGCCCTCTCATGGCACGTTCCCGTCCGTGTGACCGAAGGCGGGGCTAACTTGGAGAACATCATGGACAAGAATGACATAAAGACAGGAATAATAGTCGGCATCGGGATCATCGTTACGATATATGCCCTGTCGTTTGTGTTGCTTTTGGTCGTGGGTAGATAAAAGAAAAGGAATGAGAATGAATTTACAGTCTGAAAAAACAATACGCTTCTCTCGTAACGCACTGAACAGCCACATCATGGCTGAAGCGGTCAAAAGCGGAACGAAGAAAACGGCAGCGACTGCGGTCATTGCCCAGAGGGTTGGTGTTGATCGCAAGAGCTTGAAGGATTTTGTTGAAGGTGATGTCGCCAAACCATCTTCTAGGGTTATGCAGAAGTATGTCGATTGGCTTGGAGCTAACCCTGAAAAGGGTGAAAAGCCTTTGCTCGCACCTAAAGAGGTTACAACTGCGCCTTTATCTAACGATGAAATCGCTATCTTGTTGGATCTTTTGGGAACGACTGCGTTAACCATCAGGGATGATTCCCAAAGATTGGAAGCTCAAACAGGTGACTACGAGGTTAGCCAGTCAACCCAAAAAGCCCTGTATCTTCAAGAAGGGCGGTTGAACAGGCTGAGCAAAAAGCTTGAATCATTGGCTTCGTGCAAGTTTGACTTTGACGTTGAGCTACAAACCGTAGTCCCGTTGAATTAGAAGGACAAAGAATTATGGAAGAAGACAAGTACGGAATCGAAATGGAAGGTGACAGCGAAGCTCATGAGTACGCTATGGATTTGATCAGGAACCTTATGGAGATCAGTGCGGAAGAGCTAGATCCCCGCGTCCTGGTCGAAGTCATGATGGTGTATTCGCTTGGTTGGAACATGGCTCATGGCGACATAGAGCTAATGTCTCAACTGCTGCCTCAGGTTTTGGAAAGCATTGAAGATGGTTCTCATGCCAAGATGGCCGAGGTCTTAAACGAGGAAAGGATATGTCATTAGCTACTGAAGACCGATTCAAAACTCGTAAACGCGCCGTTCTGCGGTGCATAGACAAGGTTCGCGATGCGCCAGATGACAACTGGGCTAAGCAGTACTGGCAACAAACGTATCGGAAACTGATGAAAGAGCGAAGGAATGAAGCTAAGGTATTATCAAGAAGAAGCAATTGAAGCAGCACTGCACTGGTTTGATACCCAAGCAACACATCCGTTAATCGTCCTACCTACTGGGGCTGGCAAGACGGTTGTTTTTGCCAACCTCATCAAGCAACTGTTTGAGGCTGAGCCTGACTGCAGAGTCTTGATCCTCGCGCATCGACAGGAGCTTGTCACCCAGGCGGAAGACAAACTCAAGAAAGTATGGCCATGTGCGCCATCTGGAATCCTTGCAGCCGGTCTTCGCCAGTACGAAGTCGATGGTCGTATCGTGATTGCCAGCAGAGACACGCTGGCCACACCCAAGCGGCTGGCTTCTTCTGGCCATTTCGACTACATCATTGTGGACGAGGCCCACCATGTGGCGCCAGACCCGAAGACGCGATACCGCAAGATCTTTGACTACTTTGATGAAGAGCAGTGGACACCGCCCAAGATCCTTGGCGTGACCGCCACCCCTTTTCGTATGGGTCAGGGCTTCATATACGGCCTAGACGGTCAGTTTTTCTCAGGCGTAGCCTACCGCGTAGGCATCCCAGAGATGATCAAGAACGGCTATCTGTGCCGTCTTTCGGCATACAAGGTCAGCGATGACGCTGTGATCGATGCTTCTACCGCACGAGTGAAGTTCAAGGGTGGTGACTATCGTGAGTCAGACATTGAGAAACTGGCCATGGAAGATCAAACCATGCTGTCCATCGTTGCCGATTGGATCGACAAGGCGTACAGCAAGGGCAGGATGAGCAGTGTGTTCTTCTGTATCACAGTGGCCCACGCCGAGAAGATGTGCATGTACTTGCGCCAAGCTGGTATTGAGGCTGCAGTTGTGACAGGTGAAACGCCCCAGGCTCAGCGTGAGGATATACTGGAACGCTTTGAGGACGGCAAGATACACGCGCTGTGTAACGTCGCCGTACTTACTGAGGGTTGGGACGCGCCTCGTACCGACTGCATCGCGCTGCTACGCCCCACCAAATCATTGGGCCTGTACATGCAGATCTGTGGTCGTGGTATGCGGACCTGGGGTGATAAGAAAGACTGCTTGCTGTTGGACTACGGCGAGAACATGAACCGTCATGGCTGCATTGATACGGCTAGACCCGTCACGCCCAAAGATGAAGACAAAGAGAAAGAAACAAAGATCTGGATTTGTGACTCTTGTGTCGCTGTCAACGACATGGACGATAAGACCTGTGTCGAATGCGGCGCACTCAAGCCTGTTCCCGTACAGCAACCCAAACTGTTTGAAGAAGAAGAGAAGGATGCTGCCGCAACTAGGCAAGCTGCTCAAGGATCGGTTCTTTCTGACGAGCTTGATGAACCAGCGCAGAAGCTTGAGAAGATCAAGAACATCGACTTCATTACGGCGCAGAAGAAGAAGTCAAAGAACGGCAACGACTACTTGAACGTTGCGTTTTCTAGCCCTAACGAATACTGGCCACAGAACATGCCCATCATGCTGGGTATGCGCGGCAAAGCAGGCTCGCTTGCAGAGCGTAAGTGGCGGGCCCTCACAAACAACTACGCTTGCCCAATCAACATCGATGATGCGGTTGACCAGGTGAACAATGAAAAGGCTTTAAGCCACATCAAACAAATAACTGTAAGAAAAGAAGGAAGGTACTGGAATGTCGTCAGCGTCCATTTTTGATCGGATCGATGAACAAATAGCAGAGAAGGAAGGCCGTAGCCGAGGCCACCTTGGCTTCAGCGGAATCGGTGATGACGATGAGTACAAGCAATGGATGGGCTTCCATTGGTGTTTGCCATCTACCTTTGGAGGCAGGATGCTGCGCCTGTTCGATCTAGGCAACCGCATTGAAGATCAGGTAGTCGATAACATTCGCGATACCGACGTGATATCTATTGCCTCGCACGACAAGGACGGCAACCAATTCCGTGCATCGTTCTTTGGCGGACACTTCGCAGGCTCGTGTGACGGGCTTCTCAAAGGCATATTTCCACCGCCCAGCGAAGAAGTAATCCTGCTGCTTGAGGTGAAGAGCGCCAACGACAAGCGGTTCAAGGAGCTTGTGAAACTGCAGAGTTACGAAGCCTGGAGTGAAACGTATCGATGGCAGATCCACGCTTACATGGGCGCGCTTGGCCTGACCATGTGCATGGTGGTGGTGGTCAACAAGAACAATAGTGAGGTGTACGAAGAGATCATCGACTTTAACCCAGACATTTGGGACAAGGCACAAGCTAAGGCTTATCGCATCATCACCAGTGACGCGCCCGACAAGAGCACACGCATGTCTGAAAAAGACTGGCGCATGAAGAATGAGTCCAACTTGTACCGTGATATCTACTACGGGCGCCGTCTGCCGGAGTCGGTCAACTGCAGAAACTGCAAGAACGTGAAGCCGCTGACTGAATCAAACGGTGCCGTGTGGTACTGCAAGCGAAAGGAGAAGTCTCTGACGCTTCAGGAGCAGCGAGACGGGTGCAAAGATCACATGTGGATACCTGCGCTGGTTAATGCAAATCACCTTCCAGGAAAAAGCACAGACGATTCTACTGCTTATCAGGTTGGGATCATGGAGTTCTACAACTCAACGTCTGAGGTGACGGGTGAGTATCATTACAGTAGTTCTGAGATCAGAGAGCTATCTAAGGCAGAGTTCGATGCTGGTCTTATGATGACGGGTGAAAGCGTGCGACGTGACTTCCCAGGTAGCTACCTAGATAACGTCGATGAGCGCAAGGTTCCGTTCTAGTCCCAGTCTCTTGGGTCTTTGACGATCAGTATTTTGGTTCCAGGGTAGAGGGCTTCGACTAGCTTTTTCTTGAGCGCGAACACTTGGGTGATCACACCCTTAACGTCCTCTACCACCACCTCACCATCGCGCTTGTAGCGAAAGTCTGCGATGTATGAGCAGATCTTCTTGTCTTCACCATCCACTGTGATCCTGCACGGGAAATCCACCTGAACCTCGAGGTCGGTCAGTTCGCCAGTGGCTTCGTATTTCTTCAGGATTTTGTATCGTGCTGCTTCAAGCTTGGAGTCAAAGACAATGCCGTCGTACTCAGTCTTCTTTGCGAAGTACTTGCTCTTGCCCTTCCTTGGCGCCCTCTTTGGGATCACATCAACTACCGCCCATCAGTTTCTCTTCTTCCTGCTGGCGCAGGAACTGTGATGCACGATTAAACAGGGATGGCATCTGAGGTGCAACAGGCGCTGTGCTAGGCTGTGTAGGCGCACTTTGAGGAACACCTTGTGGTGCAGAGGCTTGTTGCAAAGCTTCCATCCTAGCGGCCTGTGCTTCGGCTTGAGCCTGTGGTCTGAAAGCCGCGCCTTGGAACTGAGCAAGCTGTTCACCAAGGGCTGGCATATCTAGTGGGTTGGACAGTTTGTCTTCGCTGCCACGCATAGCAATTCTTATAGTCTCAGAGCTTGGGAAGAATGCTTTGAATCGACCTGACATGACCATGCCTAGGTTTGGTGTCTTGGCTTCTTTCAATGGCTTTATAATCTCAGAAGTAGAAAGCCCAAGCGTCTTGGCGTCTTCAATCGCCATGTTCAGATCACGCAGCGCCTTGAAGCGTTGCTCATTTGCAGTAATGAAAGCCTGAGTGGTGTTTTCTGCATCGACATTGCCACGAGTCTTTGCCACCTGGTTAAAGATACCGGCAGCATCACGGACGTTTCTTGCCGCTTCAAGCGCACGATAGTACAGCACGCGCTCGGTGCGAGGCTTAATGCTTTTAACACCAGTCAAAGCTTCTGCAAATTCCTGCGCTGGGTCTAGACGATAACCTTGTTTGCTAACGCCAAGCTCTGCGTCCCCCATCGCAACAGAAGCAACGGCCCGAGGGAAATCTCTGAGCGTTAAAGATAAAGACCCAGGAGCAATTGATGTTGGGCTTGTCGTGATGTCTATTGGGCTGACACCAGGCATTAACCCATCGGCAAAGTGAGCAAAGCTTTTGCCAAACTTTGTACCTAGGGTATCTGTCTCTCTGTAGATTGGACGGTTGAAAGTCGTATTGTTTCTTAATATGTCCAAAGCTTTTTCTGTAACAATCGCCTCGCTCATGAACGGCGAGAAGAACTCTCTAGCAGCACCACCTTCGCCAAGGCTTGCGTTAAACGCTATAGTGCTTAGGTCTTCTTCCTTCGTAATACCGTTGTTCACTGCATTGAACACAGCGGCTGCAGGCCTACCAACGTAGTCATAAGGATTGGTATACGAGAAGTTGTAGAAGTCTGTAACCTTGCCATTCTTGTCGGTAGCAACAGGTATCAACGTCGAGTTTCTATCCCAGTCAGCAGCCATAGATCGCTTGTAAGCATCAATCTGCTCTTGATCCGCGCCGGTCAGAAGCGTGCCTGCTTTTACTAGTGAGGCTGGTATTGCTGCGTTTACTGATACAAGTCCAGCTAGGCGCTTCATGCCTATCTCACGAAGCTCTGGTGACTCACTTGCCAGTTCTTTGATACTGCGTCCAAGGATGTTGCCACTGGTCCTGATCATCTCAGCAGGGAAGGCTACGAAGTTACCAAATGGAAGTTGACGCAAACGCTTGATGGCTTCTGGCACTCGCGCATAGTTTGGCACGGTGTCCTTAACAATCTCTGCAGCCTCTCGCTTCATGGCAAGTTTAAGCTGATCTGGCGTTAACTCAGATGGCCTTATGACTGGCCCAAACTCTGTGAAGTTTCTGGGATCAGAAACAGGCAGTGCAGTATTTGGGTTCTTTGCGAAGATTCTTTCAAGACGGCCAAGTTCCATCTCAAAGCTGTATGTCTTCCACACATCATCAGACGCCTGGTAAAGCTTTGCGGCAAAACCGTTTTGCATCCCTTGGGCTTTCTTAAATAGTTTACCAGTCACGCCTGAACCAAGGCCTGTGCCTTCTGCTGCATCGTTGATTAACGACTCAAACTCACCAATCTTGGCGTTGGTATTGATTACACCTAGGTCAACAAGGTCGTTGTAATAGGCTTGTCTTCCCGCAAGAGTAGCTCCCTCTTTGCCTGGACCGCTTAACCTCTGATTAAGATTGCTGAATATGGTTGATACAGAGTTTGCGAGTGATTTGCTGTTGCCAACATTGCCATTAGCAAGCGCAAAGAAGCTTGCAGTGGTTGCGTTTCTGATCTGAGTGATCGGGCTGTAAACAGTCTTCATTACCTGAGACATGCCTTTCAAACCCAAGAACGTTGAGTACAAAGGTATGTTTCCTTTGGCTAGGTCAAACACATCACTGCCACCCTCAAGCGCAGTTTTGTATTCGTTCTTTATGTACTTGCCAGCAAGCGGGCCAAATCTAGCCTTTTGTGATGAAGTGATTTCGCTAAGCGGGTTGCCAGCTTCTGCGCCCACCCTTGAGTAATCTCCAAGCTTTGCGTTTGGTGGGATCGTATCGAATATGAACTTTGCGCCTTCTGGAAGCTTGGCATTGTACTCAATCAAGTTATTGTAGTACTGAGCTTTTGCAATGTGCTTTGACATTATGTCAACAGTCTCAACCATCTTGGTCCGTAGGCCAGCTTCCTGCTCACCAATATCCCTAGCTCTTATGCGCTCTGGTTTGAACCGAGCAACAACATCTTTTGCGCCCGTGTATTCGCCAAGGAAGTCTCTTACTGCAGGTAGATCATCAAGCTTTCTGCCTTTCAACATGCCTTGAGACACACCCTGAAGTGTTGCTGAGTCAACAACATCTCTTGGCTGCATCTTGGCGTTGTTGAAGTTGCCTTGAATCATACTGTTCAACAACTCTCTGGCCTGACTCTCGTCAAGCTGAGCAGCCTCATCTAGGCCACGGCTTGATTTAACAAGCTCCTCAACAGCAAGGTCTGCTTGCTCTGCTGTAGGCGAGTAGTTGGTATCTTTCAGTGCGCGGTAAAGACGCATACCGTAAAACGTTTTGTTGTTACCGATGGTTTCAATCAAAGCGTTTTTTGTTTCATCGCTTTGGATACCATCTTCCAACATCTCTTTGACAGAGGAACTTAAACCATCAATCTGTTGTCTGAGATCACTGGCGCCTTGGAATAGGCTTAGGTCCTTTCTGTTTGCGAACAAGCTCTTAGGCGTGTTCTTGGCGATGATGTCATCGATTTCTTTTAACTTGTTTTCGGCATTTAACTTAACAGTATTTCTGTTGATGCCAGGCTTCATGCCCGTGGTTTCTGCAAACAAGAAGTCGTTCAGCGTATCAAGCACTTGTGACTTATCTTGATCGTTAAACAGCCCTTCGTTTTTATTCACAAAAGACAACGCGCTTTCCATCTTCTCAACAGCCTGTCTTGCCTGAGAGTTCTGAGCCGCTATTTGCGTCACTCGCATAGCATCGTATTGAGCCGTGAATCTGTCTGGAAGCTCACCCTGCTGAGTCAGGTACTTGCGCCCAACCTTGCCTAACCGCTCAAGATTTTTTTGTATGAACGTAGGGTTCTCAAGGTCTGGCCTAACACCAACTGCGCTAAATGGCGTCTCTGGATCTCTAATTGCTTGAGCAGCAGCCTTTGCGAAGTCTGTTCGGCCAAGAGCGCCAAGTCCTGCGCCAACGGTCTTTGCGCCTAAGGATGCGATAGCAGGCACCCCAAGCACTACAGCGGCGCCTTCTGCGCCTACACGCAAACGATTGGATAGATTGGCTGCAGAAAGCTCTGCGCCAGATAAGTCTGATGTGTCTATCCGCTTGGTGGGCCCAGCGTCAAAGAAGTCGCCAAGTGTTTCAACGTCCGGCGTAGTAGCGGCTATGTCTGCGCCGACTGTTGCGCCAAGCCTTCCTACCGAACCTAAGCCTTTGGCCGCTTTAGCAGCAAGTCCGCCAGGGGTTGCGAACTGAGCAATGAATCGAGAGGCCTTGCCTATTTCGGTCTGGGTTTCAGGCTTGTACTTATCAAAGAAGTTTCTTACAGATTGAATGCTTTCTTCATCAGAACCAAGAAGCTCCATGGGCAACGTGGTGATGCCCTCTGTCGCGCTGACAAGGCCAGCACCTATACCCCTACCGATGTCGCCTATGGCAGATACGTCTTCTTCGCCAAGCTGGGCACCACGCTCTACTAGTGGATTTTCAGCGCCCCACTCTGCAGCCCTGCGCGCAGCGTACTCAGGATCATTTGTGCGAACATTTATTGTTCTGCCACTTCCGTCAGGTACAGCTACTATCATTAGTCAACGTCAGCAGAAGGCGAAGCCGCAACTCCAAGGCGAACTCTTGCTTCTTCAGGCAACGTGTAGCCAGTTGCCGCTTCAATCTTTGCAATTTGCTCTGGAGTGATACTTCCGCCAGAAGCTTTGGTTTGTTCTGCGAACAAGCTTATGAACTCGTCTCTAGGTGACGCCTGGTTTGAAAGCAAAGAAATAATATCGTTGTCATTAAGATCTGTTGTTTCTCTCAAGAACTGATAGTTACGCATTAACGCCGTGTCATCAGGTTCTCTCTGCGCCTCAAGCTGCCTGTATTCTTCTTTGCCTAAAGCGAAATCGCTGAAGAAGTCCCGTGGCACAAAACCCTCTGTTGGCTGAGCGGCTTTAGCTAAGGCATATCTGGTGGCCGGATCTTGCAAACTTTTAAGTGCTCGACTGCCCGCACCCTTCAACATATCAAGGAATGTTGGGTCTGGTGGTGGAGGTGTAATTTGTGGTTCTTCAGAAGCAAGAGCCTCTTTCCTTAACTTAGCCCTTGCTTCTTTGTCATCTGGTGCAGTTAACGGGTCTTGACCTGTGATCTGTCTCAATCTTTCTCTAGTTGCATCAGTAAGAAGCTCTTCTCTACTTTTTTCTGCATACTCATCCATGTCAGTGCCTAACAAGGCTCTGATCTCAGGCATTTCCATCAGTTCATCAATACCAAAACCTTGCTTGATGAGGTCTTGAACGATTGGCATTTGGGATAAATAAGCAGTAGCGCCTGTAAGCGCCCCTATCCCAACACCTTTCCTAAGAGTTCCTGCAGCCCGTTGACCTAGTGATTTTTCTTCACCCTTAGGCGCATCCGCTTTAGGCGCATCCGCTTTTTTAGATTCAGGTTTAGGCTTAGCAGACTGACCAGTTGTTGATGGCTTAGATGATTGAGCTTCAGTTCGGCTAGCTCTCGGGTCAAAACGCTCGCCTTGCTTTACTCTTCTTGTCCCTGGACCTTTAGAGACGACATTTGTTCCCATGATGTCTCTTTCACCAGCAACTCTTGGTCCCGGCTTTGGCACTGCCAAATCGGCTTCTGTCATTTTTGCTTTTGGCTTGAAACCTTTCAGCCTTCTTAATGCTGGGTGAAGCTGCATCAGTGAAATTAGTGCAGTAGCGCCAAGGCCACCGGCCTCCGCCAGAGTAATTGCTTCTTCATCAGACAAGGCTGCAAGCTGTGCATAAAGCTCAGGCGATATGGAATCTTCAGGGTTTCTAAGAAAGTCTCCAAAGCCCCTGATTTCTTCAGCCAAGGAATCAGCAAAGCCTCCCTCTTCATACCCACGAATCGGCGCAACGCCTGCCATGATGCCGCCACCTTGGCGCATCTGTGGTGTTTGGAACATGGGTCTGTTCATGACTTCGTTGTACATCATGCCACCTTGATTCATTCTGTTTGCTTCTGATAGCGCAATCGCTATTGCCTGTTTAGGGTTGGTCACTTTCTTGTCTGACCCGCCTGACTTTAGGGTGCCTGACTTGAACTCCCTCATGACCTTGCCAACCTTTTTGCTTTTAGCTTGCTTGCTTGCGCTCATAGTCAACCTTTGAATAATCTACTCGGTAGTAACCGTCTTCGCCCAAAGATACTGCTGTAGGATCAACATTAATCAAGTCCTGGGCGATAACGCCTTCAGTTGGCCCATCAACCCCCATAGCCTTAGCGGTGTCATTCCAACTCCAAGTGTACCAACCAACGCCAGAATCCGTCTCGTCAACCTTCATGACGTTTTCTTTCAACCGAATGTCAGATGGGAAAAACGATGCAACTGTGCCTGCAATATTAGCGACTTTCGAGAAAGTGCTTGGCTTTTGATAAGTTTGGTTTTGATTAGTGCCAACGCTGTAACCGCTAGTGTAGCTAGGCATGAACGGAGAGCCTTGGCCAAGTACTTGGAACCCTCTCTGTAAGCGCATAAATGGCTCATCAGCCATCTGCGTAGCAGCCTTGTATTGAGCATCAAGTCCGCGTTGTTGAACGCCTCGACCAGTCACTCCCAATCCAGCCGTCGTACCAATCTGGCTAGTAAGCATATCGAAGCCTTGCTGGCCTAGACCTGCAATGCCTTGAGCGCCTGCACGCATGCCTTGCTGTCCAGCTTGATAGGCACTTAATGCATCGCCAAATGCGCCGCGAGACAGTCTGTCCATACCTCCTGCGGCACCTTGCATGCGAGACATTTGATCTCCAAAGATTCCAGAGCCAAGCTGTTGAGCAGATTGGAACTGAGATCCGATACCTCTGGCGATATCTGCGCGTTGTCCCGCTAGACCACCAATGCCTTGCTGCGCCTGTAATCCTAGAGCGCCACGCTGTTGCGCCATCTGGCCAGCGTATTCTTGAGCAGACATGCCTAATTGTGCGGCGCGTTGAGCAATATCAGCTTGAGCTTGACCAGATTGCAAACCCATTTGACCTTGTTGCTGAGCTATTCTGCTTTGCATTTCTTGAGTAGAAATGCCTAAGTCTGCAGCTTGTCTTGCAATATCAACTTGAGATTGGCCCCGCTGAAGACCTAACTGGCCTCGTTGTTGAGCAAGCCTACCGGCCAACTCCTGGGTAGATATACCCATCTGTGCAGCGCGTTGAGCGATGTCTGCTTGAGAAGTCAGGCCACTAAGGCCAAGTTGACCGCCCTCAAGCGCGCTACGCTGCGCCAACTGCTCTGCGCTCAGCCCTAAGTTCGCTGCTTGTTGTGCGGCACTGATACCCGTCTGTGCGCCTGCCTGACCCAGAGAGCCGGTCATTTGTGCAGCTTGCTGCCTACGAGCCTGGGACTGCTCAAACGCCTGCTGTGCGGCCTGCTGTGCCTGCTGGAAGCCTTGTGAGCGCAACTCTGCGCCCGTCTTAGCTTGTTGCTGCAAGACGTTACGACCAATCTCAGCCTGTGCTATGGCTCCGCGAGAGCCGCCAAAGGCGCCAGATCGAACTGCTTGATCACGAGCAGCTATCTTTTGCTGTTCGCCTAAACGTGCAATCTCGGCTTGCTGAGCTTCAATAACATCTCTATTGAAAGGGTCCATGAAACTGCTTACTGAGGATGGATCGAACTGAGCGCCTGTGCCTGCAAGACCCGCAATGCCTTGAAGTGCGGCAGCTTTACCCATTTGACCAGCAGAGCGAAGATCTTGCCCCGCCATCTGTGTCTGCATTCTTGCTCGCTGAGCAGCATCCATGGCGCCAGCTTGAGCACCGCCAACTTGTCCACCAATCCCTTGGGCAGCGCGCCCCATAGCCCTTTGACCAATGCGAGACTCTCTGCCAGCACCAAGTTCAGCGCCACGCAGATCCATCATTGCAGAGCCAACGTCGCGATCAATGCCGCGTCCCGCAGCATCTAATCTTCTTTGGCCAACAAGAGCCTCTTGAACCGCCCTGTCGCCAGCAGCGCCCATGCCTCTTTGAGAAGCCAAAATGTCTTGTCTAATGTCACGGCCAGCGGTATCTAACCCTGCTTGACCAATGGCAGCTTCTAGGCCAGTTGCTCTAGCAGCATCCATCATGCCTCGTTGAGCCAAAAAGGCTTCTCGACCCATACCTCTTTGGGCGCGACCAATATCTCTTGAAGCGCCCATCTGCATCGCACGAGCTTGTTGGTCCACGAATTGTTGACCCATGCGTGGGTCATAACCACGGGTGCTTTGTTCATATAAAGATCTAGCGCGTGGATCTGCAAATGCCCCAGCAGAGCGAGGGTCAAATCCTCTTGCCGCCCTACGGAACATGTCTTGCGACTCAGAAAGCTGCTGGCCAAATCCGCCAAGCCCACCGGCTAGGTTGCGTGCTTGTACTTCTAATGGCGAAAGACCGGCTACTTGCTGTACAGGGATTGGAATCTGCTGGTTTATCATCCCGTATTCGGGGTTGAAATACAGGTCCATCAACTGACGGGAGGTTAGCTCAACAGCAGGATCAGAATATTGCTGTTGAGCTTGAGGCTGAACTGTTGGTACGGCTGTTTCGACTTCCTTGGTAGAACCGCTAAAAAATGACATTACGCTTTCCTCATTGCTTTTTCACCAGCTTTTTGCAGCGCATACATCATGCGTGCGCCTTCCCTGCGCTGGTCAGCTTTAGAGCCATTGGCACCACCCAACTTGCCTACTCCACGAACTGCTTTAGCATTTACAACAAACTCGCCATCGCTAAGCATGGCAGGGATATCGTCAGATGTTTCAGTCCCTGGACCAGAGATAGGGCCGTTCATGCGGGGGTATTTAACGTCGCCACCGTCCGCATAAAGCATTGATGAATCGCCCATCTCTCCTAACGCGGCTGTGCCACCAGTAGGTCTTCCTTTAACAATATCTGTTATGCCGCTACCTATGGATTTTAAATCTGCGCCAAGGCCACCCGAAGACTTACCCCCACTCTTGATGTATTCAAGAAGCTCTTCACGAGTCATATCTTCTATGCGCTTTCCGCCAAGGGCACCGATACCACCAGCCGGAGCCATGTTTTTGTTGTAATTTTGCATGCCCTTCAAAGCAATGTCTTTAAGACTACCTAAACCTTTTGTTGCAGCACCTCCAAGAGCAGTTGCGCCACTGCCAATTGCCGACATCAAGCCACCCAAGAACATTTCTTGTGGGTGAATTGAGGCAATACCGCCTTCAGCCATGCCTATATAACCAGTTCCTATGTCACCTATGGCATTAGCAATGTATTCGTCAAACGTCTTAAAAAGCGGCAATCCTTGCTCCGCTCTGATCTGGTTTATGTCAATTAAAAACTGATCTTTGTTGCTTTCAATATCTGACGGGTCGAAAACATCTGTCTCTTCTGGGACAGGCGTGCCATCTGGGTAAACCTTAATGGTTTCTGGCTGAGTTCCAGGTGGAACGTAGCCTGGTGGAACTTGCGGGTCTGTAAGGGGACCGCCAACGTTTGATGGCATTGCTTCGTAATTCAAATAGTTGGCGCCACGAGCACGTTGTTGTTGAAAGCCTCCGGCAAGTGGGTTGGCTATATTGCCAAGGAACGCTGACTGAGCAGTGGCTGGATTAACCCTTAGGCCAGGATTCATTTGCTGTAGCTGGCTAGGAGCAAATCTTTGCATTGAACCAGGTTGATTAAGAATCTCTTGGGTTCTTTGCTTCGATTGCTCTCTTAATTGTTCTGTGGTTGCTGACATATTAACACTTCCACCTGCGTCTCGCCTGACGCAATCTTGAGTTAGGATCTTTTGCCGCTTTCGGAAACTTCTTCATCTGTCCAGCAGATCGAGCACAAAAAGACTTCCTGCGCTTTGCCCTCTTGCCCGTAGGCTTATCTTCTGTTACAGCCGTCTGCAGTTTACTACCAGGATTTGCTTTACGATAGGCCTTTACACCTGCTTCTGTCATCCCCGCGCCTTCTTTTGTAGGCAGATAATTAGCAGATTTACCCTTGGTTGTCTTCGGTATTGGGTTTTCGCGCTTACGCTTAGCAGCCCTAGACCTGCCGCCTTTGACCTCACCGCCGCTGCTAAACTCTTGAGCATAACGTTTGAACATCAGGAGTACCTTGTTTTCTTTCTTCGATCAGGCATCACAGCGCCACATCCTCTGTGGTTTCTTTTTGTGATAAGCCCGCCATCTTTCGCGAAAGTTTTCACCATAGTCGGTTTGCCACCAACCCCCTGCTTCTTGGATCTCTTACGCTTGACCGCGCTAGATCGTTCAGACTCGCTCATGGCTTTTGCCTTTGACCTAGGCACACACTTGGGATACTTGCGCTTTGAGCCTTTCACCTTAGCACGTCCGCAGGCTTGGAACTTACCGTCTACCTTTGGCGCCCCGATATCAACCCAATCACCTTTCTCGCCCTTGCCGAACCATTCTTTCAAGCTCATGTAAGCTTCGTCCTTGGCCGCTTGCCGGACAACATGCCATTAAACCCTCTCGGATCAATCACTCTGGCCCGCTTAGCAGCAAACCCACCACCATTCATGTTTTTAGGCTTTGGCCCTTTGAAGTCTTTACGCTTCACTCCAGAAGGGTCTTTGATCTTGCCTGCACATATCTTGCTGGCATACGCATTTGCGTAAGCTGAAGGGTAAACATCGAACTTGCGTTTAGCTGCAGCCTTACCTCTAGGGCATAGTTTTGTCATGAACCTACACTCACTACTATATTGCCGTTGGTTATTACCTGGACCGCGCCCACTTGGCCTGTCGCCTCAAGCGGGTCAGTCGCATATGGCAACTCTTGGGACAAGCTTATCCAAGCGTCACCGTCGTATACTTGTAACGTATTAATCGATGTATTCCAAATCACATCGCCAGCGTTAAACTTAAACGTGTCTCTATCTTTCCTTGAGAACTGCGGCGTGGAATCTGGATCAAACGAGTCCAAACTGAGTTCCAGAAGCCGTATTGTTCTGTTAAACGTGCCGCTGTCTACAGAGACGCCGTTCTGAGCAAAAGGCAAACGTCCTTGTAAAATCTTGCTCATCTTCGACCATTAGGCTGTAGATCAAGCCTTGTACCACCAATCCTAAAGCCAACCCCTAAGCGATCACCAGTGTCTCCATCGTCATCTGATTCAAAGCGAACAGCAGCTTGTCGGCCTCTAGCACGGGTATCAATCTTAGTAGTGTTTCCCGTAAACGCTGTCGTTTGATCCGTAGTCAGTGATTCGCCTGGGAAGTTGCGCGCTTTTAAAACAAAGTTCATGGTCTGTGTAGCGCCGGAATTACCCGTAAATTTAACGTCAGGTATGCACCTGCGGATAAACTGAAACTCTTCGCCATCACCTAGGTCAAAGTCGGCACTTTCAATAAACACGTTGTCCATTGGCGAGTCTTCATCATCAAACCCTGTTTCATGGCTAAAGACATAGTTGCTGCTACTGGAAGTGCCCGTTGCACGAGGAAAGCTTTCTATGCCTTCATCTAGCCAAGCAGTACGCGATAGATTGCCTATGGCCCACGTCTGCTCGACATAGTTGTACGTTACATATCGATCAATCACAGTTGAGTCAGAGGAGCAGTAAAACCAACCTACTTCATCAAACTGCTTGTTCACAAAACCAAAGACCTGAAAAGCCTGCGCTTCGTTAAAGTCATCCAGCACATAAGACCTGACGCTACAGGGAACAGGTTGAACTGCGCCCTGGTAAGAATAGAACCCCTTCTTGTCCATCCAAAACACGCCTGATGGCGTATTTATAGCTGCGTTGGGTCCAACTAAGCTCACGCCCTCGTTAATCAGATTTAACCCAAAAGTCAGTGGCGCGCCAATAAACTGCAAACTGTACAGCGCCACGTCAGTCCAGATTAAAGTCTCTTGCCTTGCTCGAATGCCACCAATAATTTGTGATCCCGCAGAACAGCGCAGTGAACCGGCGGTGTTGGTTGCCGTGGGGAACCATTCTGCGGGGTTCTCTTGGTCAGAAAAAGCAACAAGCAAGGGGTCAATAGTTCCTGTTCTGGCAGTTGCTGCGTCGTTTATTGGGTCTGCGCCTAGTGCAATGACGTGTCTATCCACGTCGGATACCAAAACTTGAAGGGCGGCTGTCGGCGTAAAGTTAGCCCCTGTCAGAGCGGATATGTTCACCGCCCTGTCTGTGCCTAGCGTTTTTGCGCTGGTATCCCAGTAGTAAATACCACCTGAACGCACATTTGCTATTAAGTCTTCGCCAAAACTGTCCATGGACCACAAGCGAAGCTGGTTAAGGGAGCTAAGAGGACTGGTAGAACCCCATCCGCCACTTCCCCAAGTGCTCGCGCCCCAGCCGGTGCCGCTCACAAACACATCAAGGCCGACATTGATCTGATACGCGCCCACCACTGAGCTTCCGCCATTGCCACTGTCGCTGCTGTTGGCTGTTACCGTGGCGCCAGAAGTGTCTTTGGCGGTGATCACATACACGTTGGTGCTCGTAATCGAATCAATCTCGTACTCTTGATTCAACACAGCAGCGATGATGTTGCCGCCAAGTGACGCTGCACCTGAGAAAGTTACGAAGTCACCTTTAGCGGCGCCGTGGTTGCTGTCAGTTACATTGATTGAACTTGAGCCGTCAGTTGCGCCAAAAGTTACATCGCCAGCAGAGGTAGTTGATCGTATAGGCGTTATGTCGCTGTAGCTGCTGTCTGACTGAATATACAGCTTTGTTCTTGTTCCAAGGCCTAAGAGATTTGTACCATCAAGGGCCGTCCAACCAAAAAGCTTTCTGCCTGTTCCGTTAAATGAAGCGGTAATGTATTTAACCCACCCACCAATTTTTTCTGGCAAGCCCTTGCGAAAGCGAACTAGGTTCCCGTCGAACCAGCCGCCTTCCGCCGTATAATCGGTGCCCTCTTTATTGATGCCAGGGTTAAATATGTATTTTTGTAAAGGCATTAACGATACTCACCTGTGCGGATCATCTCCGTTACTCTAACCGCACGGTTACCTACTTGGGAAGCCCAACGGCTATCCATGAACTCATCTGCTGCGATGTCAAACTGCTCACGCGACATTGCCTCAAGAGCCTTTACAAAACCGCGCAACCTAGTCAAACCAAGGTTAAAGCAGATATCTACCATCGCGTCTTGTCGCGCTTCGTTCATGGCGTTAAACCAAAAGTAAGCATCCGATAGCTCGTCTTTCACTCGCGCTATGTCATTCGCCAGCAAGTATTCGATCTCATCGTCAGACAACCCAAGGCCAGACTCTGAAATGTTTCTGCCCACGCCTATTGTCTCAAAGCCCTGTGTACATTTGTAACAGTACGATTTAACACCTTCGTGCAGCTTCAACATGTCGATTAGCTTAGTCATTTATTTTCCTACGCCTTTGACGCGCTCAAATGATCTAGCACCACCTAGCCCTAGCATCCCAAGAAGCAGAGGCATCATTACACCGGCATCGGCTTGAGGAATGATTAAGCCAAACCCTGCTGCGATAGGCGAAATCAGGAAGTTCACCATTAGCCCTAGTACGCATGTATAACCCGCTAACGGGCGCCAGGACGATTGGAACCAATTGCCCTTTGCGTCGAGCTTCAAAACTTCTATTTGCTCAAGAGCAATCTGCTGAGCGTGACGCTCCGACATGGTGGAGATTTCATGGGCCAAGGCATTCTTCTGATCCTTGTCCTCAATGAACTTATCCAGCAACCCTGTTACTGGGCCGACC
>VMHT01161218.1_pt1 | contig 18773 bp, 42 predicted proteins | sample 4693611 | NCBI WGS metagenome assembly VMHT01 (sample SAMN12280063, study PRJNA550983) | marine metagenome | isolation source: seawater sampled from same location over 5 years 0.02-0.2 micron viral filtrate | place: USA: collected off the coast of southern California halfway between the port... ...
GGGGGTGAGTATCCCATCCCTTACCGTGTAGCCACACTATCTCTCCGACTTGGTATATTCTCATTGTTGCTCTCGATCAAATAGGATAAAGTTTTGTCTTGTAGACCACTGCATATTGCTACCGAAGGCGACTTTGAGTTGGTTCTTACCTTTCTTTTCAGCAATAACGCCAACGTCACCGAACCTGATTCGTGTGTTTGGGTGGTAGGGTTGTACTAGGTCTCCGACCTGTACGGACCTGAACTGCTGATAGGTCATGCCGCTCTCGCCACGATAGATTACGATCTCCGTGCCTAGCCACCACGGAAGGTCTCCGTGGGAATTCAGTGTGCGGCCAACGGCTTTCATCGCACCTTTGCGATCCTTGTGTCTGCCGTGTAGTTTCAGTTGACCATGTTTTTTCTTGTACATCGCAATCTTCGACCTAGCGTGTTCGTCGTTTGGGATTCTAGCGATGAATTCTCCATACCAAAGCATAATGCCTCCAGTGTTTCGTTGTTGATGTTAGTAGTGTATCACGTTGGTTCAAAAGTGCAAGGACAAAAAATGTCCGTTTACCAAGAAATTCGGATCTTTCTAGCAATCCACCCGCAGTTATCGGGAATAACAAGGTGCTCATGATCCACTGCAATGTGTTCGTTGTGACTCGTAGGCACACCTGTGAGTTCGTAAAAGTTGCCAAGTGTTTCAAAGTCATTCATGTCCAGTAACATCCACTGTCCATAGCCTTGCGGTCTGCCGACTGTTGCGCCGATGGCGGCGGAACGGCTTTCAATGTTCCGTTTGGCTATCATGCCTACGACCCCATCGAATACTCGCTTGTTTTTATGGGCTACCAGTATTAGATCACCCTTGTTTATGTATGTTGTTAGTTTAGTCATTGTTCCTCACTTTGCCTCGGCACTTTCGCTTGTTCCGCTCTTTCTTGCGATCAACGTGTGCTCCAGCCTTGCGTTGAATAGCACCTACGGTGATCCAGTTCCGCTCCTTTGGGGGTTGTTTCTTCTTATTCTTTTTCTTTTGTCTTTTTGTCGTCATTTGGACTCTCCATATTAAAGCCCATAGATGGGCGTTCTTCGGGTTTTTCGGTCGGGGGTAGGGGTCTAGTACCCATTCCCATCATCATGGCTTGCATGGGGTTCTGTGAGCCGCTGAGGGCTATTACTGTAAGTATCTTGTCCAATAGTTCATCGGACAGGTCGATGGTTAGTTTGATTTGGTTGTTCATAGTTTCTCCAGTCTTGAAATGTGGTAGTTGACTTTTTCGTTTGAATCGAGGAATCGAATGGCGCAGATTGCGCCTCGATGGTCAATGCCGACAACGATGGCTAGTATGCGTCTGTGCTTCTCTGAATGTTTGATTCTTACGAGGTCTCCGACTTCTATCATATTGTCTCCGTGGTTTGTGGTTATGTCTATAGTGTATCATTGTGGGGCGGATTTGTCAAGTGCTCAAACGGACATTTATTGTCCAAGCCGCTATCTCTTTGATGTGGTGGGCGGTAGTGTACCCTGCTAGCCCTCCGCTTGACCAGTGGACAAAGTAGAGTTCTTGACTGGTTCCGACGGGCGGTTCGATAAGAGAGATAAGACCGATGTCTCCTCCAAAATCCATTACAAGGTCGCCCAGTTCAGGCTTATTTGGTGTAGAATTGATCATAGACTTTTGCTCCGAGTTTGGCTCTAAGATTTTGATGTGGGTAGAAACGCTTGATTAGATGGTGGAACTGCGACATCAGGCTCATGTTGTCCTTCTTCTTCACAACCCACTCGTAACAAGGTGTTTGGCCGAGGAACCATTCCTTCGTGGGTTTCTTCGGTGCGGGCGAGACAACACTCAAGATACGACCCCAAGTTGAGTACATGTTTTTCCAAATACCGACTCCATCGAAAAAATCATCGGTATAGGCGCCTATTCGAAAGATGTCGCTACCCATGTTGGCTTTGATAGATGTGCCGCCCATGTTTAACTCTACAATTGCGGAGGTGTGGTATTCGTTCCACGTTCTTAGAAGGTTGGTGAACATGATCTTGTCTGTTGGAAAAGATGTGATCAAGGCGACGCTATCGCCATCATAACCATAGGCTGATACCAGTGCCCCAGCACCCATGCCCATCCCTTCGATGTATCTGTCGTAGAACTCCGATCGGTAGGCTTTGTTGGTCTCGTTGAGTACGTACACAAAGTTCTTCATTTTGTTGCAATTACGTCGGTTGTGTGCGGTGGAGCCGCAGAATCCACACTTTGGCTTTCTACGTTTCTTTGTTTTGGTCTCTGCTTTGGGTGCAAATCGGGTTCGCATGTACCGCCAGTGAGCACGAAATTGTACCCTTGCCTCCCTGTCGCCCCAAAAGTTTTGGTATTGTACAGGAAACATGGATTTATCAATAGCCTTTAGGCTAGCATGGTCATAAGTTTCATGGACTTGTGGGTTTGCGTCCCAGTGGGCTTTCATCGTTGGGCAGTGACGTTTGTTGTGACCTTCGTGGTGGCAATAGCCACAGGATATGTCTCGTTTGCGGTCTTTGTTTTCATATATCTTCATATGTTCTCCATTTTGTGGGGGTTTCGTGTTTAGTGCAATTAAGGTATCACGTTGGCTTAGATTTGTCAAGTATTTTCTTTAAGTTTTTTTTCTTTTCCCACCCTTCGAGCTGAAATTTGTTCGCTAGAACCGTAACATCTTCAGGGTTGAGGGGTATCAAATCTCCATCAGATCCCACAAGCAGACCCGTGTATCGTCCGTACCTGTAGTCCTTGCCGAGATCCTCGGTTATAATTGCTAGATGGGCTTCGCCTTTGAACTCGAATCCAACCATGTCTCCGACTTTTATCATGCTACCACCTCGAATTGCCAAGCCGCCAACACTCCCATTCCACCCTCGATCCACTTGATCCCATATGCACAAGTGCCCCGATTGCTTGTGTGGATCGAGGTAACTATCCCATAGCCCCAACCGACCTCTTTTATCAATGTTCCCATCTCAATCATGCGACCACCTCGAATTGCCAAGCAGCCAACCACCCAAATGCACCATCGTCAAACCATTTGATTTTGTAGGCAAAACTGCTACAACCATCGGTCTTATGAGTCTCGGTAACTATTCCCATAGTATCGTCCAACCGCCATTTTACTAATGTTCCTATCTCAATCATACTAACTCCCATATGTAATCGTGTACGCTCATTTTCTCGCCTGTGCGGATCATGAGCACCTCTATCCACCCCGTGTATGTGGGGCTATTGCCTAAGAATACGGCATATTCATCGAACTTTTCGTTGTGAATAAGGTCGCCTTTGTTAAAATTGTTCTTCATTGTCGATCTCCTCTATGCTTATGAGTTCCCATTTTTCGTCCATTGATTCCTCCAAGGAGGAGAACCATGCGACGGTCATGAGAACTTTCGTGTATGATGTGTCCACAGACTTGACTATGCCCAGTGTGCGTTTATAAAAGTGGCGGTGGCGTACTAGAGTACCAATAGGGTAGTGGGTCATGCGATCCTCCTTAGTTTTATTTCGTCAAATATGAGATCCTGATAATTTCCAAAGTTGACGACGATGATTCGACCGCCCAACGATATGATGTCGGTAACGATACCATGTATGGTCATTTCTTCGAATGGACAGTCCCATGCTACAAGGTCTCCAATCTCAATCATAGTTTCTCCACACTATACTTATCAAAGTAACCGATAGAACCAGTCGGATGACCGATTTCGGCATTTCCGTTGATCCATTTCACTATGAGGTTACCATCCATCCCCTTGTAACCGTGTCCAATCACCATTCCAACGGGCTTGTCCTTGTCGTGCTGAATCTTCTCGGATCTAAGGTCGTATTGTGAGTATCTGACCGACTTGAAGCGCAGTCTTACCAATGTTCCTATTTCTATATTTTTCATGCTATCACCTCGAAAGTTGCGGCTGAATGATCGCCCTCTGATCCATCGAACCACCTGATCCAATATGGATAATAGAGATCATCCTCCATTATTTTTGTTATCAAACCGATCTGTCCGTCATAAACAGCCTTTACCAATGTTCCTATTTCAATCATATCTTCCCCTTGTGGTTGCCGTTTCCAGCGTTCTCACCTATCTTTGTGAAGGCTACGTCGTGGACGGAACCGCTACGTTGGTTGTTCCAACCTGACCATTGATCCCAGCCTTTGCGGTAGAGTTCTGCGTCGTCCTCGTTGTTGAACTTAAGGATTTGTATGCAAGCCATCTTGCCGTCACCGCTGGATACGGCTCTGATTGTCTCTTTGATTTCTGTTTGTAATTCGACAACGCAGTCGGGGCACTCATTGATCTTACCGCCAACACGTCGCTTGAGTTGTGAATCGAGGTTGAAAATGTCCTCGCAGTGAATACATTGCATGTTTTTCATTGTGACCTCCAAGGTCGTTTGGGTTATGTTATAGAGTGTAATACGTTTTGATTAAGTTGTCAAGTTTTTAACGGTCATTTTTTGTCCGACTGTGTTATTTCTTCCAAGATACGGACGTTTATCCAATAGGTTTCTCCATCAAACCATTGAACGAGTGCGACAGAATCATAATCGAGATCGTCACATTCGAGTATGAGACCCATTTTTCCCTCACTGGGGTGAGGTGGTCTGACTCTGACTAACATTCCTGCTTTCATTTTTCCTCCAGTTTCTCGATAAAGTCGAGGTGCATATGTGATTTTCCATAGCCACATAGCCACTTGACCACCACATGTCGGCTTGATATAAATGATACAACTAAACCAACTGTGGGCAAGTTCGAGTATCCAAGAGCCATCTTGCCCTTGAAAGAGATTTGTATGAGATCGCCTACATTCATATCTGTCTCCTTTTGTATCCTAGATTATCTAGCATGGGCTTGTGTATGTCCTCGTGAAAATAGATGTATTTGTTGTTGTCTTTACGTAGCAGTTTGATCCAACCTTCGTTGTCTACCTCTACGATCTCGTATGTACGGAGCAAGCCGTCAACTTTGACCGAGAAGGTTTTGCCTATCATTGGGTGCATGAGTCCTCCTTTGTTATTTCTTTGCAATGCCTTGCGAGTTTACGACCTATGTTCCGTTCTACATCATGAATCAGATCATAGAACACATATCGCACTGGAACTACGTCAATATAGTGTACACGAATCAGCATAAGCATGTCCCATCCACGTTCTATTGTGAAATCTTGATAATGTGTGGCTGATGTCCACTTACAAGAGTATAACGATCCTACTTGCATGAGTCCTCCTTCATGAGCGGTTTCAGTTCGAACTTTGGAAAAGCCCATGTTCCTTGCGGAAATGTTACATTTACAAGGTTTCCGTGCATACCACGGACGATTCCTAGTGTTCCTGCTCGGATGTTCGTATAGTCATCGTAGTTAAGGATAACGAGATCGCCTTCTTTATAGTGGTGTTCCATTTTGTCTCCATGTTTTGTGTTGGTATGGTAGTGTATCACGCTGAAGAATGATTGTCAAGTTTTTTCTTTACCTTTCTCGGACAGTTTTTGACCGTATCGCGTAGCATGCGTTTTATTATAAGGAACACGCGTGTGAATAGTTATGTTAAGTTTTTGCAAATGCAGCAAAGTTATTCGCATAGTTATGTAAAGTTTTTTTCCTTTTTGACTTGCACATCCCCCAAAAATATGTTATATTAGAAGGTAGCGGACATTTATTGACCGTCACTTAAAACAAACAAGCGGACAATTTCTGTCCAACATTTTTTTTAACTTTATTTCACATAGTTATGTAAAGTTTTTTAGAGGGAAGCCAATATGGTGTCGCTACAAAGGGATAGCCATGTTTGCTGTTTCTGCAAAAACTTCATTCATAGTTATGTAAAGTTTTTTATATTGCGTTTGCAACATCGGGACTGCCGACTCAATAGTCGGACTCGGACTCGTCCTCACCGATGTAACCAAATAGTCGGTCAAGGGCCTCATAGAACTCAACGCCCATTGACAAGACATCGATATCCGGTTCGATATCCGGATCAAAATCAGGGCACAACAAGAAGTGATGTTCCGGGTCTAGGACCAGGAAGTGATATACATCTGTGTCCAAACACAGGCAGTAGAAAAAGCGGTTGTGTCGTATCACTTGGGCTATCAAGAATTTTTCGATGTGTGGGCCATTGTTGATGCCGATCAAGTCACCTTTTTTAAAAGTAAAATCGGTAGACATCTATCCCCTCCATTCTCAGCAATACGTCTTCCCAATGTTGGACTGTGACTATTGCTACTGCGAATTGAATCAGGACTGCGTGGTCAGCTGTTTGGTGGTACTCGTCCTCGAGCTCCATGCAATACTCCCAAAGGTCCATTATGATCGTCTCTACGGACTCGTAACGGGCTTCCATCATGCTACCCCACCAGTAGGGTAGGAGGGGGGTAGTACCCCAGTAGGGGGCGCGCTGAGGACCACTATCTTACCCTTTTCGAGTAATCTCTCGAAGGAAGACCGCGTCATTATACAATGCTGGCCGTCCACGTATCTGATTTCGTAGCTCGTTGTCCAGTTAAATAACGGTTCTTCTGTCCAAGTTCCTGACTTAATTTCGTTTGTAATTAATCCGAGCTTGTCTCCGTCCATAATTAAGCATCCAACCATACAAATTTTTCGAGTCATTCACGTATCATCTCCAATATCTGCCTCTTGCTTAGAGAGATGAGTGGCCCAAGTCTTACGAAGTGTGGAACCAATACGGGAACACCAGTAGGTGCTTCAAGTGCAACAGATGATACAACACCGACAACTCGACCCGTGTCGTTGAACACAACAGATCCTGATGAACCTGGCCATGCAAATGTATCAGCCAGTATGTACTGTCTCGTTGTCCCGGATACTCGTCCATGATAACTGGAGAAGTACATCTCATTGGGATTGCCACAGTAAAATATCTCTCTCCCTACTTCAACTCCTCTGGCTGGTCTGTAAGGAACGGCTTTCGTAAACTTCATTTTTTCTTCTGGGACTAAGATCGCGAGGTCTTTGTGGTTGTCTATGTGAGCGACTCTAGCTTTGTAGGAGTATCCACTTCTCTCAGTCAAGAACACTTCGGACTTGCCGTCAACAACGTGAGCAGCTGTGATGACAAAATACTTGTCCCATACTTGGAAGTAGTTCCCAGACCCTAGTGAAACACCGCCGCCGTTATTGAACGCATTCACGATAACTGCAGAGTTGTAAGCGTTGCTTATTCCTCTGTTGGCAAACGTGTAAAGGTCTCCATGAAATGCATCATCGTAATGCACCTCTGGTGAGTCATGCGTCGGCATAAATAAAAATAGTATAAGTCCTAATCGTCCCATAGTAGCGACCTCCTATAAGTAACTAGGGGTCAAAATTATGTAACGGTTATGTTACAAACGGATTTTTGCACCAAGCCACAATTCAGCGGCTGCTTCACGAATATGTTTCTCTAAAAGGTGGTGAGGGATCTCCCACTTTAACGGATGCTTCTCCAAGCCAGTGTGGGTCACCTCTGTTTTACTGCCGTCTCGTGCAGTATTCTGCACATTTGTGACCTCTTGTTGTTTGATCCAATTTACTTCCATCTCTTCGGTTGAAAGGCCACTGTTGACGACTTGGAGTTGAGGATCATACATGGTCATCCGCACGGTCAGTTGATTGTCGTCTACTGTTACAACCGTCTCAATAAAGAAGTGTCCATTGTCGAAAGAACAGCGCATTGGGTCGAGTCTGTAGTCACAGTCGTAATAGTATTTGATTGTCTTGTTATTGAACACTCTAACATCATCATATTCCATAAGAACTGGTGTGTATGTGCCTCGGCTATTTCGTACCTTGAACGAAGTTGAAAAGGCTGAGGATAGAGTGAAGGCAAACTCTCCGTCGATCACTTGCTCAATGACTTGAGTGTTAGTTCGATCGAGCACTCGAATAGGTGCAACATAGAAATCCAGGGTCTCAGCTGAAGCAAGGCCCAGCATCAATAGAAGGCTACTCACGATCATAGTCATCCTCCAGTCTCACTACATCATCCAAGTGGTTCGTGGACACTTCCGCCAACACTACATTGCTTCCAAGGGATGCTGAGAATCTGTGGATTGTGTTTGGAGTCACATGGAAGGTGTCTCCCTCGCTTAGTTTTAGTGTGGAAATACCTCGCCTTCCGTGACCTGAAATGGTAAGTTCTAAGTCTCCGGAGATTACAAGGATAGTTTCTTCCTTCTCTTGGTGATATTGAAGGCTTAATTTGTGACCTTCATTAATATAAAGAAGCTTGCCGACATAGTCGGGCGTCTCAGCCCAGATGACTTCCTTGCCCCATGGCTTGATTACTTCTCTCTTTCTATTCAACATCTCTAGCATTTTCACTCCATCGGTATAATTTTAATGCATGTTTCATGTGAGTCTCGTACTCTTCCATCTCAATGATGTAACCGTGTTCAGCCATGAAGTGATAGCCGAGGTACCAAGCAAGCGACTCGCAAAACATTGTTTCTTTGGTATTCCTAAATAGTTGATCCATTCGATAAATTACGTGTCCAACCTCATGTGTGAGATGAATTATTCTTTGGAAAGGATCTAGCTCATCTCCCAACTCTATGATACCAAAAAGTTCCAACTCCTCAATTTCATCATCAGGAGTTGGAACCCAAAAGGATACAGGTCCATAAATTTCTTCTACATTTATTTCAAAGCTGGTCTCAGACAAGTTTATCATTTCTGATAATACAATTTCAAGGTGCTTTTTCTTTGATGAACTGCTTAAGTTCCGTGTATCCACCGATAAGTTTATCATTCATATGTTCCTCTTTAAGAATTATAATTGGTACAGTATTATGATTATAAATAGTTTTATAGTGACTCAAGAGTTCACGTGAATGATCCACAGAACAATACTCAAATTGCTCGTTTTGCTCAATAAGCAGGTTTTTGGCGCGTATGCAGAAGGGGCACTCCGACCAACAAATTATTTTAAAATATTTCATTAGCCCCTCAATATCTGACGTTTGTTTAGCTTCTGTCTTAGTTCTTCAGGTGAACCAACAACGGTAATTGTTCTAGCATACGCCCCTTCGTTGATGGTGATACGGCTGAACTCTACATCATTGACAATACCTAAAGCGTGAGCTTCGTTGATCATGTTTATATTTGTTTCTTTTCTTATCATCTTCACAGCGTCTGGGCTTACGTGTATCTCATCTACATGTACACGCTCTCCTTCTGGTTTGAATACTTCAATTAACTTCACTAGCATGGTCTCTCCTCAATAGTTTTATATGTCTCTTATCGGCTATCCACTCTTGGGCATCATACACAACGACGCAGAAAGATGAATCTTCATCAGAGTCTTTCATATACAGACCGATCTCTGGTTTCTCGATTATCTTAATCGCCTGTGGTGTACGTAGTGTCTTCAGTAGTACTGTTTTCTGTGGTAGCCACAAGAGGTCTCCCTGTTGGAACATCTTGTTCTCCTTGTTTATAATTTAAATAGCCTGAGGATATCATTTCAATATCCGATAGGCGTTGATCTAATGAAGCCAGAGTTCTTCTCATCTTGTCAATGAGAGGTAGTGCTAGATCCATCTCTTCTTCGGCGAACGCATCTTCGATGTGTTCTGTTTGTGTCTTTAGGTTTCTAACTTTCTCCGAAACATACAAAAAAAGTTGTTCTACTTCTTCCGGGACCTCTTCAATGTCGGCTCCGTAGCTTATCTTTACTCTCACTATTCCTCCAGTGATTATAGAATAATAATGTCTGTGATTGCTTTGGCGATCAATCCTGTAACACCAAAACCCACAGACCAAATTACTTTCGACATGTTATCTTGCCATTGTTCAACGTCACGAAGACGAGCGTAAAGACCAACTTCGGGATTGTAAATGGCTTCTTTGATTGACTTGATGTCTTCGGCCATTTGTGCCTGAGTTGTGTGCATGTGCTTAATGTTAACTGTGAGTTCCATTATCGCTTGCTTAAGTTCATTTAGTTCTTTTTCGCTTACGCTCATATTCGTATTCCTTTGAAGTTATCGAGACAACAGTAAGTAGTATCAAATCTTCACAATCGCATGCGATGTTGTGAGTAATGTACCAGCGGCTGATGCAGCATTTTGCAAAGCGCACCTTGTAACCTTCTTAGGATCAATTACACCTGTCTGAAATGCATTAATTATTTTCCTGTTAAGAAAATCGTAACACATATCGTCTTCCGAGTGAATAATTTTTTCAATGATTAGATCCTCTGACTCTCCAGCATTTCTAGCCATTGTCCGTAAAGGGGCCTCACAGGCTCTCAGAACGATTTTAGCACCTAAGGCTTGCTCTTCGTTGTCCGTGTCCACAGAAAGGCTTCTAGACAGCCTGAGGAGCGTTACACCGCCTCCTGCAATGATACCTTCTTCCTGTGCTGATCTGACGGCTTCCAAAGCGTCATCAATGCGATGCTTCTTCTCGATCATCTCAACTTCAGTTGCAGCACCAACTCTAACGACAGCGACTCCAGACGCAAGACGAGTAATTCTTTCTTGTAGCCTTTCACACTCTTGGAGATTTTCTGTTTGCTCGATCTCATTCTTGACCGCAGCAATCCTCGTATCAATCTGCTCCCAATCACCTTTACCTCCAACGACTGTTGTCCATCCCTTTGTGATGTTGATGGACTTTGCTTGACCGAAGTCATTTAGACTTACTTCTCGCAAAGACAAGCCTGCCTCTCGAGATACAAATGTTGCACCAACTGAGGCACAGAGGTCTTTGAGAATATTGCGACGTTCTTCTCCGTACTTTGGAGCGCGGATCGCAGCAACCTTCATCGTTCCCCGTACCGCATTCGCAATGAGAGCAGCAAGAGCCTGACCCTCAACATCTGGAGCGACGATGAGCAAGGGTCGTGCATCTCGAGACGCGATTGTAAGCGTTGGCATAATCTGCTCGACTGTTTCCAGCTTTTCATCTGTAATAAGAATAATTGGGTTATCATAATCTACCGTCCCGTTTCGTTCATTGTTTATAAATTGACTAGAAAGGTAGCCAGAATCCATTCTAAAGCCTTCTATGAGATCTAGAGTGGTTTGCATGCTCCGAGCCTCTTCGACGATTACAGAGCCATCCTTGCCCGCTTTATCAACGGCTGTTGAAATAAGCGTTCCGATGGTGGAATCATTGTTCGCAGAGATCGTTGCGATGTGCTTGATGTCGTCAACCGTTTCGATTGGCTTCGACAAGTCATCTAGTTCAGTAACTAGGGCATCAACTGCTTTGTTGATTCCTCGCTGAAGTTCGACAGGTGAGACACCCGAGGTTAGATAGCGTTGTCCTTCGGTCAGAATTGCTCTTGCGAGGACTGTGGATGTGGTTGTACCGTCTCCAGCAGTCTCCACGGTTTGTTTTGCCGCTTGTTTAATAACTTGTGCTCCGAGGTTTTGGAACGGATCTTCAAGTTCGATAAAGTCAGCAATGGTCACACCGTCTTTTGTAAGAACGGGGACTCCTTGTTCTTTGTGGAACAATGCGACGGTTCGTCCTCGAGGTCCGAGTGTTGCCGCGACATTGTCCGCTAAAATATTGACTCCCTTCACAATCTCTTGATTGAGAGGGGAGCCTTGTTTATAATGTTTTTGCATTAAGCCTCCATATGGTTGTATATATATTATAACACCCAATGGAGGGTTTGTCAAGTCATTTCTTCAAAGTTTCTTTGAATAATTTCTTGAGCATTTTTGAGGTGATTTTTTGCTCATCTACTTTTTGCATAAAAGTATTACCACCAGTGGGAAGATAACTATAACCACCGCTAGCATTTCGTTGGAGAGAGAAAGCCGCAAGATTGGCGCTTTCCATCTGTGCGAGGCTATTTGCAATAGATCCGATAGCTGTCGCCAAATTAGACGGAGAAGACGATGCGGCAGTTAGGTCGCCGGAAACCGATTTGATTTTTTCCAAGTGCTTGGTTGTTTCCTGGCTAGCTTTAAGCATCTCGCCTACTTTTGCCATAATTTGATCATTATTTGTGGTCCTTTGCGATAGCGCCGATGTAAATGTTTCGATTGCTCTCGTGCTGAATAGTCCGGTGGGAGTGCTAGAAGCAAAAAATTGGAAACCTACAAATTTGTCATCTGTCTTCCTGGGGCCTACCACGTACTTGCTCGAATCTCGATCTAGTATTGGAAGATTGATGGTTTCGCCTTCGATTGGTTCAAAATATTGGTTTAGGTGTGCCTTCTTATTTACGCCATCTGAATCCTGATATATCATTGTTAAATATAAATTAAATTTATCGTAATCATCTGCCCTAGCTCCCGATTTTTTTTCTCCTTTTTGAGGGGAGAATGTAAAATAAATTATTTGCATTCCTGTTGCTAGAGTGTTATCTGTAGTGGTTTTATTTTGCGTTGCTTGAGTGGGAGCTTGAACAGCTTTGGCGCTAGTGTAGACAATTGTTTTAGTATTGTTAACTTTCAAAACATTGTCGACTGGTGCAGAAACCCTTTTGCTTTGTCCTGGTATTTGCATCCTGCCTGTGCTAGGCGCGACTAGCATTAAGGTCAACATGCCTTCAAAAGAATTCCCAGTATTACCAGATTCTGATTTTTTAGAAGCGTCAAACAACAAAGAACACAAGTAAGTGAGGGAAAAGATATCTGCTGGCTTAAGCTCTAATTCTTTAGAGGTATCTATGAAAGCATGATTAGCGCTTGGGTTTTTCACGTAATCTGCAAAATCTCGAATGAGCGCCAGTTTTTGCCCAACGGGAAATTTATTTATCGTGTTGTCAGCTATCTTAACTAATGTGTCATTCAGTTTTGTTTGGATTTTACTGAATTCTTTTACTTCTCCATGTACGTATTCACCAAAAGAATTATCACTAGATGCTGCAGTTGCAGCGGTGGTGTCGAATGTTGTAGTATCAAATCGTGTAGCAGCCGCATCTTTACCCGCCGATGGGGAAAAATCTCTAGAAAAAACATCGCCCTTGCTTCCTGCAGTAGGAGTTGTCTGTGTCTGACCTACAGTGGATCTTGAAAAGTTAGCTCTCTGAGCAGAGTGGAGCAGTTTAAGGGAAGCATCGTTGGTTGATTGCCAAGCACTTCGTGAATATAATCCTAGATACTTCTGTGCTCTTGTTCTTCCCGCATCAACTGCTTCACTCAACATTTTATTAAATGGGTTGCCTTGCAATTGCTTTCGTTGCTCTGGTGTATGTAGAAATTGCACACATATATTAACAATCTCGGGATCAACATCCGTATCTTTTAAAATTTCTTCAAAGCCAGCAATGAAAAATTGTTGACGCATAAGATTAAAAAGCTTCTTGTAGTTTGGATCACCAACCACTTCTTTTACTTGCATGTATGCTCTGAAAAATCCATTTACTTTTTTATTGACGGCGTCTGCATCCAAATGTTCAAGGGTTTTACCTCGATAATCTTTCGTGAGCCATGTTCTGAATTCAGAAACATTGTTGAACTTGTCGTTGTCTATAAAATTAAACAAGAGAGAAGGATTTTCTGCGGTATGGCTCTCGGCATCCAACCATGCACGTTGCGAGCTGATGTAGGGAAGAGCCTCATCAAATTGCTGATTAGGTGATCCATATTTATATGTAAGCTTTTGAGGGTTTTCGCTGTAAATTTTCTTCAAATCATCAGGCGATATCTTTTTCATTAGTAAGTTTATGAAACTTTTATGTGCGTCGTTTGATTCATCCGGTGGATTTAAAATCGATTTCTTTACGTACCAACTGGCGAGTGCTTTATCACTTCCTACAGAGTCGCTCTGCAAATATTGAGACGCTTTTTCATAAAATAATTCTCTTGGAATTTCTTCGGGGGTATATGAAGAATCATCTTTTATAACACCTAGCGCCTTTAAGGTTTTAAAAATGTCTGCGACACCATTTCTAACCTCATCATTCGGATGCAAATTTATAATTGCTTCAATATCAGAAGATTGGAGTTTTCCATCATCGTTATTGAAATCATCATATTTAGAAAGTTGAGCTCCTAAGTCATTAACCACATCATCTTTAAATTTGAGGTAAAAGTCATCACTGGTCTTCTCTAATAATAATTTTTTAAAATTATGTGCGAATGATTCCGTTAACTCGAGACTATTATTTTTTGCGCCTCCGGTAATCCTTACTACGTCAAAATAACTGGTGTAGTTTGGTACTGTAGATGTTAATATTTCAAAGTCTTGTTTCCTAATCTTCATCCATTTTTCATTCGCCAAGTTCCCTACACTGGGTAGAGCATCAATGCTAAGTTCTCCGCCCTCGTCATTCAATGTTGGCGCCTCAGCATTGGCTGTGGTATCGTAGTCTGAAAAAATGTTTGAAGCAATGGATGGTTCGACTTTGCTCAGAGGAATATGTGTAAGTTTACTATCTATTACTGTGTTAAATACAGTACTCAGTCGATTGGACAAAGTTTCTATATTGGCGTCATTTTTGTTATCTTTTTTAAATTTTTCTATCAAAGCGTCGATAATTTGTCTTGCAGCCTCTTTCACCTTGTCTTCATCATAATAATCTGCGGGGCTTTGAAATTGCAAATTAGAATTATTTAACGTGTCCATCAATGATTTGTACGCGGCGGTGGGTAATTTTTCCATGCTCACCACATACTTTTCGGCTTTTGAGGTTGCTTTGGCTTTTTTGCTCTTGGTTCCTTTAGTTTTTCTTGCCTCTTCCATGGATTCTAAAATTAAATCACGTAGCATTTTGCTGTTAACTTTGTTGTTGCTCATTTATATATCCCTCAGTAATTTCTTTAAATCTAAACCAGCGCAATCGATCTTTCGGTTTGTAAGATGATAATGGCTCATAAAGCCTTCAAATCGGCCGCTAGCGGCTTTTTTGCTCACGGTAGTGTTTGTACCCTTTGAGCGGTCTAAAGGCGCCTGAAGGGGTATTCCAGTGGCTTTATTGACGGCTCTCATTAAAGCCTTAAGTGCATCAAGTTGTTGTGGATAGAATCCTGTGAATGGCTTAAGTTTCTTGCCGTGAACCACTGCGTCTGTGATCAATGGTCGTTCTTCTCCAACGTTTCGCCTGTACCAGTCTTGATGCTTCGGGTAGTAAGCGTTGGAGATCTCAACTCCAATCGACTTGTTGTTCCATGTTCTCGAGCCTGCGTGGTATGCAACGTCATTCATGTCCATTGTTTGGTAGATTGTACCATCGTTGTCAATAAGGAAGTGAACGCTTAGGCCTCTATTGTTGAGGACTTTATAGCACGACTCTGATGAGAGGCATACGTCCCAATGACAAACAAAAAACGAAGGATCGCGCTTCTCGAACACACGCTTGAAACCCTTGCGCATCTTGAAGCCGTCACCTTCGAACCATAGTTTGACCTTTGGCCATTTAATATCGAAATATTCTGCGTTACATATAATGAAAGATTCCTTGTTGTTCTTCGCGTTGGGCTTGAACGTGTGGATCTTTTCTTGCCTATCAGTATAGATTCTCCGGTAAGTGCCCGGACCGCACAACCCATCGGCAGTGAGGCCCTTCGACTTTTGGTATTCCTGAATGGCGTCAATGAGATCGTCATTGAACTTTGTGCATTTAAACCAAGATGGTTCCCATCCTAATTTTGCGGATGATGCTTCATTATAGAAATACTTGTCCATGACTACTCCAATATCTCGTCAGCTAAGCCTTTTTCAATTGCTTCTTCAGCCGTTAAATAAACGTTTACTTTACGATTAATTAGTGTCTGGATCTGTCTTTTCGTCATATTTGTTTCATGAGACAGAGCCTGAATGTAAGAATCTTGAAGGCTTACGGTTTGCTCGAGTTCATTCTGAAGATTATGAATGTCTCCAACTTGACCTCCGTTAACCGCATGGATCATAACTCGACAGTGTTTGCCAAGTTTGCGCTTGCCTTTTGTTCCCGATGCTAACATCAAGGTACCGGCCGACATAACCTTTCCGAGACCGATTGTCTCAATATCGCAAAACTTCTTGCAGAAATTTACAACGTCATAGATGCCGAACATCTCGTCTGCTGATCCACCGTAAGTTGAAACATACAACTTGATTGGCTCTGCTCGCTCTGCGTCTGGTGCTTTTGTCTGTGAGAGTACGAGTAGTGCTGAGATTAAATCTGCTGCTCTTTCCTCTGTTACTTCTCCGACAAACATGATTGAACGTGCTTCGGGAGTATCTGCTCCTTGGCCACCGCCCAATAGATCCATCAAGGACATTTGTTGGGGAGGAGCCTCTTCTTCTTCGGACACTTCCTCGGTGCTTTCCTCGGATACTTCTTCTTCGACGGCTTCTTCTTTAGATTTCTTTTTAGTCTTCTTGCCTTTTTTACTTAGATTGTGCATATTTGCTCCTGTATTGTTTAGTAACGTAGACCTTCATCTCGTTAAAGTTTTTATATTTTATGATGTTCAAGTGAGATGTTGGAATAAGTTTCAACACCTCTGATATTTTTTTGTTGGCGAACTTTTCAAACTCGTCGTTGTTGGTTCTTCTCAAGACTGCTGCTTGGTTATCGGGGATCTTACCAACCACAATTGCTTTCTCTAGTTGTTGTATGCTTACTTCGTAAGCGCTCATTAAAAGCAAAGCGTATGTGAGATTGGCCTTCTCCAGTACTGTTGAAGCAACTAATCCAGAAGAGATGACTGTTACGAGATAAGTTAGAGTGCAACCTATAAAAAAAGATGCGAAAATTATCATATAACCTCCATTAAAAAAAGAGAGGGGTTAGCCTCTCTTTAATTATAACATGAAATGATATGTTTGTCAAGTAAAATTAACGTTTTTTACCTAAAGCACGATTCAATTTTGCTTCATGCAACTTAGCAGCCTTCAAGCGTCGTGCGACACGTTGAGCAACTTCGTTTACAATTTCGCCTTGAGAAGGAACGTAAGAGATTCCACGGAGAGCTTCCATGAGATCTTCATCACCCATGTCGTCACCGCCCATTTCTTCTTCTCCGCCCATGTCCATGTCGCCCATTTCGTCGTCCATGCCCATAGCAGCTTCAAGTTTAGCACCAAGAGCGATGATCGCTTCGGCTTCTTCATCAGTAAGCTCGAGATCACCTTCCATGTCGCCACCTTCAGCATCCATGTCCATATCGTCCATTCCGGCTTCTGCATCGGCAGCGGGGGCCAAATCTGCACCTTCTTCTTCTTGTTCGGTCATGTACTCTTCATTTTTGCTGTGCATGTCCTCTTCCATATCATGATCACGTTTGTGATACATTTCGTTAATTGAACCAACGTTCGCCAACTTTTGGAATCGTCGAATTGTTGCCTCGTTCAAAGTTTTCTTAGCCATAGCTTAATCTCCTTAAAAAAAATCTAGATTTTGTATCATTAAATAGGTTCCATCCACAGAAAAGGCAAAAGAGGGCTTAGATTTCTGGGTGTTGGTCAGCGATGAAGTCAAACAAACTTTCAATGTCGTCTTCTCCGATGCCCAAGTCTTCCAAAAGGTTCTCGCTTTTCTTTAAGTCTCTCTGCAGAATTTTGTTTTTTGTTTTAGAGTGTTTCTCACTCTTTTCTTTGTAGGATTCTAGGAAAGTAATCATATCATTATCGTCTTCAGAAACTGCTTCGCAGCACGCTCTAAGGAACTCGGACATCGTCATGTTGTGCTTCTCTAGAGAAGTTCTAAATCTAATGTGGGCGTCCTTGTCTGCATAGAAATGTACCCTCTTGCTGTTTCCGTCTTTCTTTAAGGGCATGATTATCTTCCTGTGCTTCCATATCCATCTTCGCCTCGATCTGTTGGCGTCAACTCTTCTGTCTCATCGAATTCGATCTTAGGGTAGGGTAATATAACTAACTGACCCACTCGATCTCCGATCTCGTATTCTTTCGCATAGGGAGACACGGTGTATTTAAACATAATCTCTCCTCTATATCCAGAATCAATCACCCCAACACAGTTCGTCAGGGATTGACCAGTCTTGTACACAGACGATCGTGGAAACAATAGTCCAACGTGCCACCATGGAATCTCAATAGCAAGACCCGTTTTATAGGTTAGGACATGTCCGTCGGACTCTACATCGACGGCGGTGAGGTCAAGACCTGCATCGCCAGGTTTAGCGTATTTGGGTATCACCGCATCGGGGTGTAGTTTTTTGATTTTTACTTTCACTGTTCCTCCAATGAACTGAACCATTTCGGGACCACAAACTTCATGAATGCAGCCCACAATATCAAAGTGGGAACAGTTACCAGCGGTAAAATAAAGTAATACCATTCTGCTTGTATTTCAGTCACTTGTTCTCCTTACAGGAACTGCACATGGTGTATATCCAGCCTCTGTTGTTTTCATTCTTCTCGGAGCGTTGACCGCATTCAGTACAAATATGGTAAGACATAGATTCAGCGAAACTAATCATCCCATCTATATATTCGTCTCCACCATAAGTGTAAAAACACAGTCCTCCGAACTTCTCTTTGACTTGTGTGGCTTGGCAAACCATGCGGGATGCTTCAGGTTTGTTTCTGTTGAAGTTATCCACATGGTTCTGTATGTTTCCACACAACTCATCGATCAAATCGTACCATCCGTCTCCACAAGATACACCCCAACACATTGCAGTCTTGGTCATGTCCAAGTCTTTTTGTACGAAGATGTTTGGATAGGCGGCAAATAATTTGTCTTGAAGTTCAGCCTTCATTTACTCTCCGTCTTCTTCGTCTTGTTGTTCCGCTGTTTCAGTGGTCAATTTCAAAAGAGCATCAAACTTGGTGTGCGCCAATCGAATGCGTTCGGTGGTCTCTACCATTTGCTCTTCCGTCATTTCGTCACCATAC
>VMHT01222267.1_pt1 | contig 18772 bp, 23 predicted proteins | sample 4693611 | NCBI WGS metagenome assembly VMHT01 (sample SAMN12280063, study PRJNA550983) | marine metagenome | isolation source: seawater sampled from same location over 5 years 0.02-0.2 micron viral filtrate | place: USA: collected off the coast of southern California halfway between the port... ...
GCGTCATGCCCCTGACTGGCGGCGTATCCTGAACGAGTGTCAACGATACTCTGCTTCCGGTGAGATCGATGTCGGTATCCTATCCGAGATCGGTGACGTTGGTATTCACTCTTTGATGTCAATCTTGAAGAGCAAAGACTTCTCTAAGTTGCGTGGCTGGGTGGTCGATAACAGTGGCAATGAAGAGACTGAGATCTATCGCAAAGTCTATGATGCGTTGAGCGACAATCTCAAACCACAGTCCGTGCCAGCGATAATTTTGATTCTGGCAAACTATCAATACAAGGCTGCGTTTGCCGCTGATTCGGAGATCAACATAATGGCGTGTCTGACTGAGATTATGATGGAGGCAGAATTCAAGTGAAACTTGGAGATTACCTAAACGCAATCAACTACACGAAGGACAATCTCTTTGAGGATGTAGCCGCCCACGGTGGCTATGTCCCCTTCGTGATCAATCGAAGCCTGTCATACTTTCCAGATACCGTTCTACAAGCAAATGAAATGAACACACACCACCATCTCGGAAAGCGTGAGCAGTTTGACTATCTCCGACATTCGATTCGAAAACGAAGACGATTTAGCAAGTGGCTCAAGAAAGGCTCTGATGATCGGGTTGAGTCGATCAAGTTATTTTATGGTTACGGGACGAAAAAAGCACTAGAGGCGATGCGTGTTTTGTCAGAAGAGCAAATAGATCGCATACACGAACAGGTGCGTAAAATGCAAGGCTCCTAAATAAAGCAGTGGGAGTGATCCCTGTTTGTATATGGAGTTATTATGGAAAACACAGAAGAAATAGTGGAGTCACTGGTCGAGATTCAATTAAGCGATCCACAAGACTTTCTTAAAATCAGAGAAACGTTGACCCGAATCGGTGTCTCTTCTCGCGTCGGAAATAAACTTTATCAGTCGTGTCATATCTTGCACAAAAGAGGCAAGTATTACATCACACATTTTAAAGAACTTTTTGCCCTTGATGGTCTACCATCCAAAATGTCAGAAGATGATTATGCTCGCAGAAACACCATCGTGGGTCTGCTGGCAGAGTGGAACTTAGTGAAAATTGTCGATGAAAATAAATGTGAAGAACCTCTTGCATCTTTGCGAAGAATCAAGATAATCTCACATAAGGATCGACATGATTGGGAGTTGATTCCCAAATATCATATTGGTCGTAAACCACCAAAGGAGGAGTGATGATCTTTGATCTTCGTGATGTAAGAACCCGATGGATAAATGTTGACAAAGACGTAAAAAAAGCAAACCTGATGACGGAGTTGTTCGAAGAACATGGATTTACAAACCATGAAAGATTCTCTGCGGTCACTGGTATTCAGCCTCATGAGGGTGTCCGAAAAGGTGAAGAGCATTATCGAAACTGTGCGGAGTCTCATTTCAAGATTCTAGAGGACACTATTTTGAGTGACGGTAAGCCAGTCTTCATTCTCGAAGATGATGTTGATGTCACAATCCGAATCGAAGATGTATTGCAAGGTTGTGAGGTTCCAGATGACGCGGCTGCAATTTACTTTGGGACTTCTCATGGTGACGGTAACTATGTTGCGAAGCGTCACTGCAACGAGTGGTTGAAAATTAGTGGTGTGTTTGCAACACATGCGATCATGTATCTAAACGAGGAGTATGCTAGAAAAACAATTAAAGTGGGCAAGTCGTGGATATATGAAAGAAACATTCCGTTTGATGTTGGTCTTGCATACGATTTGCAAAAGAACTACTCTGTGTATGCACCGATTACTCCAGTTTTTTATCAATCAGACGAAAAGAATTCTGCAAACAAGTGGGAACAAATCACTAAAACCCCTCTGAGAATCGCACAACAATTTCGTTTAGGTACTATGGGATGATTGTAAAAAATGTATTTGATCCAAGTCTCATCTATTTAAGCGAGAAGTTTGATGTCGATGAAACACTTTTGTTGGACATGTCTGTAATCGTTGAAGATGAGGAAAATTCTATTGCATGGTTGATCGAGTGTCCGGATGTGCTACAAGCGTACTCAAGATCAAACGGCTTTGATTTTTTCAAAACGATGCATCACAGACTTGAGACAAAAACAAATAAGTTTAAAACATTAATTACATCAGATCCTTCTTTTGCAAAATATGACTGCGTGCATTTGACGAAGCCCTGTCTACCGTCTTGGGTAAGTGATGATAATAGTAAAATGTATTCAAAATCAAAACTTGTTACTAACATAACCTCCGCTAAAATGTTTACTCCAATGCAAACAGAAAGAAAGCACTTTGCAGACTATATGATTGAGAAGGGTTATCCAGTTTTTGGTAGGGGGTTTACAGAAGTAGACGATAAATTGGATGTTCTAAAAGACTTTATGTTTTGTGTTGTGATTGAAAATGGTGTGCATCAAAATTGTCACACTGAAAAAATTCTTGATTGTTTTAGAACCGGAACCGTTCCAATCTATCTCGGCGATCCAAATATTTGTGATCACTTTGACCCTGATGGTATCATACAAGTTGAATCAGTAGAGGAGATGGCAAAAGCCATTGAAAATGTTTCTGTTGAACAATATCAATCTATGATACCCGGTCTGCGTAAAAATTTACAACTCGCAGTGAAATATAAAAACTCACCAGAGGATATCCTTGAAGAGTTTTTGAACTCTCATAAATAATTCAATAGGAGATTTAAAATGAGTAAGCGACCCACCGTTACCCTTTGTATGATCGTCAAAGACGAGGAACACATTATTACTGAATGTCTTGAGTCGATGTATAAGCACATTGATAGGTATGACATTACTGATACCGGCTCCACCGATACCACAAAAGAGAAGATCAAGCAGTTCTTTGATAAGAAGGGAATCCCCGGTGAAGTTCATGAAATGGAGTGGCTTGGTTTTGGAAAAAGTAGAACCCAATCTCTTGAAAATGCAGTCAAAGGTGGTGCGGATTATGCATGGGTTATCGATGCTGATGACCGATTGGAGGGTAAGTTTAAGTTTCCCGAAGAGATGACCGCAGATAGTTATGCCTTAAACATTAAGCGTGGTGAATTTAATTGGTGGAGAAATCAGATTTTCAAACTCAGCAGTGGTTGGAGATACTGTGGTGTTCTTCACGAATATGCCGAGTGTAAGGGTAAGGCTGATAAAGGTGAGCAACCAATCACGCTCCGTCTTCAAGGTGATTACAATATTGATGCTCGAACAATGGGTGCAAGAACTCAAGAGTTTGGTGATGATCAAGCAGCAAAGTATACAAGAGACGCTGAAACGCTGATTGATTGTTTGGAGAATCCCGAAAACCCAAACTATGAACCAGAAAATCTCCGGTATGAATTTTATGTCGCACAGTCATACTTCGATGCACAGAATTATGAAAAGGCGATGGAGTGGTACGAAAAAAGGGCGACCAAAGGTGGCTGGGATGAAGAAGTTTGGTATTGCGTGTATCGGGTTGCGATCTGCAAGTGCCTGCTAAATAAACCATGGGAGCAAGCACAAGACCACTTCCTCCAAGCGTGGAACCTCAGACCGCATCGGGCTGAACCTCTTTACCAACTATCTCGTATTCATAGACAAAATAATAATCCTCGTATCGCATATCTTTTTGCAAAACAAGCAGCATCGATTCCCTTCCCAGAAAATGACATCTTGTTCTTGGCTCATGATGTTTATGGTTGGATGTGCCTTGATGAACTGGCAGCAACCGCTTACTACGCCAATGATATGATGAATGGTCTTGAGGCTTCGAATAGACTTCTTGAAGAAAGAAAATTTCCCAAAGAACATGAAGAAAGAATCGTTGGCAATTTTCAGCAGTATGCTCAATGGTTGACAAAACAGGAAGAGGCAAGAATGGCTATGGAACAAGAGCAGTTGAAAAGAGAGGCAGAGGAGAAACTCAAGCGTACAAAAAAACCAGAGCCAAGAAGAAAGAAGGCAAAGAGTAAATGAGTAGAGTTTTTGGGGTTGGATTCACCTTCCCCAACAATCCGTCCGCTGGCGATACCCTTGAGATAGGGTCAAGACGGTTATTCTATACTGGTAATTTTTGGCAGAAAATTTCAACGACCGGAGTCGGTTCCACTGGGGCAACTGGAGCCACGGGTTCTGACGGTGCGACTGGATCTACAGGAGCCACGGGTTCCGATGGTTCCACAGGAGCAACAGGAGCCACGGGAGCGACTGGAGCCACGGGTTCCGATGGTTCCACAGGAGCAACAGGAGCAACAGGAGCAACAGGAGCCACGGGAGCGACTGGAGCCACGGGAGCGACTGGAGCAACAGGAGCAACAGGAGCCACGGGAGCGACTGGAGCAACAGGAGCAACAGGAGCAACAGGAGCCACGGGAGCGACTGGAGCAACAGGAGCAACAGGAGCCACGGGAGCGACTGGCAATGCAAACAATGTCGCAATATTTACTATTGATGCCTCATCGGCTGTTTCAACCGGAGCAAAGACTAACTCTCTGTATCGAATGCCACATAATGCAACATTTACAAACTTTGATGTTAAAACAAATAAAACGGGTGGATTAACGGCTGCTATCAGAATCGCCGGACCAGACTTTGGAAATCCTTTGACCAACGCGATCACGGGATGTTCTCTTGGTGTCGCGGGGCTGACAGGTTCTTCGACAGTTTTTAATGTTGCAGGTGTAACCGCAGGTGATTTTTTACTTCTTGATATTTTTAGTAATGGATCTGGTGCGTCTGCGGCACAGGCGTTTTTGACTTTTGAAAGTAGGTAATGAATGGCACTCACTGATGTTTTCTATTCACCATCGGGAGCAGGTTCACAAGACGGCTCATCGGCTGCAAACGCAAAGGCAGCACTCACGGGAACCTCGTGGACAACTGCCATCGAAGGGGAAACACGACAAAACACTCGTTGGATTTTTCTTGCGGGAACTTATACTTGCAATGAAGAGTTAGTCCCGACATCCACCGACCCAAACGCAGACAATCCACACTTCTGGGTTGGTGCAGATGCGGACGGTAATCTTCTTGAGCCAAAGTGGTCTGACGATTCGCAGTCACATCTTGATACAACCGACTATCCAAAGATTATCCGAACAAACAACGGAACGATTTTTGATGGTGCTGGAACGTCCACAATTTACAAATGTTTGCATTTAGAAAACACAAGCACAGGCTACAATCAGGGTGGTGTTCTCAACTCCACCTTCGCAGAATCTCTTCGCAATACTCACCACGGATTGTTTATGAAGTTTGGTGCAAATGCAAGTGCGAGCAACAACAATGCACGGGTTCACTCCAACTTTGGTGCAAAATGTGTGATGTGTGAGTTTGTTGCGGGTGGAACAAAGTTAGATTGTATGGTTCAGAATGGCGGAACACATTACAGCACGCTCATCAACTGCCGACTCTACGGATCAGGAACATCGGGTAGTGGAAACGGAAACGGTGTCAAGTGCGATACGATTTCACCAATCATTGTAAACTGCGTGATTGACAACCTACACGGAAATGGTATTTCTGATGAATCAACAACAGAGGGTAGAAACGGAACATTCTTTAGCAATACAATTACTCGTATGGGTGGAAATGGTGTTGACTCTGATGCCGCTGCTCAAACTCAAGGTGGTGTATTGGTGGAAAACAATGTCATTTACGATGTTGGTGGCTTTGCCGTCACTGCAAATGCAAACGATGACGATAGAGTTCTCGGCACACAGATTGGCATTGGAGATGCAACATCCGGCAACTTTCAGAATCTTGATGAATATGAAAATTCTTTTACAGTCACCGCAGTTGCAACAACAGATTTTGTAGATTATGCAAACCAAGACTATCGAATTCGCAGAGACTCTGCACTCTACAAACTGAACAATGCACTAAATCTTGGTGCAATTCAAAACGAAGACTTTGAGTTTGTTTCAGTTTCCTAAATAGAATAGGAGAATCACATGGCTACCGAATTCGATATTGTTCACGACAAGGGAACCACTTTTAAACTATACTCTATATTTAAAACTTCTACTGATACAGTGGTTGATCTTGCGAATTTCACTGCGAGAATGCAGGTTCGCAAAAGCCCCAATTCATCTAATGTCGCTCTGTTCATCACAGGGTCAACAATGAATAATGCTGGTGGAACTGTATTCGCAGGTAGCGTGACTCATGGTGGGGCAACTGGGGTATTCACGATTGGTGGGACCAATGGAGTGGCTGGGACTGGAGACATCAAACTTAACTCAGGCACAACCGGAGCGACTGGTACAACCGGCGGGATCTTTATACAGTTTGACGCGGTATCATCAAGTAGTATTCCAAAAGGCAGAATGTTTTATGATCTTGAACTTATTGAGGGTGAAGAAGTTACTAGACTTATTGAGGGTCGCTTCGAGGTTAGAGAGAATATTACCCGATGAACAAGTTAGAGGTTTTTTCTAAAGTTGGTGTGAAAATTTCAGGCGACCTGCAAAACGCAGTCGATACAAATACAATAATTCAACAAACAGATAAAAAAAGAACTTTACAAGTTGATTCCAATATCACTCGTGAATTTACGCCAGATATCTTAGAGACTCGTCTTCGGGGGTGGTATCGCCCCGATGGGTTGACTGGTGAAGTGATCAATGGGGTCAGTGGTATCTTAAGATGGACAAACTCGGCGGGAAGTCACTCTACAGGTCTTGATTTTGTAGCAGGTCTTACGCAGGCTCCGATTATCGGATACGACAGTGACATTGGTTACACTTTCGGAAGTGGAACCGCTGGCTCCGCTAATGGTGTTAGGTTGATGCAAACAGAAACGTCCGGTGGAGATTACGCACTCGGCACTGATGACTTTGCGATTTACATGTTCGTAAGGTCGGCTAATATTACAGATGATGTTGGCACTCTTTTTGGAACGATTCGAAAACGTGACTATAATGAAAACAGTAACCCCAGCCTCCCTGATCAAAGATACCTTGATAGGTTTTTTGAGGCAAGGATTGGAAATGTGAGTGGTAGTGGTGGAGGCACAACGCGAAATACTTTATCAAACAATATGCATGTAAGTGGAACAGGCATTGATTTTGGTAATCAAAGTGTTAGTTTTGACAGAATGGGTGTGACACCTATCAACATGAGCGAAGGATATAATATTTTGGGTTGGGGTCGAGTGAATTCTCTACCTTTCTTTAGCATTAATGGTAATGTGTCTCCAAGGTCACAGTTAGTGCCTACTAATATTCCGGGTTTTGGCGATCCATCAGTGTTGATCAAACAGTTGGATCTTTCATCACCACAAACTGAAAAGTCTCCGGAACGAGCGTGTCTGTTCGCAAGTGTGCAAGAAGATCCAAGTTCTTTAGGATCAGATATTGCATTCAACGGATATGAAGGTAAAATCTACGAAACAGTTATTTTTAGTGCAGGGAGCGTGAGCGAGCAACAAAATCTTAATAATCTTTTTGGTACACCAAGCAATGCAGATGCAGCAGATCCGGAATCTTCTCTCTTGTCCGCTGGTGGTTTCACCCAGAAAGTTGAAGGTTATCTCGCCCACAAGTTTAGTAAAACTTCCTTACTCCCGTCTGGTCATCCGTTCAAGGAGAAACCTCCTATAGTTTAAAGGATTATATTATGAATTTAAGTGAGAGTCTTGGTTGTTACAAGTTAAGAACAAGTGCAAAACTTCCAAGTAAAGGCACACAACAAGCGGCATGCTATGATCTATACGCTTGTGTTGACAAACCACTAAAACTCGACCCAAGAGAAAGAGTCCTTGTTCCCACTGGACTTGTTCTTGATATCCCCTCTGGATTCTCTGCAAGAATCCACACACGGTCTGGGATGGCAGCAAAGAAGGGTATTGGTTTATCCGTGTCGCAAGGGATCATTGATTCAGATTATGTTGAGGAAGTTTTTGTGCCAATGGTAAACAATACAGAAAAATACTTTCACATTTACGACGGTGATCGAATCGCACAACTTGAGTTGGTTCGTGAAACTGTGACCGAAGTTATTGAGATACAAAATAGACCCACTCAAAAGACTGATCGTGAGGGTGGTTTCGGAAGCACGGGATTTAATTGATGGCAAATTTATGCTTTAACAATACAACATGGCGACTTGGCAATCAGATGTTTCAATATGCGGCGACTCTTGGTATATCTCAGAGGACCGGACATGATCCATGGTACAACGTAGATAAGACTTATCTGAAAGACTGTTTTAAACTAGGCTCAGTGAACTCGGGTCTTAATGAATCTGTTGAAGTAGCATGTGTGGAACCTGACTTCGCTTTCAACGAAAACTTCTTTCTAATTGATAATAGTAGAAGCATTGACCTACAGGGATACTTTCAAAGTGAAAAGTATTTTGCACATTGTGAGGATGTGTTGAGAAAAGATTTTACCTTTAAGAAAGATATCCGCGATGTAGCGGTTGAAAAACTTATGGAGGCGGGAGAAAACAAAAAGGTATCGATTCATATTCGCAGAACTGATTACTTGAATCTGGCACACGTTCATACGACTTTGGATCTTGACTACTTTGAGAGTGCCTTGACACATTTTCCAAATCATAAGCCGGTGATATTTTCGGATGACATTGAGTGGTGTAAACAAAACATGCCTCACTTTGAAGCATACTTTTCAGAGGGAAACGATCACTTTGTTGACCTGTGTATGATGTCCCTGTGTGACGGACACATTATTGCCAACAGCAGTTTCAGTTGGTGGGGTGCGTGGATCGGTCAGGGTAAAACGGTCGCACCGAAAAAATGGTTCGGACCAAAAGGACCGGAAAAGTGGTCTGATGTTTATTGTAAGGATTGGATTATTCATGATTGATTATGACAAGGTTTTTATTACCGGAGGAAATGGACTGGTCGGCTCTTGCGTCACTGGGAAACATCGACCATTCTCAAAGGAAGTGAATCTACTGAACTATGACGAAACACTTTCTTACATGCAAGAAAACAAAATTGAATATGTTGTTCACTGTGCCGCTCGTGTTGGTGGCGTAAAAGAAAACATGGAAAAGTTGGGTGAGTTCTTTTACGAGAACATGCTGATGACCTTGAATATTATTGAAGCATCACGGGTGTGTGGTGTCAAGAAAATGGTTTGTCTACAATCAACCTGCATCTTCCCAGATGATGCCACATATCCCCTGACAACTGAACAGATTTACAAAGGCGAGCCTCATCCATCAAATTATGGTTATGGTTATGCCAAACGAATGACTGAGATCAACGCAAGAGCATACCGAGATCAGTATGGCATGAATATTGTAAACGTGATTCCCTGTAATGTTTACGGTATTGGTGATAACTTTAATCTTGAGAGTTCGCATGTGATTCCCGGCTTGATCCACAAGTGCCATCTGGCAAACCAGAACAATACAAACTTTGATGTGTGGGGCGATGGACTTGCACGAAGAGAGTTTTTGTATAATAAAGATTTAGGTAAGATCATTGACTGGATGCTTTTGGAATACGATAGCCCAGAGTCTTTGATTGTCTCACCAGACATGGAGCATGCGATAGTTGAGGCAGTGGTATTAATCACAAAAGCGTTTGACTTCTCCGGCTCTGTCAAGTATGATTCAACAAAACCAAAAGGTCAGCATAGAAAACCATCCGATAACTCTAAGTTTAAAGAACTTCGACCAGACTTTGAGTTTACATCTTTGAATACTGGCATCCACGAAACAGTCGGTTGGTTTACGAAAAACTATGGAGATATTAGAAAATGAAGTCTTGGAAACTAATGAACAATGCGATTACTCCTGCCCAACGACAACGTTTGTCGGACTTTGTTTTGGTGGCAGATCGCTTTTCTCAAGGTGACGAAGTTCGTAGATTCGAAGAGCAGTGGAGTGAGTGGCAAGGCTGTAAGTATTCCGTATTTTGTAATTCTGGTTCGTCCGCAAACTTTCTGATCGTGCAGGCGATGAAAGAATTACATAGCAACACGAATCATCTTTGGCTCGCACCTGCGACAACTTGGGCAACCACGGTATCTCCCATCATGATGTCAGGGCAGGAACTTCAATTGTGTGATGTGACGATTCCAAATATGAATCTGTGTCTTGATAGTTTCAAAGAGATTTTGTTACAACACAAAAGATCTTTTGGAGCAAGACCTAAATTTCTTTTTCTTGCACACCTTCTTGGCTTCAACTCTATGAGTGACCAACTTATTCATCTGTGTGATGAAAACAATATTACTATTCTTGAGGATTGCTGTGAATCGCATGGTGCAACTTTCAGCGGCAAAAAGATTGGCAACTTCGGACGGGCTTCATCATTCTCCTTTTACTATGGTCATCACATGACTACGATTGAGGGTGGTATGGTTTGCACAGATGACGAAGAGGTATATGAAAAACTTCTTTTGATTCGCTCACACGGCTTGCTGAGAGAGTTGCCACCATACTTGCAGGCAAAGTATAAAGATCAAAAGGTTGATGAAAATTTTACCTTCATGGTTCCGGGCTATAACATGAGATCAACTGATTTTAATGCTGTGCTTGGTCAAATGCAGTTGAGACAACTGGATAAACATAACGACATTCGCAGAAAAAACTTTGAAGTGTTTGCAAAAGGTCTGAACAAAGATAAATTTTACACAGACTTTAAACTTGAAGGTAACAGTAGTTTCTGCTTTCCCGTAATCACAAAGACAACGCGAGAAGATACACTTTCACTTAGAAAATATCTTGAGTCTCAAGGAGTCGAGACACGACCGATCATTGCAGGTAATCTTTATGAGCATCCGTTTATGGATCGTGTGAACCAATATCGACACGATAAAAATGCAAAACTGATTCATCAAAATGGATTTTACATCGGGAACAATCACGCGGTTGACATTGGAAATGTGACTTGGCTTGTCGAAAGACTGAACGCATGGGAAAGAGGTGAACAGTGAAATTGAACCCCTACTACGTTTGTGACAGTCAAGGATACGTCAAAGAAAAAATCAATGCCCACACGCTGATAAATGAAATTCAACCAGATGGAAAAAAAGTGTGGACTTTGAAGTACCTTTATGGGTACAATAACCACCGTACACAAGAAAGCGGTGAGATGTTCTGCCATGAGGATTGTTGGGTGGACCCCGATAACAAATTCTCAGACAAGATCCGCGAGGGACGAGAAGAAGAGTTCGAATTCTTTTTGAAACACGGCTATCATATGCCAATGAATACTGAAAGGGACGCAAGATAATGACTCGTGATGAATTACTACAAAATCATAAGACTATTTGTGAAGAAGCCCGTAGCCTTATGGAATTGAAAAACAAAGATTACGCAGGGAATGGTGGCACTGAGCCTTTCGCAAACTTTACGCGATGTGAGGCAATGGGTGTCTGCACCACCGAGCAAGGATTTCTAGTCCGGATAGTCGATAAAATGTCACGAATAAGTTCTTTTATTGAATCGGGAACAATGCATGTTGAAAATGAATCCTTTCACGACTCATGTATTGACATTATAAACTACATGGTTTTGTTGTCTTCTTATGTTGGAGAAAAAGATGAAACTTCTGATTCTTGATATTGATGGTGTCATGACAAATGGCACTAAAGTTTACGATAATGATCACAAGGTTTTGTCAAAGTCATACAATGACAAAGACTTTACTGCTATCAAAATCTTCAAGCAAATGGGCATTGATGTTTGCTTTTTGAGTAGTGATACTTCTATCAACAAAGGCATGGCGTTAGAAAGAGACATCGACTTCTTTTACTCAAGAAATCCGGACGGCACTATCTCAAAAGCAAAGTTTTTGCCGTCATTAATGGAGAGATATGGTGCTGATGTGAGTCAGGTTGTCTACATTGGTGATGATTTGTTTGATCTTGACATCATGCTTGAGTTGCCTGAGCCAAACAGAGTGTGTCCCGGTGATGCACCTAAATACCTTAAAGACAAATGTGGCTGTGTCCTGTCACGACATGGCGGCACTGGCGTTGTAGCAGAATACCTTGAGAAGTATTCAAACGTAAACAATATTGATGTATGTGAGGTGATGATTAATGCGTCTGGGACTCTTAGGTAAAAAGTATAACGATACGAAAGTTGTTACGTCGAGTTTGACACTAAACGAGACGAATGACTGTCTACCCGTCACCCACTCTATGGGTGGCATGTATAATATTGCATCCGCTGACATCGGGGACATTACACCTATCTGTTATGTCGAAGGCGAAAAAGATGCTTTGATTCTACAGGACACTGAAGACTCTACGAGAACATCACTCGTATCAAACTCAAAAGAGTATCCCATCAAAACTACTCGACAAGTAAGCACACGACATCCCGATTGGATTCATGTCATGTACGCAGATGATATTAAAAGTGTGCATAGAGTATCTGAGTATCACGAATACTATGACCCGTCCGCCAAGTATCCATGCAGTTTGGATTTTTGCACCGATACTCGGCGAGATGGATATGAACCACTAATGAAAAGATGTGAGTTGGTGTTTGACTCAAGAGAAAGAAAGCACTTGTATGAAAAGATGTCCATTGCCACACCCATCGTATTACACGACCCGAGTGGCTGTGAAGTTATGATTATTGGATACACCTCTTACAAGTTTGATATCAAACCACTTAAAAACTTAAAAGTCAATGGTGCAGGTGATATATTCGCTGCGTACTTCATTAGGGAATATTATCAAAGCAACCTTAAGACAGCAGTTGAAAATGCATGCACACTTACGACCGAATACTTGGTCAGAAGGAGTAACAATGGGTAAAACAAATGTTCTAGTTCCTATGGCTGGTCTTGGTCAAAGATTTGTTGACGCAGGATATAAAATTCCAAAGCAATTGATTAAAATTGATCAAGAACATCTGATCGAAAAATCAATGAGATGTATCGACACCACAGATTGTAATTTAATCTTTGTGGTAAGAGATGATCACATTTACAAATTCAATATGGATAAAATCCTCAGAAACAAATTTGGTAATGATATCAAAGTTGTCGTTACTAATGGATTGACCGAAGGTTCTGTGTGTAGTTGTTTGCTTGCGAGAGAGTATATCAATAACAACGATCCTCTGGTTATTCACACCCTTGATGTAGAGTTTGAACCAACTTTTAACCCAACACAATTCAAATCTGATGAACTTGATGGGTTGATCTTGACGGCAAAATCTAACTCTCCCAACTACAGTTACGTTGCGACCAATGACGAAAATACTGTGCTTAAAACAGCGGAGAAAAAAGTTATCAGTGATCATGCGTGTGTTGGAATCTATGCTTTCGCAAAGGGGTATGATTTTTGCAAGTATGCAGATAAGATGATTGAGAACGACATTAGGACTAATGGCGAGTTTTATATTACGCCATTGTATAACTTGTTGATTGAAGATGGTCTACAAATCAAGTCACAGTCGGTAGAAAAACTGCATGTTTTTGGCACACCATCTGAGTTCGATTTCTATCGTTATGACGTTTGTAAAGTGTTTGGTGAAAAACCAGTCGCACTATGCTCAGACCACTCTGGTTATCAAGCAAAAGAAATGGCAAAGAAAACTTTAGACATGCTTCATGTTCCATATATCGACTATGGATGTTTCGTCGAACAGGACTGTGATTATAAAGATTACGTCCAAGAGGCTGTTAGATCCATCACTGATCGAACTTGTGATTTTGGAATGTCATTCTGTAGAACTGGTCAAGGCGTAAACATGTGTGCGAACAAATATCACGGGATTAGATCAGCACTTATTTACGATGAGTTTTCTGCTGAAATGGCTGTGCGTCACAACTGTTCGAATATGTTTGCGATACCGGGACTGCTTGTTGAAAATAATAAAGCATTTCCGTCTTTTCTTCAAACAACAATCGAAAAGTTAATCAAAAATACGTTTGACGGGGGAAGATTCCAAGCAAGAGTGATGGACTTAGAAAAATGAATATTCACAAACTTGATGATATGATGAAGGGGTGGATCGCTGGCGATTTCTCTCCATCGATTGTGAAGACCAAGAACTTTGAGGTAGCAATACAAACTCACGAAAAGGGTTATAAAGCACCACTACATCTACACAAAAAGTTCATCGAGATCAATGCCATTGTGTCAGGTTCAATGAAAGTGAATGGAAGGAATCTCACCGCTGGTGATATCTTTGTTTTTGATGTCATGGAAGTTTCCGATGCTGAGTTTTTAGAAGATACTACACTTGTTGTAATTCGTCCCGGTTCAGACCCAACTGATAAACATGAGGTTACGATCAAATGATATTGATTTCACATCGGGGGAACTTGTCGGGTAAAGGCTCTGCTGATGAAAACAATCCAAAGGTTGTAAAAGACGTTTTGGGTCTTGGGTATGATGTCGAAGTTGATGCTTGGTATCAAGATGAAAAGTTTTATCTTGGACACGATACCCCTACCCACGAAGTTGACTATGAATTTTTGGTTCATCCACGCATTTGGGTACACGCAAAAAATCTAGAGATCGTTGATGAATTGAAACGAAAACGTGGTGTTCATTGGTTTTGGCACGAAGGTGATAAAATTTGTTTGACTAACTATGGACAAATCTGGTGTTACCCCGGTTATGAAGTCAGAGGCGGTATCGCAAATGATATGGGACAGCAAATAGATTTATCATTAGTTGGAGGAGTGTGTAGTGATGACATCAAACGATTTGCCTAGAGTCGCATTGTGTTTGTCTGGTCAGCCTAGATTTTTTGACAAGGCAAGTTCATACTTTGAAAAGTCAGTATTGTCAAAGTTCAACTGTGATGTTTTTTTACACACTTGGTTCGATGAGAGTAAAGTGGGACAGCCTTACTCCTGTGCCGCGTGGAATGCAAATAGTAGTGACCACTACAGGCAAGACACCATATCAAAATTGTATGAAGCATATCAACCAGTCTCTTTTGTTATCGAACCTGAACATGATGTGTTTCCGACACCAAGAAAAATTGAACTCTACGAAACAAAGAATACGACTGAGACAACTGCAAACATAACCTTTAGCATGTTTTACTCTATCTGTAAAAGTTTAGAGTTAGCCTTTGAACACGAGGCAAAAAATAACTTTAAATATGATTGTGTTATCAGGTCACGTTTTGACTGTGCTGTAGATTGTGATAAATTAGACTTTTCCAACCTAGAGAAAAACACAATTTACTTTAACGACTGTATTGCGAATGCAAGAGTCATGTCAGATTATTTTAACTTTGGAACTTCAGACTCAATGAAAACTTATTCTGAAATATTCAAAAACATCGACAGGTATTGGGACGACGACAATGTTTTGATGTGTGGTGAAGAAATGCTAACACACCATATCGGAGTAAAAAATAAATTTAACATTATGGCGGTCTGTGCAACAACTCATCTAATCAGGGACAGTGAATTCAGCAACAAATCATTTGGACGAACTTGGGCTTGACATACCTTTCGATGGACGTACAATAAACCCATGAGTCGTTTCTACACAAGTGTAGCCACTCGCGGCGATAAGATTCTTTATCGAGGTTATGAGGATGGCAAAAGAGTCGAGGGGCGAATTGACTATCGTCCCACTCTTTTTGTTTCCACAAATAAATCATCAAAGTATCACACGATGGAAGGTCGCTCTGTAGAGTCTTTTCAACCGGGATCAATGTCTGAATGTCGAGACTTTATTCTTCGGCATGAGAGCGTGACTGGCTTTGAGATTTACGGAAACACAGACTACATCTATCAGTTTATTGGTGATAAGTTCCCTGATGAAGTCGAATACGATAAGAAGCAAGTTAGAGTTGCGTATCTAGATATCGAAACCACGGCAGAGAATGGCTTTCCACAAGTTCGTAATCCAACCGAACGAGTGAATGTCATCACTCTGATTGTTGATGATCGTGAGTATGTGTTTGCACTTGGCGATTGTACGATGCCAGACAATATCACAACATATACCTTCACGAATGAGAAAGATCTGCTAGAGCGATTCCTCGACATCTGGGAAGACGAAGATCCCGATATCGTGACTGGTTGGAATGTTAAGTTCTTCGATATGCCGTATCTGTATGCTCGCATGGACCGAGTGATTGAAAAGCGTGCGAAGAGACTTTCCCCTTGGGGTTTCGTGCATCAGCGGGATGTTCAAACACAAAGCGGCGAGCGTATTGCATTTGAGTTTATGGGTGTGACAATCCTTGACTATTATGATCTATATCAAAAGTTTACTTATGTGAACCAAGAGTCATACAAGTTGGATCACATCGCGTCGGTCGAACTCGGCGAAAAGAAAGTCGAGTATGAGTATGATCACTTCAAAGATTTTTATACAAATGATTTTCAACTGTTTGTCGAATACAACCACCAAGATGTCAAGTTGGTGCAAAAGTTGGAAAAGAAACTTGGACTCATGGAACTCGCTCTTGCACTCGCATACACGGCAAAGGTGAATCTTGGCGATGTGTTTTCGCAGGTCAGAACGTGGGATCAGATTATCTACCATCATCTGCGGGCGAAGGACATTGTGATCCCTCGTAAGAAAAATGGTGGCAAGAAAGAAGGACAGATTATTGGTGCGTATGTAAAGGAGCCGATTACTGGTCGGCACGACTGGGTTGTGTCCTTTGACCTGAACAGTCTGTATCCACACCTTATCATGCAATACAATATATCGCCCGACACGAAAATGATGCCGGGAGGTTTTCATAAAGATCCACTTATAACACCGAGCGGAATCCTTGAAGATAACGAGAGATGCTCAGAACATCTGAACGCTCTGGCAAAGAAAAACTTTTCAATCGCAGCCAACGGTGTGTGTTTCCGTAAAGATCGACTTGGTTTCATGCCGGAACTGATGGAAAAGTTTTACAAAGAACGTAAGCACTACAAGAAGTTGATGATCGAAGCCCAGAAGAAAAAGCAACAAAACCCAGATGATGAGAGTTTGGACTTTGAGATCGCCAAGTATCACAACTTTCAACTGGTGCGAAAGATTCAACTGAACTCAGCCTATGGTGCGATGGGCAACCAGTATTTCCGTTACTTCAACACTGACATCGCAGAGGCGATCACGACCTCGGGTCAGTTGTCGATTCAATACATCGCAAACAAACTGAATGAGTTTTTGAACAAGACTCTAAACACAGGAGACTATGATTATGTTGTCGCAAGTGATACTGACTCTGTTTATCTTCGGCTTGGGAATCTTGTCGGGGCTACTGCTCAAGGGAAGACCAAAGAAGAGATCGTACGATTTCTTGACAAATCCTGCAAGGAGATCATTGAGCCGTTCATCAACAGGTGCTACGACGAACTTGCCCAAAAGATGAATGCCTATTCCAACAAGATGGTGATGGAGCGAGAAGTCATCGCCGACGTTGGAGTCTGGACTGCCAAGAAACGATACATGTTGAATGTTCACAACTCTGAGGGCGTGCAGTATGACAAACCTAAGATGAAGATCATGGGCATTGAAACCACACGCTCGTCAACACCACAAGTCGTTCGACAAAAGTTAAAGGACGCAATCAAGTTGGTGCTGACAGGAACAGAGGAAGAGGTGATTGATTTCGTTGCAAACTTCAAAGAGGAGTTCAAAGGATACTCTCCCGATGAGATTGCATTCCCGCGTGGCTGTAACAACATCAATGCATACGTTGATGAGATGCACATCTATCGCAAGTCTACACCGATTGCCGTGAAGGGTGCGTTGATCTTCAATCACTACTTGAAGAAAAAGAAACTATCTGATAAATATCACAAGGTGAACGAAGGCGACAAGGTGAAGTTCTTGTATCTGTCCGTGCCTAATCCATACAAGGATCGAGTGATATCTTTCCCCGGTGCTTCACCGAAAGAGTTTGAACTTGATGTTTTTGCCGACTATGATAAACAGTTCTCCGTGTCTTTTCTTGAGCCACTGAAAAATATTCTTGAAAAGGTCGGTTGGAACTACGAACACAGAGCGACATTGTTTTAGGTCATATCATGGAACAACAAACATTATTTGATTTAAATGAAAAAGAATCGGAAACGAAAAAGATTTCAGATGAAATTAGAAAGTTAGTCTGTAAACTAGCAGACATACAACTTGAAAAGGAATGGTCTACACCAGTTCGATTAGATAACAGCAGAAAAGCGATACGTTTTTCAGAGGGAAATCGGAAACTGGTAACGGGATTATACGTTATCACACACGATGATAAGCCAATGTATATTGGGATGGGCAATTTACAAACTAGAAAAAATCTTCATACTATGATTTTTAGGAGTGCGGGAGTCCCGCACATGAAAACTAGTGTGACAGACTCCCCATGTGCAAGAAAAATGTATAATTATGATCCAAAATTGCAAAATTGGAAGATTTCTTTCTTAGTTATAGACTCGACGATTGATAGATCAGTTCGAGATGCGGTAATGAAAGAAATGGAAGCACGGTTGATTGAAAACCTGAAGCCACTATTTTGCACGGAACACATGGCTGGCAAATGATTGAATTTGATTACACATTAGATTTTGATAATATAGATTATCGCAAGAACCCCGAATTGTATATCATCGGTCGGGGAGAGCAAGGAGTATTACTCTGTGAACCATACAAATCAGAAATCTGCAAACACTGGAGATTCCGAACACCGGAAATTGCGTATAAATCAGCGAATACTATTGCTGCTATGTTCAATGGGTATTTGGATGTGGGTAATTTTGTTGGGGCTGATATGTGTCGCAAGTTTCTCATGATGGGCTGGACACGCGCACGCAGGTATGCCAATCATCGTGACGGAAAGAAATACGATGACAACGGAAGAATCAAACCACAAGAAAAAGATCACTTTACTTGTGATAAA
>VMHT01035757.1_pt1 | contig 18766 bp, 14 predicted proteins | sample 4693611 | NCBI WGS metagenome assembly VMHT01 (sample SAMN12280063, study PRJNA550983) | marine metagenome | isolation source: seawater sampled from same location over 5 years 0.02-0.2 micron viral filtrate | place: USA: collected off the coast of southern California halfway between the port... ...
GGTAGCACTAATCCTCCTTCTGCTATATCGGCCAATGTAGAATCCAGTCAAATGGACATTGGTGACGGCGAAAAATTTACACTAGTTCGTCGTGTTCTGCCTGATATCACGTTTAGAGACAGCACAAATGAGACGCCGCGTGTCAATATGGTTGTAAAAACCCGTAATTTTCCGGGGGTCACGTTTAACGAAACAGCCAGTAATGAGGTAGCGCAGTCTGTATCAACACCTGTCGAGCTCTTTACCGAGCAGCTTCATGTACGGTTACGCGGTCGTTCTTTTGCTTTTCGTGTTGAAAGTGACGTTACCGGTGTTATGTGGAGACTAGGCACACCAAGACTTGATGTAAGACCAGATGGACGTAGATAATGAGCACACGTAATATACCCGCACCGTTTTTTCCTTATCCCCCGCAGCAATACGATGCGAATTATTTTTCGGATATAGTAAGATCGTTTGCTTTGTTTGTTGAGCAACAGCGCAATCCCGGCGAATCACGGGCCACGAAACTGACGTTTACTAATTTACCGTCGGGCCATGATAAAGATTTAGAGAACGGCGCCTTGTTTGAAGTTGACGGATTTGTTAAGATAAGTAAGGTAGACCGACCACATTGCGCTAGTAATTCAGCGACAAGTGGGTTAGGATCAGTTACGGTAACCATAGGATAGACATGGCTGAAGCACTTAAAACCTTTTCATTTCCAGTCGGCGGTATCGCTGACTTCTATCTGGAAGACCACGAAAAAGAAGCTTTATATAAAGAGAAGGCGCAAGAAAACTTTGGCTCGGACGGCTTAGGCGCTATCCAAGATGTTGCAGTGCGCATGGCCTCCTACGGCCGCTACGGTGATGACAAGCTCGTTCATGCTGAAACAGGCGAGCTTGTTGTCCCGAAGGCACTTATAGATAAAAACCCAAAACTTAAAGACTCTATCTTTAATCATCTAAAAGATATGGGCATTGAAGACCCAGAAAGATATGTAGTGGGCACTAATTCCAACTCTATAAACCCTGAGACGGGGTTACCTGAGTTTTTTCTAAAGGATATATTTGATAAGGTTGGCGATGTCATACGTAAGGTAGCCAAGCCTGTATTGACGATAGCGGGTGCAGTTGTGTTAGCGCCTATAATGGGTCCAAGCGCAGGAGCTGCCGTGGGAGCCGGTATCGGTGGGTTAATACAGGGAGAAAGTTTTGAGCAGGCCGTGGGCAGTGCGTTGACCGCAGGGGTAACTTCTACCATAGGTGCAGGTATTTCTGGGATGTTTGGTGGTGCAGGTTTTACTGAAGGGGTTAAAGCAGGTTTCACTCCTGTTGGTGAATTTGGAAAGATTGGTGAAACATTAGGCGCTATGAAACAATCGTTTACTGCGGACGGAGTTCCTCAAGTTCAAACGGCATCAAAATCATTTCCGGGTTTAGATCAAGCAGTGAACGTTCCGCAACAAGGAACGCGATTTATAGATAAACTTATGCCAAAAACTTTTACAGGATCAGACCTAGCCGGCTTGAACCCAGAGCTTGGTAGTAAATTAACCCCAGAATTGAGTTCTCAGATATTAAAAGACGTCAACCCCGGCTTTTTAGCCAAGTATGCTGCTCCTACAGCCGCTGCTACAACGGTAGCCGCAGCAGGTGGTTTCTTTGATGCCCCAGAGATGGAGGAGATGGAAGACATTGAGACGGGTCAAGACCTATTAGATAAAAATAGAGGTAAGTATATTGTGCAAGGAACAGATATTGTAGGTGCACAACCCCCGTTCATGGTCCCGACACGATTTGGGTTTAGCCCGAGCCCACCCGTGCAGTATGCGGCAGACGGCGGAGAAGCAAAAGAGTTTCCACGACGCAACGGTGGCATAGGTATGGACGAAGGAACGCAGGGTAAAGACAGTGTGAGAGCTATGTTGATGCCCGGTGAGTTTGTAATGACAACGGATGCTGTAAACGGGGCCGGTGGTGGTAACAATGAAAAAGGTATACAAAATATGTATGCGATGATGCGTAACTTTGAAGCAAAGGCGAGGGCGTAATGGCAGTAGAAACACAACAGGTCATACAACGTGAGTCCCCCGAGGTAGAGGCCTATAAACTGGGGCTACTTGAAAGCGCTAAGAAACTAGCAGATCAAAGAATAACAGTGCCTAAACAGATGGTTGCGGGTATGTCGGGGCTACAGGACACCGCTCTATCGGCCGCCTCACCGGCAAGCGGTGGTATTGGTGGCTATCAACAGTTTATTCAAGGCGCAAAAACGACCATGGACCAAGCACCGGGAATGGTGACAAGTGCTGTAGGTGATGCCGGCACTATGTATAGAACAGGGGCCAGTGGTGTAACGGGCGATCAAATGTCTCAGTACATGAACCCTTACCAACAGGCTGTTTTTGATGAGATAAACCGATCTTTTGACACACAATCCGCGCAAGCCGGACTACAAGCAGCACAAGCCGGTGCGTTTGGGGGCAGTCGAGCAGGCATCCAACAGACCGAGATAGGTAGAAACAGAGCGCAGGCGTTGGCACAGGCGCAAGCTCAAAACTTTTTGCAAGCGCAACAGGCGTCAGAGCGTGAGAGAGCTAGGCAGCTACAGGCAGCACAGGGTATTGGTGCATTAGGGCTACAGGGCGCAAGCACCCTTGGACAGCTTGGCGTGCAAAGAGCAGGAATTGGTGAGTTAGCCCAACAAAGTGCGTTGAGAGACATACAAACACAGTTTCAACTTGGTAAACAGCAACAGTTGCAACAACAGGCTGAGTTGGAAGCAAAGCGTAAGAGCGATATGGCACAGCTTTATGAGCCTTATCAACGTCTTGGGTTCTTATCGGATATCTATAGAGGAGCGCCAACCTCACAACAAACTATTTCACAAGTACAACGTCCTGATGTATCTCCGGCGCAACAGTTGTTTGGTCTGGGTGTAGCAGGATTGTCCGCGTATGGCGGTGCTAAACAGGCGGGGTTATTCTGATGAGTCCCATGATGTTCCCGTTTTTGACAGGCATGGTGCCTCCGTTAATCAAAGACAAATTGATGGAGAGAGCTGATCCGCCCCTTGGAATGGACGTTGCAGGAAATCAACCCATGGCTCCTTTATCCCCCGAAGCCGAGGCAGTGGCGCAAAGAATTTTTGGGACGCCTGTAGGTATTGGTAATTTACAACAAGGACAAATGGGTCCGTTGTCCGGGTTGGGTCAATATTTAAACCGAGAGTTAGCGCAGGAGAACCAAGGTGAGGTGAACGAATTTATAGGAGAGGTAGGCGATATGGCAAATCAACGATTTGGTGTGGATCTTGGCGCAGTGGGCCAACGTCCGATGTTTGATGTGGGCAGGCCCGTACAAGCTTATGCAGACGGAGGCGCAGCGTTTCCTGATCTGAGCGGTGACGGCAAGATTACACAGAAAGATATTCTTATAGGGCGTGGTGTAATAGAGAAACAATACGGTGGTCCAATAGGTATGCAGATGGGCGGTGATCCGATGATGGCGGCAAATATGCCACCTCCACAAGCGCCCCCTATGCCAATGCCTGCACCCGAACAAGCTCCCATGCCTATGGAAGCACCCCAAGATCAGCTTGATCCAAATGTTGTGCAGAGCGCTCTAGCACAGGCCGCCGGTGGTATCGGTGACTTGGATGAAGCACAGAACTATGAACAAGTAATGAATACCATGCGTGGCGATCAGGCAACAGTAGAAGAAAGACGGCAGGAATTAGCCGGAGTTGTCGGGGCGGGTGACGCGGAACAGACACCAGAGTCCGTGTTAACCCTAGTACAGCCCGTTATGATGTTAGCTAACGTAGATCAGGGTATTGGTCAACTTGCACAGCAAGAAATGACGCAACCGATGGAGGGGCCGATGGCCGGAGGCATAATGTCCACGGTTCCCGAACCACCGATGATGGAGGCCGGCGGGACCGCTCCTGTAAATTTTAATAAAGGCGGTGAAGTCCGCCCCACCCAATACTTCGCACCAGAAAATACAAATAGGGTCGCGGGGACCACCCCCTTTGCGAGTCTTCGAGGACAACCAATATCGCCTTTTATTCAGCAGGCTATGGCCGTAAGACAGCCTTTGTTGAGTGATCCTGCTTCTTTAGAACGTCAAAAAGACCTGACTAAAGCACAAATATTATTTGATCTAGCACAGACAGGATTGGCTTTTGCTGCACCTATGGAGGGAGAAAGACCCGGGTTGAGTCCGGCAGAAAGATTAGCCATGGCAGCTCGATCAACACGACTTCCAGAAAAGATTGGAGCTCGAGCACAAGCGTTAGGCGATAAAGAGGCCGCGCAAGAAGCACAGGATAAGGCAATCATGGCTTCTGCTATAACTTCGGCAGAAACACGACTTGCAGCTAAAGTGAAAGCAGATAGAGATGCGGCCGCTTCAGCGGCTAAAGCGGAGGCGGCCGCAAAAGAAAGTGAAAAAGAGCGTGCCTTTGAATTAAGTAAGCTTGAACTGAAAACTACTTTAGAGTTTAACAAAGACAAAAGACTTCAAGAAAATAAATATTCACTCATAGCTTCAAATGATGATAAAAAAGCAGCGGCAACTACTGAACTTGAAAAATTAAAAGCAAGTAATGCTATTAATAAAGAAGAAAAAATAGCAGAGTTAAAGAAAGAACTAGAGGGTTTTAAATTTGAAAACAAAAAAGCAGAAATAGAAATTTTAAATGATGATAAAAAAGCGCTTTTGACTACTGAGTTTCAGTTAAAAGAAGCTTTAGAGAAAAATAAAATAAATCTGCAAATGGAAGCAAACATTACTGAAAAAACCAAATTAAAAAATGTTGATTTTGCGCTAGAAAAACAACTTATTGACATTCGCGCTGAAATAAAATTAAACGAATTAGAATTTAGCTCTGACCTTAGTATAAAAGCAAATAAAGAAGCACACGTTCTTAATCTTGAAAGAGATAAAGTAAACAATGCTCTTAAAGAAGAGTTAGCAAAACTAGATTTAGCGATTAAAGAAAAAGATTTAGCCCGAAAAACAGCGGAGGGAGAGGCAAAATTAAAAATAGATGAAGATCTATTAAAAATTAAACAAGAAAAATTAGTGCTTGAAAAAGCGGCGGCAAAAGCTCTTGACGTTCCGGGTATCGAAGGAGCTTATGTTGGTTGGCTTGACAGCAATCTCGATTTAGCCAATGAATACGGGGAAGGCACAACTACTTCTGGACAAGACAATACTATTGAACTTGTAATTAGCAACTTTACATCGCCACGTTCTGAATGGAGCGAAGAGAAAGGAAAATTTGTTCAAAAAGCCGGTGGTAAATTATCCGATGCATGGAAAAACGCTATAAAAGCACGAGAAGAAAAATTTGGGGCAAGTAGAAGTTTACCTTCAACGGCTCGAAAAGAAACAAAGATAAAACTCCCAGAGCTTAAATTTAAGGCAGATGGCACCGTAGATTACGAAGCATTTAAGGGTGGTAACAATTTTATAATAAACGGCGTTGATTTATCTAAATCAACAGGTGTAAGGTCCGGTCTTGACAGAGGTTTGAATGCTTTCTTTGGTCAATTTAAAGATGTATTTGGTGTGGGCTCCGGTTATTCGGGTGTACGAGGTAAAGAGGTGTCTATAGCAACGGAGCAACTTAATAGGTTAGCGACGTCTGTAATTAGCAGCTCTAGAGATTTAATAAACGGTAAAGTATTTTCTCTAGACCTAGAACTTTTACGACAAGATGTAGATAAATTTAGACCGGGAGCCGGTAACACAGATGTAAGAGCTCGAGACTCACTTAAAGCTACACGTGATAAAGTTGCTTTAGGGTATAATAATTTGATATCCAAATTAAATAATCCAGACTCTTATACAGAGAGCCAAGTAACTCTTGCTAGGGACAACAAAGAAAAAATTGAAACTTTATTAGGGGAATTAACTGCGGCTATTGCGTCTTTTGAGACAGGAATTAAAGGGAGCGATGTCGAAGAAGCAGAAACCCAAACATTTCAACAAAGTCCAACTGCTAATCAACCTACTTATTTAGCTCCAAGGAATAACCAAGATCAACAGGTTGTTAGATAATGGCAGAGGAAACACAAGAAATACCAACCCTGACAAATTTAAGACCGGATGCTACCATTGGTATTCAACCCTATATTCTTAGACAAGAAGAAGTTGAGGAGATATTAGAAAAAGAGGGCACCGATGCACCTAAAGTTTTAGCTACCGATCTCATAAAAGTTTTTGCCGCTTCTGACTTTAAGGAGGAGATTGAACAAGACCCTAACTTTTTGTCTTATGATCTACTAAGATCTGGCAAAGCAAAAATTTTAGATTTCATACCTGCCTATGCCGGTAAGGCCCCCGTGGATCGACAACTAAGCGACCAAGATATAAATATTTTATTTTCAAATGCAAAAGAAGCTACTTTTGCCCGACCGTTTTTGACAGAGTTTGCTAAAACAGCACCGGCTACTTTTGCAGGTATTAAGACAGCAGGCACGGTAGGATCACAACTAATTCCACGAGCAGCCGCTACAGGGCCTTTATCGGGAGTTGCGGTGCCGGCGGCGGTAATCGCGACGGGTTTACTATCATTGGGGTCCGCCGGAGCTACCTATTTTGCCGGACAAAAGATTGAAGATGCTGTTTTAGGGCCTGAAACACCCATAACACCCACTTCTAAAGCAGCGTATGAAGCGTATAAGACTTTGGGGGCGTTTAGTAGTTCAATTTATGCCCCATGGTTATTCAAAGAAGGGGTAGATTTAGGGTATAATGCGCTTGTTGCAAATTTAGTGGACGACGCCTCGCCGCCCTTTCAAGCAAAATTATTAAAAGTTTTTGAAAATATGATAGGAGGTACGGCAAAACTTGCTAAAACAGCTCCTAAAACCACGGCGGCTGCTGAGGTAATCTCAGCGGGTGGAGCCACTGGCGGAGCTTTTGTTTCTGAGCAAGCTTTTCCTGAACAGATTGCTCCACGTGCAATGTTTGAATTTTTAGGCGCTAATACTTTATATTCCACATTTTTGAGAAGTATGCCCGGAGCACTTGATGCATTAAAAAAGACAGATGTTGTTGGCGGTATAGCAAATAAAAATCAAGACAAATTGTTTGCTAAAATAAATGAAGCATATGATTTGTACGGAACAAAAGAAGGATACGATCAACTTATAGACAATTTAACCAATCCGACGTTTATAAAAGAATTAGAAGAAAACTTTCCGGGAATAAAGTTTACCGCTGCACAGCAGAGTGGTGATCCTTTCATAATGGCATTGGAGGGAGTGAAAGCAAAAGGTAATCAAAAGCTTGATGCTACAAGAAAACAAAATTCTGCAAAAGCAGAGGCTTTTCTTGTAGGTGTTATTAAAGCTCTTATGGAAAAGGGCGATGATCAAAGCTTAAAACAAGCCGCTAATTTACGTAAATCTGTTTTTTCAAACACTTTAAAATTGGCGTATGAAGAAAAATTAGAAAATTTTCTTAAAGCAGCAGAAAATTTACAGAAACAACCGGGCCAGACTGCAAAAAGAAGTCAAGCACAGCTATCCACACAGATGTTTAATCTTTTAGAAGACACACTGGAAAGTGTCAGAAAGAAAGAACAAGATTTATGGGATAAGGTTGGCAGTATTGATTTAATTCAACCGGTAGGTCCCAATGCAAAAGTAGCTGATCTTCCAAACTTTATTAAAATGTATAATAAAATTTTGCCAGAAGATCCTGCGGTTAGACAGGATTTTGAAGAAAAAACAAAAGTACTTACAAATTTTATTACTGAAGCTAGAAAAGATTTGGGATTAACACCTGCTATAAATTTAACAAGTGAAGAAGCTAAGACTATAAAAAATTACGAGAAAATAACGGAAAAGGCTCAGATTAAACTTTCTGGCAGAGCTGAAGAGCGTGTCTTAAATAGTATTTTAAGACAATCAAAAGATTTGGACGATGCAGGTAAAGTTAAATTTTTTAGAGGACAGGCAAACACACTGTCTGCGCAAGAATCTCTATCGTCAAATGAACGTTTGCTTATAAGAGCATTAGAGTCTTATGGGGACTTATCCGCAGTAAAAGTAACAGCAGGTAAAAGAGCACGAATACGTAAACAAACACCTTTGACAGATACGCAACCCATAACGGCAAAAAGACTAGTGGAGATTAGATCAAGGGCTTTATCCTTAGCGAGAGCTTTTGCCAAGGATGCAGAAAACAGAGAGTTTGCCTTGAAAACGGGTAAGTTTGCGGAGGCAGTATTAGAAGATTTAGACAAAGATGGATTTGGACAAAACTATAATATTGCAAAAGATTTTTCTAGAGCCAAAAATGATGTTTACACAAGAGCTGTAGCAGGCAAGATTAGAGACAAAAAAGCTTCAGGGGAGGCCTCCTTACCTCCAGAGGTTACTTTTGAGTTACTTGTTAAAAACAACCCTTCTGTAACACTAAATAGATTTCGACAACTACAAGATTTATCAGAATTTTTAAATAGAGAGAACATTACACTTTCCAAAGAACTTACGGGAAATGCCGAGTTTATTAACGTTGAAAAGTCAGAACCTGTATTTACTACTATGTCTAATTTAGTTGAGGGTTATCTCAGAACTCTCAAGAAGACGGCTGCGAAAGAAGTTTTTGATCCAAAAACAAACACTACACGCACCGTTATAGATCCGGCAAAACTTCAAGAGTTTAAAAAAGATAACGCAGAGCTTTTGGAATTGTTGCCGTCTTTAAAGCTAGATTTAGAAAATACTGAGAGAGCTGCAAAAACATTAGCGGTATTTGAAAAAACACAAAAACGTGGTCTTGATATCTCAAAAGGCCAAAAGGAGTTATCTAATTTATTAAAAGGAAGTTCTCCCACTATAGCCATAGGAGAAGCTTTTAATGATCCAACAAATCCGGCTCTTCAATTAAATAATATTTTTAGTCTACAAAGAGTAACTGTTAAAGATAAAAAAGTACTGGCATCTAAATTACCACAATTTAAAGAGTTTACACCGGCAGCAAAACGAGCGAAAAAAATTAAGGACGCCGGCTTAGATTTAAATACTATTAATGATGCTTTTAAACGAAGTATTCTACAATATTCTTTTTCTGAAGCAGGCGGTGAGGGGGATTTTAACCCACAAACTTTTGCAAAAATTATGTATGGACCTTTACCAAAAGACCCAAACAAATCTTTGATGGATGTTGTTGGACAATATAAAATATTTTCTGATGCTGAACTTAGTAAAATAAGGTCCATGACAACACAACTTCTAAAAGTGCAAGCCGCAGATGCCTCTGGTAAGATTAACGATCCCGACTTTGCAAAAGAAGCAGGACCAATATTAGACTTTTATTATGGGATAGGCGGCTCGGCTTTGGGTACAAGAGCGTATGGTTTACTAACTGGGGGACAAGCCGGCCCCGGGTCAATTATGGCCGCAGGTGTGGGGGCAAGAACTGTGCGCGAATATCTTCAAGAATTGCCTTTGACCAAAAGATTAGAAGCAATAGAGTTATCTTTTTTAGATCCGCAACTAACCGCTCAACTTCTCAAGAAGCCAAAAACAGATAGAGATAGAAAAAGAGTTGGGGATACTATTGTCAATATTTTAACAAAGACATTTGGAAACATGGGACGACAAGGTATTCCGATAGCGGTGCCAAAAGTTGGGGAGGCCGTCACGCCCGAGGGAGACGCTGCAAAAGAAAGATTTCAACTTAAAGAAAGACAGTTACAAGAGATGCAACAAAGGGAAGCGCCTATGATTCAACCTCAAATAGCACCCGTAAATCAGACTTCGCCTAGCTTACCAAATATTGGAACGCAAGCACAGTTAGCGCCGCCTGTTCAAAACCAAAAAGTAGACAGGCGTAGGTTTGCTGCTTTATTTCCAGAAGATGCGGATTTGATACAGGGAATAGGCAGCTTACGTGCATGAGCAAGGACCCACTGAAAGGCACTGGAAAGAAACCAAAAGGGTCAGGAAGGAGATTATATACCGATGAAAACCCAAAAGACACCGTCTCTATCAAATATGCCACTGTGGCAGATGCCGAAGCAACTGTTCGCAAAGTTAAAAGAGTTAATAAACCGTTTGCTAGGAAGATCCAAATCCTCACCGTCCTCGAACAACGAGCCAAAGTTCAAAACAAAAACAGACAAGCTCAAATCGCGAGGAAGGCCAAAGAAGATCTCCGAGCCAAAAATAAAAAGAAAAAGGGGACGGCCTAAAAAGAATGACTAAGCAAATAAGAAATAAAATAAAAAAAGTGGCAAAGGGTCTGAAAAAAGCTTCTAAGACGCACGCACGACAGGCCAAGACACTGCGCTCTGTCTTGAAGACTAAGAAATCCAAGACCTAGCGTCTTCGCCCAACACTTGTTGCGCAAGATTTATCTTTTCTCTCAGGGCCTGTAATATCTTTTCATCTATAGTTTCTGGCGCCACTAAATCTACATAAGTAACCTTATTAGTCTGACCAATACGGTGCGCCCTGTCTTCAGACTGCAAGCGTATCTCTAGATCATAACTGTTGCTATAATACACCACGGTGTTTGCGGCGGTCAGAGTAATACCATACCCACCCGTTCTTGGTTGCCCCACAAAGAAACGTAGGGGATCTTCAAGGTCTTGATAACGTTGAACAATCTCTTGACGCTCCTCTTGCGGGGTTTCACCATAGTAGGTTGCAACCGCTTCGGGCCCAAAGCGGTCGCGCAGGGCTTTCGCTATCTGTTGGATGTCATATGTATATGTCGCCCAAATGATAATTTTTCCCTGTACTTCTTCGCATATATCAAGCAGTTCTTTTAAACGCCCGTTTGCGAAACTCACTGTATTACCCTCATCATCTTGTATGTGACCACAGCATATCTGTTGCAGACGCATGATCTGTGTCAGTACGCTCTGTGTCGTGGCAAGTTCGCCATTGTCAAGCTTAGTAAGGGCCAAACGTTTCATCTCCGTGTACGACCGTTTCTGCTCCTCGGATAACGGAACAAGACGGCGTACATACATTTTATCCGGCAGATCCAGACAATCTTCCTTCAACACACGATTACTAAACGCTTCAAGCTTTTCGTTGAGCTCATCTAATCGTCGGTATCCTACCACTTCATTAAAGGATCGCGGTCCCATGACACGCCTTTGCAACACAGCATAGCGGTTCTGGAACGCATAAAAACTTTGAAAGTTTAGTGCCAAGGCCGACAAAAACATACATTGGCTAAACAAGTCCATCGGACTACGGGTCACGGGAGAGCCCGTAAGTATACGTCTATACTTAGATAGGCCCTTCATCTCTAATATATTCTTTGTACGGTTTGCACTTCTATTCTTAATAGTCGTGCTTTCATCTACTATCACTATGTTCTCATCATTAGCCTCAAGAAACGTGAGTGCCGCCTGCGTCCCGCGAGGCGTGGACAACGCTTCGGTGTTCATCACAAATATTTTAAGGCCATCAAACTTTTCATACACCAACGTTTTCATCTGTTTCTGAAACCACTGCGCACTGGATGGTTGCCATCGCACCATGTTGATCTGTATGTCATCGGATAGGTGTGTCGGTATCTCACCTTGCACCCAGTTATCATACACACCCTTGGGTGATATAATTAGTGCTGCGTTTATTCTGCCCTCTGTATACAGGGCCCCCATAGTGTCTATAGCCACTTTCGATTTTCCTGTACCCATCTCCATAAACAGTGCATAATACTTTGCGTCCCACGAATCACGGAGAGCTGTCATCTGATGATCGAAGGGTTTCGTTTTAAATTTATATTTTTTCATTTTTACCTCTTGACTATAAGAATTTATACGCTTATATATGGAATTGTCAAGACCTGAAAAGGTTTTTAATCGCGAAAGAGAAAGGACGATACATGGACATAATGAAGAAACTAAAAGAGGATGCCAATCAGGGCTCCTTATTTTCCAAGCATACGTTAGATAATGAAGACTTATCCACGCTTACTGGATTTGCCGAAGCTATTATAAAACAGGATGCTTTTGTGAAAGAACTAGATGAAAAGCTTAAAGAAGAGAAAAAGAAGCTGTTAAAAATGACGGACGAAGATTTACCCGCATTGATGACAGAAGCTAACTCTATGGAGTTTACTCTACTAGACGGATCAAAAGTAACTATAAAGCCACAGTATGGGGCCTCTATCAAGGTAGACAACCGTCCTGCGGCTTATGAATGGCTAAGGGAACATGGGCATGACGACATTATTAAAAACACAGTATCTTGTCAGTTTGGACGCGGAGAAGACGATCTTGCATCTTCGTTCAAGGCGTTTGCCGAAAAAGAAGGCTACGTTCCAAACCAAACCGAAAAGATCGAACCCATGTCACTACGGGCTTTTGTTAAAGAACGTGTTGAGAATGGGGACGAGTTCCCAATGGAGTTATTTGGGGCGTATGTTGGTCAACGAGCCGTCATTACTAAAGCGAAAGGAGCAAAGAATGGCTGAAGCAAGCAAAACCGTGGCTGAAAAGAAGGCTACAGAGGTTGTCGCATTTGATTTTGCGCAACTTCAAAAAGACGCGGGAAAGGGTAACGAGAACGTCGGTAAAGACGATCTTGCCTTACCGTTTATTAAAATACTGTCGGGGGTTGATCCAATGATGGACAAGCTCGATGGTAAAAAGGGTGACATATACAATAGTGTCACAGAAGCGCTATACAGCGGCAAGGAGGGCATTGTAGTCGTTCCGGTTGCGTATCAGCGTGAATTTCTACGATGGGCCCCCAGAGGCCAAGGTAGCGGCGCTCCTACAGTCTACAAGACACGAGCAGAGTGTCCTGACGTAAAACGGTCAGAGGATGACAATAAAGAGTATTGCACCGATGGCAGTGGGGATTACATCGAGGAAACGCATCAGCACTTTGTGTTGGTGATCGGTGCGGACGGTAAAGGCGAAACAGCGCTTATACCCATGAAGTCTACACAGCTTAAAAAGTCACGCAAATTTAACAGCATGATTATGGCGCAGTGTGACAAGGATGGGTTTGCACGGTTCGCGTACAAGTTCCGTATGAAAACCCTTGGTGAGTCCAATGACAAGGGCTCATGGCACGGTTGGGAAATGCAACTGGAGGGACCGCTTCTTGATGAGGAGACTCAGAAGAAAGATCCTACTCAGTTTGCAAAAAACTTAGCGACATATGAACAGGCAAAAGCATTCTCTGAGAGTGTCCAGTCGGGCAACGTTGAAGTAAAACGTGAGAATGAAGATGTTAAGAGCGGCGAAAAAGATCAGATACCGTTCTAATTATGTCGTCAGTAGAAAAATTTGCCGCAATCTTTGACGGTCTGCAACTAGCCTACGGCACGTTCAAGATTGATAAGAAGCAATTAAATGGTAAGAGCACGGGCCGTGCCGCGATAGTTCGCGAGCCACGGTCCACAGAGCTATGGGAAGGTCACATATCAGGCAAAGGTCGTGGTATCGGTATCATACCCATAAACGAAGAAAACAAATGTGTCTGGGGGTGTATTGATGTGGATCAATATCCCCTTGACCATAAGAAACTAATAGAACAAATACGTAAGCTAAAACTGCCTTTGGTCATTTGTCGCTCCAAATCAGGTGGAGCACACTGTTTTCTGTTTGCCACAGAATGGATAGAAGCCAAGGATATGCAAGCAACGCTACAACAAATGTCTGCCGCGCTCGGTTACGGCGGTAGTGAGATATTTCCAAAGCAAATAAAACTACACTTAGACCGCGATGATGTGGGCAACTTTCTTAACCTACCGTACTTTGATGCAGAAGACGGCCTGCGGTATGCCATCAAGGATGACGGCACAAGCGCCACGCTTGACGAGTTTATAAAGCTATACGAGAAATACAAACAAACACCTGAACAAATAACACGCCTACAAGTAGGCGAGCCTAAAGTACAAGAGCCCATGATGGACGGTCCGCCCTGTCTACAAATACTGGCCAGTAAAAAGATAGGCGAAGGCGGTAGAAACAATGGGTTATTTAATCTTGGCGTATACCTACGCAAGGCCTACCCTGACAGTTGGGAGACAGAGATACTTACCTATAATATGCAGTATCTTGAGCCCCCTCTTCCTCTTAGTGAGGTAAACATCGTAGCCAAACAGCTTGAGCGTAAGGAGTATGCCTACAAATGTAGCGATGCCCCCATCAATGCTTATTGTAACAAAACCTTGTGTCTTACACGAAAGCACGGGGTGGGAGCGGCTGTACAAGGCGCGGTCATAGCAAACTTACGTAAATACAACTCGATACCTCCCGTATGGTTCGTCGATGTAAACGGCGAACCCTTGGAAATGGATACGGATGCTCTGTTGAACCAAGCCATATTTCAGAGATCGTGCATGGAGCAACTGAACTTTATGCCGCGCTCTGTATCCCGAATAATATGGGAAAACCGTATAGGAGCCCTCATGCAAGAGATGAAAGAAAACGAAAGCGCCATCATCGATGTATCACAGGACGCTAGCGTCAGCGGACAGTTCTATGACCATTTGGAAGAGTTCTGTCAAAGTATGCAACAGGCCGACGATAAAGAAGAGATACTATTGAAGCGCCCATGGACCGATGAAGAGGGTAAGGCTACTTATTTTAGACTAAAAGACTTTGATGCACACTTGAAGCGCAACAAGTTCTTTGAATATAAAAGCCATAAGATAGCACAACGTTTACGGGACAAGGGTGGCGAAAGCTTACAGATATCGATACGAGGGCGCCCTGTGCGTGTATGGAAGATACCGTCTTTTGATGCGGTAGAGGTGGAGCTATCTGCTCCTGAGTTTGGTGGTAATGAAAGCAAAGAGGTATTTTAATGTTAAAAGCAGATGGATTTGATAAAGCATTTTTAGGCGTGGCATCGCGATTTAATATGGAGGATGTGTTTGCCTACGATAAGGATGAATGCATAGCTATACTATGTCGGCGTGATAATATGTCATATGACGACGCTGTTGAGTTTTTTAATTATAATGTATTAGGATCGTGGGTAGGCGAAAAGACGCCCCTCTTTTTAAAAAAGTATGGCAGTATAAAGGATGCAGTAGATGACCTCGACTTATAAAGAAAGAAACCGTGAAATGCACCGATTACGCACCGAAAGAGCCATGACTCTCACGGCTATCGGTAAGAAGTACGGTGTAACGCGAGAAAGAGTGCGGGTTATTGTTAATAAAATCGAAGAAGAGAATGCAAACAAAGATATTCAGGATATACGGACCACCCGGGACGGGGAAAACAACAGCACTACTGAATAAAGTTGACGAGGCACTACGTCAAGGCATACCGCCCTCAAAGATAGGATACTTTGCCTTTACCCGCCAAGCGGCTTACGAAGCAGTAGATCGTGCGTGTCAGCGGTTTGGTCTTGATGAAAATCAACTCCCATGGTTTCGTACATTACACAGCTTTGCCTTGCGCTTATCAGGCATACGGGCCGAGCAAGTCATGCAGAACGAGCATTATAAAGAACTATCCGATACTATCGGCATAAAGCTTGTGCCCGATAGCGGGAGCGGCGATAATATATTTGAGTCTAGCGCCAATGCGGACCCTTACCTGAGTATCATAAATCTAGCGCGATTGAAAAAAATACCTTTGCGCAAGCAGTATAATCAGTCTGACAGTAATATAGACTGGATGACCCTGTCTTACGTCGCACGGTCCATACAAAGTTACAAAAACAGACTAAAGCTCTATGACTTTACCGATATGCTAGAGATATTTGTTAACGAGAGCTCTAAGTTCTGTCCGCACCTAAGCGTCAGCTTTATAGACGAAGCACAAGACCTATCCCCGCTGCAATGGGATGTAGCGCACATAATAGAGAAATATTCGGATAAAATTTACTGTGCGGGGGACGATGACCAAGCTATATACAAGTGGGCGGGGGCTGATGTCGAGCACTTTATAGGACTTAACGGAGGGTACGAGGTGCTTGAACAGTCGTACCGCGTACCACAGAATATACATCCTCTGGCCTCGCGTATATCCAAACGCATACACAAGCGTGTACCAAAAACCTATCTGCCCAGACCAGAAGATGGATTAATAAAACGTATCAATGACGTATCACACATAGATTTATCAGAAGGAACATGGCTCGTACTCGCGCAAGCTAATTACTTCTTACACGGCCTCATAGATAGTTTACGCAGTCGCGGTCACTTATTTGCGTACCACGGCAAACGATCCATCTCGCAAAAGATAAGCGAAGCGGTCAACGGATGGGAACAAATGCGTAAAGGACGCGAGATCACCGCTCCTGTGGCCCGTGTTATCTACAGCTATATGTCTGTCGGCAACCGTGTGAAGCGCGGCTATAAAAAAATACCGCACCTTATGGACGATGAAACCGTGACACTTGATGGGCTACAGCGCGATCATGGCCTGTTTGCCACTATCGATATGATATGGCATGAGGCTATGGATAAGATACCCGACAGCGAAAGAGCCTACATCACCGCTCTACTCCGTCGCGGAGAGAAGTTTAATGGCACGCCTCGTATAACACTATCCACGATCCACGGATCGAAGGGTGGGGAAGCAGAGAACGTCGTGCTATTTACTGATGTGTCCCCCGCCGCGTCCAAAGCGGCGGAACAGGACCCTGACGAACTGCACCGTGTATTTTACGTCGGTGTAACACGAACTAAAAAAAATCTATATTTAATCGAGCCAGAAGACGCATTGAGGAGTTACAGCATATGAATAGGAAAGACATACTAGCAAAAGCCGAGAAGATGATTAACGGTCCACGGGCCAAAGCCTACGGCGATGCTCACGAAAACCACAAACGTATTGCCAAGATGTGGTCAGTTATACTGGAGAAAGAGGTAACCGTATCGCAAGTCTATCAATGCATGATAGCGGTCAAGCTGTCCCGCCTGATAGAAACACCAGACCATGAAGACAGTTGGCTCGATGTCTGTGGCTACGGCGCCCTTGGGGGAGAAAAATAATGGCTTTGCAACTCGCGTTTGATACGCCGAAGTCGGAATGGCTACCGCCAACCGAGCTCCCCAACATCTTTGAAGCCAAACAAATAGCCATAGATGTTGAAACACGCGATCCCAATATCAAAACACTCGGGCCGGGGTGGGCACGAAACGATGGCGAAGTGGTAGGTTACGCTGTTGCCGTCAGCGATTGGTCAGGATATATACCCATCCGTCATAAATACGGCGGTAATCTGGACGAGCGCATTGTTAACAAATGGCTGAAGAAAGTCTTTGAGTGCCCCGCCGATAAAATCATGCACAATGCGCAGTACGATGCGGGATGGATACGGCGCATGGGCTTCACGCTCAACGGTCGGATCATCGATACCATGCTTATCGCGGCTCTACTGGACGAAAACCGCTTTAGCTACAGCCTGAACGCTCTGGCCTACGATCATCTCGGTAAAGTAAAATCCGAAAAAGGACTGACAGAAGCCGCAAGAGGATTTGGACTGGACCCAAAAGCCGAGCTCTGGAAAATGCCTGCAATGTATGTGGGACCGTATGCCGAGGGAGATGCCGAGTTAACACTCGAACTTTGGAACTATCTATCAGGACAACTGGGCAAAGAGGACCTATGGCCCATCGCTAATCTCGAGCTCGATCTACTCCCGTGCCTGATTGATATGACATGGCGCGGTGTTCGGGTAGATCAGGAAAAAGTAGAGCGTACACGGAACTCTCTACTCAAGCGCGAGAAAGAGGTACTTAGCAACATTAAGAAACGTGTTGGCCATGACATCGAAATATGGGCTGCCGCCTCCATAGCGAAGGCCTTTGAGGCTCTCAGCATCGAATACCCACGGACCGAGAAGGGCGCACCATCGTTCACGAAACAATTCCTGAGCGATCACAGTCACGAACTCCCGCAGTTAATTGTCCAAGCCCGTAACCTAAACAAGACCTCTGGGACCTTTATCAATACAATTATGAAGCATTGTCACTCGGATGGACGTATACATAGCCACATCAATCAAATACGATCCGATGACGGCGGCACCGTGTCAGGACGTATATCCATGAATAACCCGAACCTACAGCAGATCCCCGCACGGGATCCTGAGCTTGGTCCTATGATTCGCTCTCTGTTCCTCCCCGAAGAGGGCGAAAAATGGGCCGCGATTGACTTCTCGCAACAGGAACCACGGATCTTGGTTCACTATGCGTATGTCTATGGCAAAAGTAAGGGGCTTACTTTGGACGGTGTAGAAGAGTTTGTCCACGGCTATCGGAACAATCCCGACATGGACTTTCACACAATGGTTGCAGAAATGGCACAGATACCACGTAAGCAAGCGAAAACAATAAACTTGGGCCTGATGTACGGTATGGGGGTCGGTAAAATGTCTGACCAACTAGATATCACGCTTGACGAAGCCAAGGACTTGGTCCGTCAATACCATACACGGGTACCTTTTGTTAAGATGCTGATGACAGGCGTGCAAAACAGACTCAACGACAAGAGCAGTAGCGGTTCTATTCGGTCCCTGTTAGGACGTAAGTGTCGGTTTGATCTGTGGGAGCCCGATACATTCGAGATGAACAAAGCGCTCCCGTACCGCGAAGCGGTGCAAGAGTATGGCGATACGACACGCCTCAAACGTGCGTACACCTACAAGGCCCTGAATAGATTAATTCAGGCGTCAGCCGCTGATATGACCAAAAAAGCCATGATAGATATATATAAAACAGGCCGTATACCGCTCATACAAATCCACGATGAGATAGCTATGTCGGTCAAAGACATGAAAGATGCAGAAACTGTTTCGCAGATGATGGAAACTGCGGTA
>VMHT01075483.1_pt1 | contig 18747 bp, 21 predicted proteins | sample 4693611 | NCBI WGS metagenome assembly VMHT01 (sample SAMN12280063, study PRJNA550983) | marine metagenome | isolation source: seawater sampled from same location over 5 years 0.02-0.2 micron viral filtrate | place: USA: collected off the coast of southern California halfway between the port... ...
TGCTGACAACCCTGCAAACACGCTGCCTCCATAACTATTTATGTGTAACATAATTGGCGGGGGATTATAACCCAGCGGACCAGACTTTGAAGCCATACTAACATTCATATTGAAAATACCTTTATTTAGCTTCAAAATTTTTGGTCGAGTAACACCAGAATAAAAATAAATTCTATTATGACTAAACTCCACAACATTAAAGTCTTCAGATGCATGCCCTGTGCTTTCCTGGGTTGCTTCGTGAATTGTTTTGGGCTGATTTTCTTCTTCGTTTGAGCCCCAATAAAAATCTCTCATAATGCTCCTTAGATTATTGGTGGACCTCCGCGGACTTGAACCGCGAACCTGCCGGTTATGAGCCGGATGCTCTAACCGATTGAGCTAGAGGTCCATTAAAAATTAATATACTATTATTTTACATAAAGTTCAAGCATTTTTTTACGAAGAACTTTTCTTAATCCTGGGTTGACTTTCAGTGCGTGTGGAACAATATGCTTTCTAACATAGTTTCGCATATAGTAGGTGCTTGAATTGGATGGGTCCTCTATCCAAGATACTTGATGTTTTTCGGCATATCTTTTAATGCTTCTTTTTTCTGTCATTAAAAAGGGCCTATAAATATTCGATGCTCTTCTAAACGGTATTACTTTACCTGTTCCGTGCAAACTTGACATAATCCAAGTCTCAACGCAATCTCCTAGATGATGGCAAGTTATAATATATTCACTCTTAAGGGTATCAAAAAAAGTGTATCGTTCATCACGCCAAAATTCTTCTATAGAACGCTTACCCTTTATCCCCTTTACTCTTCCGATATTAAGTTTTAGATTATTCTTTTCCGCATATTCTTTTACGAATTCTTCTGCGTCTTTACCATGCTTGGTATCATGATTAAAATAAGCTAACTCTACCTCTCTCTTTCCTTGTAGAAGAAAATGAGCAAAGGCCATAGAATCGATGCCGCCGGAACAGGCAATAGTAACTTTTGGTGGTATTTTACCTATGATACGAATCATGGCTTAATTATATTTTAAAAGTAAATATAAGTCAAGTATTTTTATACTTGTTCATGCCGGCGCCATACCAGCGAGCGTTTCTACCACGAACATCGTAGTGGACAAAGCTCTCATATAATCCAACGCCACCTTTATGAATTATTCCATCTGCAATCATTTGCTTTACGACTTTCCAAACCTCTACACTTTCAACACCATTGATTATAATATCGGCAGCCATGGCTTTCATGTGTGTAGATCTTTTTACTCCGCCGATTTTCTTATTGTAATCTGGGCTTCTATATCCGGAAATTACAACGATTGGCTTGTCAAAATGTTCTCTAATTTTTTGCAGCTGGTCTGCTAGTAATACAACATTGTCCATGTATTCTTCAGGAACTACCGAGCCATCGTTACACTTAAATTCATCTAGGTGAAAATTTTCTGTTAACTTCATATTACACCTCCCGTGCCTTACCAGGCTTTACAAGACCAGTATCTTGCTGTGCACTTATCTTTTGCTGTATGACACTTATGACGTGCTCTAAAAGATTTTCTTCTACCAGGAATATTTTTCTTTATCTTCATTTTTTTGTCGCCAAAATTAATTTTTGTAACGCGTTTTTTATCTTTACCGCAACCTTTTACAAAAGCTTTAAACTTTTTTACATCACCAGGGAGCCGTTTATTAAGTTGAACTTTTCTACCCTTGTACTCGGCTTCTGAAAGCATATCCGGGCAGCCGCAATCAGCATCAACCATAGTCTCGTATAGGCACTGAGGGCATGGGGTGTTACCATCTTCGTCAATAGCATCCTGAAGGGCTTCGTATAAATCAAAATATCCATCAACCATAGTATATTCACTTAAAAGGTTTTGCTCAGATAATCTTTGCTGCAAATCTGCTTGACCAACAATGCGAGCTAATTCCTCATCATCTAGCTGGCTTATAGCCTGTAACATTTCTTCTCTTTCAAGAGGAACCTGTTCTGCTTCTTCTAATTGACCCTGCTCTCTTGCTTCACTACCAGCTATATATCGGGCGGCAGAGGACATATAGTCTCCAGCTTTGGTAATCTTGCTTTCAAGCCACTCTGGAAGGTCGTCTCCGTCCTCTATGAGTCTTAGAAGTACTTTGGTATCAGCCATCAAATGAGCGAGCGTTGTGCGGTGCATTCTGGCTTCTTCGCCATTATGAGCATTCCCATAACACTTTGGACATGACTTATCTCCACAACCCATTCCTTCATTTATTTTTATTTTAATTTTCATTATTTTTTACCTCTCTTGGCTTTTTTACCCCAAGACTTACCTCGACCTTTTTCTTTACATGCCCCGGGAGTAGGGCGGCATGCCGGATACTTTGACCTTTTCTCTCCGGAAGAGCGGCCACAAGACTTATACCCACCTTTTCCATCGGGAGCATTACAATCAACCCATCCTTTTTTTTTGCCCTTGGCACCCTTACGACCAAACCAATCTCTCAGGGAGGATTCTTTGCTCGATTCAGACCCGGCTTTCTTACGTTTCTTCTTTCTTTTTTCAAGAACTATAGATAGTTCTTCTTTTATTATATCTATAAGTTCTTGTTTTTTCATTTTTTGTTCATCCTCTTAGTTTTTCTTTTTGATGCCTCTTTTCTTTTTTTGGCATACTCAAAAGCTTTTTTAAGCCGTGCTTTTACCTTTGGGTCTTTTGCGTTTTTATATGCAGCTCTAGCCCTTTGGTGCACCAAGTTAATTATTTGAGATTGACGTTTATGCGACTTGTTTTTAAAGCTTTGTTTTGAAAAAGTATCACGAACGTCTGAGGCGGAACTAAATTTCACACTCACTGTGTCTTTTGGGTTTTCGTCTGTATAGAGCCTTCTTCCGGAGCCTTTTGGTTTTTTTCCAGTTCCCTTCGCTGGGTCTTTGCTTTCTTCCGCTTTTACACAATTTCTATAAGTGCGGCCAAACATTTTTTTAGTCTTTCTTGTGGGATGAGTTTTATAGCCTTTTTGGCACCTTTCTAAGAGAACAGCTTCTAATTCTTCAATGATGATTGATATTAGACGATTCTTGTTCATTATTTCTTTTTACTCTTGTTACCCCAGTTTTTAGCGCCGACTTTACGACACTTCACTAAGGCGCCTGAAGCGTATGCAGATGGCCAAACAGCGTAGCGGCTTCTCACCTTGTGATAGCAAGCATCTTTTTTACCCGATGACTTCTTTTTCTTCTTTTTTTTGCGCTTTTTGCGCTTTTCATCCAGAACAATTTTAAGCTCTTCTTTGATAACTTTTATTAAAACTTGCTTATCATCAGCAAGTATATAATCACCATCTTCGTGTTCACCAACATCATTCATAGCATCTAAAGCAGTGCGGATTTCTTTTTCATCTGCATCAATATCATCAGAATCCAGAAAAGATTTAATGCCTGCGGCGCCGCCTTCGGCTTTTAGGATGTCTCTTATAACTTCCGGGTCTATGTGGATATAATCTTTTTCGGCATATTCATTGTGATCATCTTCAGAATCTGCTTTTATTTTGTCTTTTGAGTTTGGGTCGTACATCATATGAGATTTAAACTCTTTTATGAGGATTTTTATAAGGTGTTCTTTCTTCATATTATAAATAGTGTCAAAATAATATGATTTACTATTTTCTGTTATCAGAATATTTCTTTGCTTTATTAACTAAATTTTGAGTTGAATTGATATTGTATTTTTTGGGTATTAGCAAGAACGGAAAAATACCATGAATAATAAAAAAAATGCCCCGTTGGAGTAGTTTTAGTCCAAGTCCTACTGCAAATTTAAAATGAGACCAATAAGTTTCATTATTTTCTTTTAAGTGTTTCATAATATAACTAGGGCACATTATGAAAAAAGTGGTGGAGGTGGCGGGAGTCGAACCCGCGTCCAGAACATCTCAAATAATACGTCGTTCACAAGGTTAGTCTTGTTTTAGTACAAGACAACTATTAAGTAGCAAATATATCGAAATATAAAGTAACAAGTCTAGATGTTGGATTAGGAAGGTATCTAGAAAACCCTCTCAAGGATTAAGCAGCTAATGCAAAATCCTCGAAATTTTCAACGTCATCGTTTGCGTTTAAAAAGTTGAGTGTTTTTACTGTGACCTCACTCACACAGCCTTGCACGTATTATTATCCACACCCTGTCGAAACCTGGTCACCCCCTTAACAACAGCCACTCTCGCAAGAGCAACATCCGCAACAGCAACAGCAGTGCTTTGAATCAAATAACTTAACTAATTTATGTATAAAATTTTTCATGATTATTTTCCTCCTCCAAAAACGGGGTTTAATCTAATTAGTCCCAAAGTATCTTCCGGACCAGAAACATTGTACCACTCAAATGCTAAATCTGATTTTTTTAACTCTCTTATTATACCATAATCGTTGCCTCCAGGGAAGCATCTATCTCCAACAAATACAACTTTTGTTACACCAGCATTCTCTAGGTAGTGAATAACTTGTCCCTTATCGCATCCTTGTTCGCTAATATCAATTGAGATGCTTCCCCCTATGCTTGCCTCAAGGGTAGGAAAAGTATTATTTATAAAGTCTGCAATGTGTTTTCTTTCTCCGTTTAAATTATCCCACTTATTATACTCATCTCTTTGCTCTTGAGTAGCGCTTCTACCAACAATAGAAAAATTAATCATACCAGTTCTAAATTCAATATGATTGCCACATTTGTAAGGAAACTTGGTCCACATTAAAAAGTTTGCCAAAGAGTCTTCTAGTTCTATTGGAATAGTAAAATGAGATTTTTCAATAACATTTTCTTTTGAATCTCTCACTTCGTTTGCCATACAACAAAAAGTGTACTTAAATAGAGATAAAATATCTTGGGGGACTTGTTGTTTTGTTTTTAAAAAATCAGAACCAGTCGCAATTATACACTGCTTGTCTTGAGACCATGCTTTAAATTCTTTAATAAGTTCAGGGTTCATTTGTTGTCTTGGTTCTGTCAGTGTTCCATCAACATCAAAAATATAACAAATTTTGTTAGGATCGATTGTAATCATCTTCTAGCCTTACTACATCATCTAAATGTGGAGTACTAACCTCTATAAGCTCTACATCTCCATACGGAGCACAAAATCTATGAATTGTACCAGGGGTTATATGAAACGTTTGTCCAGCGTTCAGTGGGATTTGCTGAATTTCTTTTTCTCCTATTTCTAGGCCGAGGATACCTGTTTTTACAAATATTGTTTCTTCTTTTGTCTCGTGATATTGTCTTGACAATCTACTGTCTTTTTTAATAAAAAGAATCTTTCCTACATAGTCTTTAGTTTCAGCCCAAATTAATTCACCACCCCAGGGTTTTTCTACAGTTCTTTTTTGGTCAATCATTTTTTATCTCCAACATTAATTTTATATCTTTTCATATAATTTATAAGACCTACTTTATCAGTATCCAACATGGCACAAGCATCTTTTTGATTTTTTGTTACAGAAAGAGCGAAAAGAACAAAAGCTTCTTTACATATATCAGGTAACATTTTCATAATTGGAAAACCCAGCAATTTGCCATTAAGACTTGAAGTTATAGAGTCTAGTTTAAGATACATTAGTTCCTCAAGGGTTACTAATTTTATTCTATTTAAAAAATCTTTATTTATCTTTTTTTCTTCTAGAAGTTTCTTTTTATAATCAAAATTTTCATTTTTTGATTTGTATTTAGAACCTCTAAAAGTGTTATCGAATAACATGCTGTCCTTTTCTGCCGAACCCAACCACCTCAACTAAAATAGCATATTATGTTTTGAATATCAAGTATTATTTTCAGACTGCAGCTTTAGCTTGCTCATACTCGTCATTGGTTGGCTCTTCAATTTCTTTAGACATCTCGCCATCCCATTTGTCAAAATAAAGTTTTAGATTTGCAATGAGATAGTCATAAAACATTTCTTGGTCTTCTGGGTTATCAAGTTCTCCATAATAATCAACAATTGACTTCTCAATTACAGGATAAACTCTTTCAGCCTTATTACGACCAGTGGTATCAGCACCAGAAATTGGAGTCATTGCTTCTTCTTCTTCTGATTCTTCTGGTTTTTCTTTTTCCGAACCATCTTGAGCATCGATAAATTTATTAATGTCAGCTGGGTCAGTGTCAATACCTGCAACATCTACTCCAACTGCTTCTGCAAGTTCTTCTTTTTCTTCTGGTTTCATATCGTTTAATCTAACTGGTGCTAGTGTGTCCTGTGTCCACTTAACAATATGTGCACGAAATGAAAGCTTCTGGTCTTCATCAGTTGTAAGAGTCTTATAAACATTTCGAAGAGTAGAAAGAACATTCGAGTTTTTAAGAAGATCTTTAAGAGTATTGATGCCAGTGCTATCAGCAATGTCTACTGTTGGGTCTTCACCAGCCGCCTCAGAAAGTATCATGTTTCTTAGATTTATTCTAAGAGTATGTTCTTGAATAACGTAATCAATAAGATTGTTTGATTCTTTTTGTTTGTTATTAAAAAATTCCTTAAGGCCGATTCGAATAGTTTTTCTTAGTTGTTGTTCTTGTTCTTTCAATTCTTCATCCTCTTTTTTTCCAAGTGGTGCAGCATATCCAGCGACATTGCCGGCGGCCATTGAACTCATCTCTTCTATTTCTTCTTGCTCTTCTGCTAAAAAAGCATTCGAAACATCTTTAGGTCTATCAAGGTGAAAACCTCCACCATGTTTTGTTAAATCTTTGCGACCCATATCTAAATAGGTTGCATGTGCCTTTGATAGTCTTGACTTCATAGATTTTTGAAACTTACCACTATCAGGACTAGCTTTTGGAGCTTTTTGTGCTCTAAAATCTTCTTGTAGCATATTTTCTAAACTTTTTTCAATCATCTCGCGAAGTCCATCAGCATCAAGCTCTGGTTCCTCTACTTGGTCTTCTTCTGGCTTAACTGAGTCTGCTGGGTTCATGCCTAAGATGCCCAGAACTGCTTTTGCGTCTTCTGGTCTCGGTACAAAATCTTTTAAAAGTTCTAGACCAACAGGGTCTTCTGCTGCCACATCTATAATAAACCTCATATCTGAAGCATGATAGTCAGATACATCAACAGTAGACTTTGTATTGGAAGGGACACGAGAGCCGATATGTGGATTGTTTTCTAAAGTCTGCAGGTATTCTCCACTATGCTTGGCTGAAAGGTCACAGACTAATATTTCTATATCTAAATCTTCTCTTGCTTTAGAGACTATAGTTTCGTATCTTGTCTTATCGTCTTCTTTGTCTCCACAACCCAATATAACTGTTGCCCCTTTTGGTGCAATCAAGTCGTTACCTGGTTCTGGTTCTTTCATAACAAAATCATAAGTAACGCCAACTGGACTAGCGGAGGGAGATTGAATAACTTGAGTCTTTGGCCCTGCTGCAGATTTATCTAAAAATGCTCTCCAAATTTGTTCTGCATGGTCAGCATCTACAACTTTACCAGACATGGGAAGTTGTCTACCGCCTTTAAGTGGTCTTGATATAACCACAACAACTTTATCTGCGACTGCTGCTAGTTGTTCTACCATATTTAGGTGACCTTTGTGAGGAGGCTTGAAAGCACCAGGGACAACAGCAATGCTAGAAGGCCCAGTTTCGGCTTTTACGGGCTCTTCTCCTGTTTCTCGACTATCGATAGGTCCAAACCGGTTAAAGCGCTCCATACCCAAGATTTGGTTGGTTGGAGCGAAGTTTCCTGTGAACTTATAAGTCGCGCCGTTAAAATCAAACACAAAACCCTCGGATGGAGTATTGATACCTCCAACGTCTTTAAGCTTTATCATTTGTTTTTCTAGTTCGGCTTGTGCTCTTTCATTATCCCCGTTTCTAATCCTAGAAATAGTATTCTCTACTTCATCTTGAAGAAATTTGATTTGCTTATCATTATTGCCAATAAAAGAAGAATCAATACTACCGACCATTGCAACTGAAAAGTCATGAAGAACTCGTTGCAAATCTAATGTATACTTGGAGTAGTTAAAAGACTTAACATATGCTGCAATATCGGATGCTAATTCTGGTGGTGCACCACGCTTTACATCATTAACACCAGGAACTTTACCACCAGGACCTGGAATTTTCATAACTCTCTGCAGGAGCATTCTGCTCTTATTATTATCTAAATTAAATTGGTCTATTTCTGGCTTTACTTGTCCGATAACATAATCATTGATTGTATTAGCATCCGAGACACCGATATCAGACATTAGATTACTAACTTTTTCCATAGTATCTCTTAAAACAGACTTGTCTTGTAAGGGTGCTAGTTTTCTAACGGGGTTTGTTTCGACAGAAAAAACGCCTGGGTCATCAGTAGCAGAATCAACCAAACCTCTTTCTAAGACTTCAAAACTAGGAGTAACATCTTGTCCGGTTGCTTTTCCTTCATTTCTGTCAAACTCTAGATGCCCTACTCGATGGATAAGTAAAGTTTTCTTATCATAAGGAATAACATTTGTTGTGCCTTTGCCTCTCGGGTCTCCCTCTGGGGCATCAGGGCTGCCCGGGTTCATAACTTCTGTATTGAAGTAATAGTTGGTATCTGGGCCAAATATACTTTCTTGTGTATCAATATCAAGCTTCTTAACTTCATCTTCGAAAGCTTCTAGCGCTTCAACAAAACTATATCGAAGTGCCTGACTTGGGTGATTCGCGAAAAAAGAATCTAGTTCATCAGCATCAAGGCCACCCTGCTTGAGTTGTCCTTTGTTTCTTGCAGCAACTGCTCTTCCAGTCTTTACATTAAAGGAGAGGAAAATGTTTTGACCATCAGTTTTTTCAGTTCCTGAAATCTTTCCGTCTGCTGCCATTTGTAGGAGCTGCTTTAGTTCGCCAAAAGTCATTTCACCATTATCATAGATATGGTTCATATGTCCAGCAACAGCACCCTCTAAAAGAAGTTCTTTTTTCACGATTTAAGATTCCTTACTTGGTCCAAAGTTTCTTTAGTTTATCAAAGATTTCTTCATTTCTTTTATTAAATCTTGATTCGTAAAGTGCTTTTTCTTGCTCTGGTGTTTGAATTTTGGATTCCTTCATTTTTTTAGCAACACTATCTCTTAATTGCGGAGGGACATTGCTTAAATCTTTTTCAGACTTTTCTTTTTTGTCGTCACCCTTTTTTTCTTTCTCGTCGGCAGAATCAGCACCCTTTGCTTTGCCTAGATCATTTGCACCCTTTCCATCTTGTGCAAAATCAGGAATACCATCATTATTTTTATCTGGCATTTTTTCACCCTCTTCGAGTTCTTCGTTTTCTGATAGTTTGTTGTGTGGAGCTGGCTTTCCTGGTATTCCTGGTCCTGGGCAATTTGGGGTGCCTTTAGGGCAGCATTCCTTTCCCTTTTCTTCTTCAAGTTTCTCATCAGTGTCACGCTTGTGAGGACCAGACGTACACCCATCTTCATCTAATTCTTCAGCATCTTCTGTTACCTGTTCTTTCTCTAATCTTGCCTCAAGAATCTTTCCAATGAGACCCTTAAGTTCTTTCTTTGATATCTTAACCATTTGTTTGTTCTCCTTTAATTGGTTATTTTCTTGTTGCATCGCGACCTTTATTCCATCTTCCCAGTCGCGAAAGCATAAGTTTCCTTTTTCATAAGCTTCTCTTTCCATTTCTCTCATATGGTCATTCTTTTGAGCATAGTCAGTACCCATAGGACCGCATTTTTCAGGACTTAAATCACCACGCAAGTTTTGGCAGTGGTGAACTAATTCGTGAGCAAAAGAGCGAAGTATGTCCTTTGGGTGACGCCCAGTCGTGAAAAGAGTTATTGATTTTTCATTTGGGTCATAGTATGCAGTTTTGCCAAATACATCTTTGGCGTTTTCCTGATCTTGCTTTAAGAAAAGTTTTGGCGGGTCTCTAAAATCAAGCCTTTTTTGGGCAAACTTTTGAAGACTGTCAATAAAAGGTTGTAAGTTTTGCATTTATAGTTCCCAAAATAAAAAATCAACTATAAATAAGTAGTTTTATGATTTTTCTTCTCCACGAAAAACCCTATATCGTGAAGTAACAGTTTGTCCCTTTAAGTTGTGAATACCTTTAATTGAAGATTTATGAGGTATTACATCTGCATCCTTGTAAGCCGGTATAAATGTTGAACCACCAGCGAATCCAGTTGGCTGCAAAAACCCAGTATTTGCAGTACTTGTAATTGTTTGGTCACCAGATGTGCCAGATGCACTTTGAGTTAAGTGTAGTTTGCCGTCTGCGGCGCCGCCCAAGGCCGTACCAGGCCCGGCAACAATTATAGAACCAGCATGGCCGTTTTCGGAAATTATAGCATTTTTAAGCTGAGTGGCATAACCATCCTTATCAAGACCAGTAATTTGAACCCTAACTTGATTTGAACCATCAAGTGTACCTGTAATCCCATCACCATCATGGTCAAATATATAAACTTTTTGCAAGCCATTATGGTCTATTATTGTTACAGTTTGCCCATCAAGATTACTAGTAGATGAGGCTAAAATTATTATATGACCTTTTGATTGAGCACCCGCAGTATCATTTCCAGGGTCTCTTACCTTGCTCTCTCCAAGGGAAGCTGAGTAGTTTGTTATAGTGTAATCATTTGAAATATTTGTTGTTGCCATAGTTAAGATATCACCCCTGGACTAACTTTTGGTATGTATCTGGATAAAATTGGCTTAAGCCCGCCTTTAGTTATGCGATCTTTATCGCTCCTATCACGGTTTGCTGGATTTTGCTTCCACCATGCTTTAATAATTTTATCAGAAAATTTCTGGACTCTTGGGTGTAGTTGAGGGTCGCTCTTACCAAACTTGCTAGCAATAACAGCATCGTCTGGTAATCCTGCAAATGCAGGTAGAAAAACTGCCAAATATAGAGAAGCTATATTTTTAGGGTCTTGTTTCCATTTGCTTTTTTTATCTAGAAAAAGTTCAACATAGTCCCATTGTTCAGCTCTTGTCATCGCAGCTAATTGTCGGCCATCTTTTTTTATCTCGTCCATACCTGAATTTGGACAGAACATTATTAAACCGGTGCAACCATTAGAGCCAACTTCTCCCGGCGACATTGAAAAAGCAGTCTCATGATACATCAATGCTAGTATGTTTTCCATTGGCACATCATACTTGTCACACCAAGCTTTAACCTTGTTTAGAAAATCAGTGTCCTGCTTCCAGTCTTCGGGGAAACTTTCTTGAGTTTTAGCTGCTATAGCTCTAATAGTTTCTCTCTCTTCTTTCCTCTTTTGTTTTGCTTCTGGTGACCTTCCTTTTATTTTGTGGTAGTGATTGACATACTCGCCAGCATCTTTCGGAATACTGGTTGTTGAAGCTTTGCTTATAGGCATCTTACTTATCTCCTTTCCTATTTCCGAAGTGAAGGCTTTCCAGAATTCTTCATCTTTTTTTAGTTCGCCTATATGTCCTAATATTTTTTGATCTATTTCTTTTTGTGTTAAAGTGCCCTTCGGCTGTGATGCTTCGTCGACTTTCTTTTTGTCGTCGGCATAAAAGGTATCATAAAGGTCATACAATAGCCATGCGCCGGCTGCTGTTGCTCCGATTGGACCAAGAAATGCTAACGCTCGTTTACCGGCAGTTTTTGCAGTGAGTTTTAGCCCAGTTTTTGTTGTCGTTTTGCTTATAGCTTTGTTTCTAGCCCACTTTAAAGAATTTTTGCCACCGGCTTTTTTTACTGCTTCTGCGGCAGCGGCGCCACCTGCGGCGCCTTTGCCAAACTTTTTAGTTAAATCATCAGTCTTATCTTTGCCAAACCCAAAAAGCTTTTTAACTTTACCAACAAACCACCCACCTAGTAACCCTAAGCCTACCCCTGCGGCGACTTTTCCGACTACGGCAGCTGCACCGGCAGCGGTTATTGCAGCCATCTCTCCCGTAGATAGAGTCCGGTCACCCAATGCAAACTTTTCTTGTGCTTTTGACCTCACTTTACTTAATTCATCATCGCTTAGTTTTGGATTATCTGTATATAGAGATTTGGAATAAAGTTGATCAACTTTGCTTAGCACCTGGTTTGCTAAGTTTTCTCTACTAGTGTCTGTGTATGGTTTGTTTAGGTTTTTAGCTAATTCACCATCTATAACAGTGGAGAGTTCACTCTTTTGTTGGTTTGTTAATTCTGAGAAGCCCTCATATTGAGAATTTAAGTGAGAAATAATCTTGTCAGAAGTTAAGGCTGTTTCGTTACTTTTTATAAAGTCAGTGAGTTCGGTTTTTTCTTGTTGTTGTGTTTTTACTTCTTTTATAACAAAGCTTCTCCAGCTTTCAAAAAGTAATTTATATTCTTGGTCTTTGGTCATACCATAATTAGGCTAAATGTGCTCTTTGTCTCCAGAAAAAAATGTTTCAATATTTTCTGATACTTCCATCTCCAGTTTAGTTTCAATCCAAAATTCCATATCTTCCCTGCTATCAAACTGAAGTATGTGCGGCCCATTATATGCATGCCACTTGCCTATGGCATCTAGAATATCCATTTTGTTAACAACAAGTTTGTTAATTCCATTAATCCTTGCAGCCATTTTTAATAAATCAAAGTCAAGCCAATTTATTTGCCTTGGTCTACCAGTTGTGGCACCATATTCCTGGCCAAGTTCTCTAATTTCATCAAATTCATCATATGGGCCCTCAAATTCTTTTGCACCAACGTATGTTTCATATATCTTGGCAACACCCCAAGTATTTCTTATTGCGCTTGGGGGAACACCGTTAAGAAGAGCAGAGCCAACTGTACAATGTGAAGAAGTAACATAAGGGTAGTCACCCCAATCAACATCCAGACCAAATCCCTGGGCTCCTTCAAAAAGGACTTCAACATCATCAAATTCTTCATTTTCATAAAGTTCAAGATAAATATTTGTTAGATAATTGCTCAATCTTGGGTCGTCTATAGCTCTAACACCCTTTCTACCATACTTGTCTCGATAAGCAGGCCCATTTCCTCTCTTAGTTGTACCTATTTCCTCATCCTTACTATCTTGTGCTCTATGAAAATCAGTAATAATGTGAGCATTAGTTGCAACCTTAACCAGTTCTCTTGCTGGGATACCTGCCTCTTCAAGATTTTCTATTTCCTCTAGAAAAGTATCAACATGAACAACGCAACCAGGACCTATGATAGACTTAATACCAAAGAACACACCACAAGGAATATGATGCGTTACAAATTTAACGCCTTCATGGTATATTGTATGGCCGGCATTGCAGCCGCCATTATATCGAATAACGTGAGTGTAATTATTTTGACGGCATAAGGCATGTGCGACCTTGCCCTTGCCGCAGTCTCCGTATTGAAGGTCGACAACAATATCAGCAATCATTTTAAATCCTTTTGTGAGGGGTTGTAAAATGATTATACTTTATTGTTCCATTTCGTTTAATAGCTTTCTTCCCATCTTTGGGTTTTTAGCGGTAACTTTAGCAAGGGTTTCAATTTGAGTGAGACGTTCATTGAGCTTATTTGTTCTGTGCAAGAGCAGCCCGCAGAACAATAGATTAATAAAAATCAACCCTAAATCAAAGTATTCATACATCTTCAACTTCTCCCCAAGGTGCAGGACCATCAGGGTCGAGCAGTTCTTCTAAATTGTACTTTCCCTCAAACTCCATATGTTCTTTATCTTTGTTTGAGTTAAAATAATCTTTTATATACATTTCTTGAATTGACATCATTTTATCATATGAATCAATTTTTATGTTTGATAACTTTTCAAGGTAGTTTGAGTTTCTAAGCATCTTAAATGCTAAATTCTCTGGAGAGTACACACCTTCTCTAGAAAGCCCCGCAGAACGCAAGTTTGCTATCTTCTTTTTGATTTTAGTGGCATATTCATAAGCATCTAGATTATCCCCATTCTCAAAAGTCTCCACTGCATGGTCGATACACTGGGCGATACACTCTGCTTTCTTTTCAGCGGTTCGCAAATCAAGCTCAGGCTCTAGTTTTTCTGGTTCGGATACCCACTCTTCTTTCAAAATAGACCAGACACCCAGTGACTCGTGTGGTTCATTAATATCTTGAAAGTATAACTCGACCTCATGACCTCTAATAAAGATATCATGAGTTTTGTTCCAGTTTATTCTTGATTGGTCCAACATTCTTTTGACTAATTCAAGATTTTTGTCAATTTCTGTAAAGTCAAATAGAATATGAAGGTCAATATCGGACCCTGAGTGCCAATTATAAGATGCAGTCGACCCTGTGATGATAATATCTTTTATATCGGCATTTACTTCCATATTTTTGATTATGTCTTCTGCTATTGCTTTTAGTTGTGCTTGAGCTTCTGGATCTATCTCCATATCTGTCCAGATTTTTGGATTTAAAGTATTTTTTGGTGTTAAGAGACCAGAATTTGTAAATTTTTGATTTTTTATTGATAATTTAATCATTTTTTATCCTCAATATCTTAAATATCAATAATAATGACAGAAGATTCTTTTTCTTCATCATCTTCTTGATTATTTTCTGAATATATGGTATGTTCATCTTGTATTTCAAGTTGAATACAAGGACGAGCATCGTCTTCTTGCTGATTTTCTTTATTATCTCTTATTAGTAGGTCTAAAATTATTTTAAAGTATTCTTTCATATATTAATTAGGAAGTTCGTCAAGGTCTGTTCGTAAGTTTTCTAAATTATCAGTTAGTATTCTACCACCTGTGTAGATTTGTATAAATGGATGGTCCTCAGCAACTCCTAAAACATCCATAACATAAAAGCAGTCTCTTATATCGTCAAGTAGTATAGTTAGTACCTTATTGTCAAACAAAACCTTGTCATCTAAAAGAAAACCAGATGCCTTTATTAAATCCAGGTGTTTTGTGGCATCCCATATAACGACAACATTATCATTTGGATGCATTGTTTCGACCCATATATCAATCATGTCATTAAAAGACACTGTAAATATTGAAGGGCTTAATGTTCTAGGTTCTGTTTTCATTTTGAATGTTTGTCCGCTACTGTTTGTGATGCCCATGCATTAGGTTTAAGTTTGCAGCCGAAGCCATAGCCCTGCACATAGCCTTTGAGCATGTCGGAAAATTTCGATGTTCCATTTTTTGTACCGAAAGGAGAAACATCTAGATGCAGTTCTATATCTTGAGGTAAAATACTATATGAGTTCATAAAATATTCAGCTAACTCTATAGACCGCCTGACTTCTTCGGTTATTCTAACCGAGAGGATGTTAAATTGACTTGTCTTTAAATAATCTTTATAAAGAAAGTACCTGCCACCTTTATCTTTTGTTAAAAGACAGACAGCAGTAACAAAGCAAGTTCTTTTTTTGGTGAGAAAAGAGTCGGAGCCAATAAAAATTTTATTGTTATAAGAATGTTTCGAGACTATGTTTTCTATTTCTTTGAAAGTGTAAACTATACCAGAACCAGAAATCCATCTTTTTTTTGAAAGTGGGTTCATAGCCAACATCATATCACATATCGTCTTCTTTTTGCATCTTCCTTAATATTTCAGAGCCTACTGATTGATTTTGCCCTGCTAGATCAAGAACATCTTCAAAAAGCTCAACATCTTTAATAAGAATCTTTGCTAGTGCTATGGCTCGGGACTTACTTTTGTCCTGGATAATTTCAAGGCAAAATCTTTTCCATTCTTCAACATAGTCTTCTTGTGGCTCTTGCTCATCACCAGCTTTATGACTGTAAGGATACTGTCCATATACTTTGTCTGTGAAAGCCTCTTTTATAAGTGCTCTTATGTCATCATTTTTCATAACTTTCGTTTCCTTTAGTCCTTTTGTTAAACTGCCCCATATTTCTTTACCCAATGCTTTCGCGTCTTTGGCCCAATTGTCAAAATATCCTGGCTTTTTATATTTCTTTTTAACTTTGATAGCTTTTTGAGCCCACTTATCTCTCTTAAGGTCAATTTTATTTATATTATCTGGAACCTGAAGAGCCTCTGCCTGGCTTCTTGGCGGGTTTGCTGCAAGATACTGTATAAATTTAAAATGTTTTGGGTGAGTTTCTTTTTTAGATTTTATTCTGTCATAAAAATAGTTTCTAGTAGCTGTATTCATAAAGCCCCAAGTTCTTAAGTCAACAAGAAACGATTTGCTTTTTCCTTTTGTTCTTTGGTTTAAAATCTTAAAGTTTCCGGTTTTAAGATAATACGGAACCCACTCAGTATTAATTTCTTCTTTTGTTACTTTATCTAATCGCAAACTGATTGCAGCCTCAACAGTGCCCCCGGCAACTTCAGAGCCTTTTGCTACGGTGTCTACAACATTTGAAACAACTTGAGTTATTGCATTCTTTTTTGGAGGACGTGCTTTAGTTGCCGCGTTGATTTTCACCATTGGAGCAGTGTCTATTGTGTGACCTTGTTGTTCATTCATTAACATTTTAAGCTACATCTCCGTGTACTGTGTATCTTTGTGCAATAGAAACCATCCCGCCAGAACCGATCAGAGCGCTCAAAGACTCTTCGCTTGGACTTGATTCAAAAGCTTGAAGGTCTTTTATGAATTGTACCAATCCTTGCATATATCTGTTAACCATTTTTTTACAATCTTCTAGCATCTCTGGAGTGTCTGAATTGTTTTCTATCTGACCCATGGGGTCTGTAATGCCATTTAGTGCTTTCGAATATAATCTAAGAGACCCCAAATGAAGCTTTGATATACTTTTTACAGAAGAGAGTGTAGATTTTTCTGATGCTCCGACCTCAAAAGCTGCTTCTCTTTTGTTTGGAGGCACTGTCATCCATTTATTGTAGTTTAGTCCACGATAATATTCAGCAACATCATTATATTGACTATCTTTATTACCACTATAAGAAAAGTATATTGGCTTTGTCCAGTCTTTTGCCTTTACAAGAGAGAATCCAAGAATTTGTTGCTTTGAGTAGGTACCAGTATAAAATTTAAAAATCTTATCACTGAAAGAATTGTTCAGGACTCCTGCAAGATCTGTGTTCTTTCCGCCATATATGCGCAAGTTTTTATCTTTACTGTCTTCAACAGCATATGATGCCAACCCTTTTTGTTTATTGGACAAATTCTTTTTAACCGTCTTTGCTAGCTCTTGAGCGTCTCTTATATAGGTTTCAGGACTAGAGCCACCCTCACCAGATAAAATAGCACCAGCAAGAGCTTTAAATTGTCTACCTCCAATGGCTATGTTGTATTTTTCGTCCAAGGAACAAACATGAACACCCATAATAGCTAATGCAGTTTTATTTAGCAGTTCTTCTAAGCTTTTAAAATTAATTGGACAATTTGTTTTTCGTTTTTTTGGTTCTGGTTTTGGTTCTGGTTTTGGCTTAGGTTTTGGAAGCACTTCGTCTTTTAATTTATCAAAACTTTCCTTGTTAGCGTAAATTTTAAGTAATTTTGCTGTTCTTGAACCAATTTTGCCATCAACAGTTACCATTTGCTCATTGATGGTAGGTCTATTAACAACTTGCTGGCCTGGTTTGGCTTTCTGAGCTACTCTTTGCTGTTGTTTGGTGGTAGGTCCGCCTTGCTTGCTAACGGCTGCTACAGCTTGTTGTTGCAGGTCAGGTGTGTCGACAGTTGGCTTATAGGTTAGTCCTTTTGTTAATTCACCTGATGCATCTATCTTCTTTTGGTACCTTAACTTGCCTTGAGTCGCGAGATACTGAAAATTTGTAATTAATTTGCTTAATCCATCACACGGTTTTGATGGAGGAACATAATTCGCCGCTAGTACACCTGAATTAATTAAAGCTGTATAAATGGCCCTAGGGTCGCTACCAAGAATTTCTACCGCTGCATTATTTATAGAAGAACAATCACCTGTCTCACCCATGTCCATGCCAGCTTTTATTTGCTTATACCTTTCTTCATACTCTTTTGGAACCGTAATCTCTGCAAATGGCATATCTTTTGTGGACCTGGCATCCTTTGCTGGCATGACCTTTTCTGTACTTGATGTAGGCTGCGTTGTTTTGCTGGGTGCTTTTACAGCTTTAATGTCTTTGGGGGTTGCATCAACAGCGTCCGCTTTGCCAGATTTTACTGCCTCTGCAGCTTTTTGTTGAACTTGTTTTACTTGTGGGGTGTTCTGTACGGGCTTACTTGGTTCTTGTTTTTGTGTCTGCTGTTTGGCATTCTTTGCATCTTGAACTACCTTGGCTGCTACTGCAGCGCTCTGCTTTTCTTGTTCTCTCTTGGCTTTAACATAGTGACCATAAGCTCGATAGAAAACTTTTTCTTTTTCTTTTTCTACAGCTAGGTGTTTTTGGTAAGTCGATGGAAATTTTTTATAAAATTTGACTTTTTGTTGTTTTACAACTTGCTGATAATTATCAGTTCCCATGATATCATCATCTACTACTTTAAATGTGTGAACAAGAACACTTTCCGGGTCGAGTGCAGACTGAAGACTAATCATAGTCAACCCTGTTCCTTTGAGAGATGGGTTTTTATCACCAGTTTCTGTGGATACCCTTAGCATTGAGTTGCTCATCGGACTGTGATTCATCCAATCTACACCTTCTGGTGTTTGTAATAAAAGGCCCATCACCGTATTTAAGTCTTCTTTTGCAAATGAACTTTCAGATTCATGTCTTTTCGACCCGGCTGGCAGTTTTTGGTCTTGTTCCTTAAACAGTTTTCTTATTTCTTGGATAATAAAGTCACGATCAGACATAAAGTGGGCACCTTTTATTGTAAATTTACAAAATAAATAGTTTTCTACCCATTATATCACCTTAACGAAGGGTCTTTAGCTGTATTTTTGAGTTGCGGAAGAA
>VMHT01088928.1_pt1 | contig 18747 bp, 18 predicted proteins | sample 4693611 | NCBI WGS metagenome assembly VMHT01 (sample SAMN12280063, study PRJNA550983) | marine metagenome | isolation source: seawater sampled from same location over 5 years 0.02-0.2 micron viral filtrate | place: USA: collected off the coast of southern California halfway between the port... ...
AGAAGATGCACGTCTATGGAATGTCAGATCCATCGACGGATAACGTTCCTTATCATTATTACCACACTGGGCCTGAATGGAAGTCTGAATGGTCATCAAGACACAATGGAAACAAATGGGACTTTTACAAACCGCATAACTTTGCATTGGAAAATAAAAAATTGAAAGAGTGGGAATCGAATTCATACATTGATTTGACACAGCTCAAAGACTTGGCCCCGGAAACCCCAGATACTAGATACATATACATTGATATGGGAGCCAATTGGTGCAATACTTTAAGACATTATGAAGTCATTTCACCAGAATTGATCTCTAAAAATTGGGAGATTTATGCGTTCGAAGCATCGCCATATATTCAACCATTTGTTGATAAATGCGTGATTTATGAAAATGGCAATGGACCCAAGCCCAAAAACACTTTACCACCGTCTGGCAGTAGTGCAGATTTAGCCAGGTATGCGCCCGAGTTCGATTGTCCTAAAAGAATAGGCAATGCAATGATTCATTGCATGTTCAAAGCATTGAAGCCAGCATTGGATGCCCTTTACAAAGATGAACGTTTTAATGATGAATCATTCATCCAATCACGTTTGGATGAAGCACTGATCCCAAATACATCGGAGAAGCCGCGTTTCACGTTTATTCCTGCGGCTGTATCCGATAAAAAAGGGGTTCTTTCACTCTGGGGAAACCGCCAAGCTACGATACGTGGGGGATTTCGCGGAACTCCGTATCCGGGGTATAGCAAATTCGACGTTAAAACAATTGATGTGGCCACATGGATGAAGAATTCTTTTAGAAAAAATGATATTATCGTCATAAAAATGGACATTGAAGGAGCTGAGCACGGTATTATTCCAAAACTGATTTCAAATAAAATTCCCATACACACATTGGCTTTAGAGTGTCATAGTGGAAAGGGGCTGCCAAGCTGCGGAACATTGATAGGTAAGTTGAACCGGGCGAAAATACCTGTCAAGTACGAAGGGAAAGATTATAAAGGCTATACGGGGACAGTCAGTCTGGTCAAACCAGTAGCCACCGTGGTCACGCCGAAGTTGAGTAAAGTGACATGCCCGTGCACTGGCTTAGTGATCAAAGACTCCAGTAAAGCGTTTGTGCGAAAGCAGAAGAGCTGTCGAAATAACAATATTCTCTGTTCAGCATCCATTTACGAATGTCCAGATTCTAAATTAATGTTTACACATCCAATACCAAACAAAGCAGAATTGACAGAGCTATACAAGAATTCGTACAGCGGGCAAGCGCGTTTGAAAAACGGCCATATTCGAGTCGTTAGCCAAAGCGATTTCATTAGAAAGTATTCAACGAGCAACATTCACAATAAAACAATCGTGGAACTTGGGTGTGCTGGGGGCCATCTTTTAAATGAATTTCGCGGCCATGGAAACAAGCTAATTTGTTTTGAAGGGGATCCTGATTTGCATACGCGCTTTAAAAAGAATTTTAAAGGTTATGAGTTCGCAACGTTGATGCCAACTCTTTTCGATGGAAAATCGTTACCAGAGTCTTCCGTTGATTTGATTATGTCATCTCATGTCGTTGAGCATATTTCCGAACCTTGTGTATTCTTAAGGGAAGCTTATGCCGCTTTAAAACCTGGCGGATTAATGTATCACGAAATTCCACAGCAGCGGCGTAACGATGGTCAACATCCATTGTCAAAAATACAACTCGGGGAATATCATATGACGTTTTGGACGTACGAGTCTATTGATTACATTTTCAAACAGTGTGGTTTCGAAAAAGTAATGTTGCAAGTATTTTCAGATTATAGGAAAGTGGATAAAACAAATAAAGCCAAATGGATCCGTGCCCTCTATAGAAAGCCGTTACAACCAAAAATTTAATGTATTTAATGTATTTGATTTAATGTATGCCACTGTTCTAATGTATCAAGGTCATGTGTCTCCGATGCGTCCATCAGAAACGCCTTCATGTTTGTGCCAGACATAGAGCCCGCTTGAATCGTTTTGACTGCCACTATGTCAATGCACCCGTTGTGTTGGTAAGATAGAGGTAGCATTTGTCTTGGCATATTGAATGGCTCTTGAATGTCGCCCAATTGCGGGAATATAGGGTTCAGTTTACCATCAACAACTGTATAGGACTTGAATACCGAATGCTCTGTTGGCACAACAGACCTTAGCGAATCGTATTCGCCCTGTTGCCAAAGTCGACATGCACTATCAATGTCGTCTACTTTGCGTAGAGGATATGTGGGTCTCAAATGCAACCAAGCTTTCGGAACTTTACCCTCGTTCTCTTCAAACCATTGTGTGGCGTGTTGCATAAACTCTAAATCCGTCGACATGTCCTGTGCTAGTTCTGCTGGCCTCGCAAATGGCACTTCGGCGCCTGCTGAACGCGCAATGCACGCAATCTCTTCGTCGTCTGTAGACACGATCACTCTAGTAATGTGCCGCGATGCCAGCGCCTGATTTATAGTGTGAACGATCAAAGGTTTCCCTTTGAAGATCTTGACATTCTTTCTTGGGATACCTTTTGAACCACCGCGTGCGGGAATGATGGCCCACATTCGATTATAAAAAATCCAAGTTTATAGTCGAATACATCATATAAGTAGCATTTGAATGATTACAAATATGGCAACATTTAAGAATTGGGGACTGAAGGAAGACGATTCTACTTATATTATCGCCGAAGCCGGCATTAACCATAATGGTCAAATCGAAATTGCAAAACAACTTATCGAAACCGCTGCTGAGAAGGGAGCGGATTGTGTAAAATTTCAGAAGCGCACTGTGTCGCGCATTTTGACCAAGGAAGGGCTTGAACGCCCGTACTTGACAGATCGGTCGTTTGGTCCAACATATGGTGAACACAAAAAATTTCTCGAATTTTCGAACGAACAGTTCCTAGAGCTTTTCGAGTTTGCAAAGCAAGTCGGCATTCACATGACAGCTTCAGGCTGGGACGAAGAGTCAGTAGATTTTCTCGCCTCCATACCTGTACCTTTCTTGAAAATGGCATCTGCAGACCTTACCAATTTTCCTCTTCTGGAACACACAGCCAAAAAGGGATTGCCTATTGTGCTGTCTACAGGCATGTCAGACTTTGCTACAGTTCAAAAGGCCTATGAGCTCGTGAGCAGCTTGAATCCTCGCGTTGCCATTATGCAATGTACATCAACCTACCCATGCAAGCCGGAAGATATCCACTTGAACGTACTCCAGACATACAAACTTGCATTCCCAAGAGCCGTTCTTGGTTACTCGGGTCATGAAGTAGGCATTGCCACGACGGTCGCCGCTTCTGTTCTTGGAGCAAAAGTCGTCGAACGCCATTTCACTTTAGACCGTACCATGAAAGGAGGAGACCACGCCGCTTCCCTAGAGCCTGGCGGCCTTGAAAAAGTATGCAAGTATATTCGTGTATGCGAACAATCCATGGGATCTCCTCACAAACGCAAATTGGATGCGGAACAAGCATGTTTTGTCAAGTTGAGTAAGTCTGTGGTTTCTGCTGTTAGCATTCCGACTGGCACGGTTATCACACGCGACATGCTAACTACAAAAGGCCCGGGCCGAGGCATATCGCCCATGGACATGGACAAAGTGGTCGGGAAGAAGGCCATAAAAGAGATCCCCGAAGACAGTGTTATGTGTTGGGATGAACATGTGGCCAATGAATAAAATCCCGCCTAAGAACATTGACATAGTATAAAAAAGATAATAATCTAAGACATAAATGAATATTTACGTAGATATTGACGAAACCATTTGTACAAAATCTCCTAAAAATAACTATGCCCTTGCCCAACCTATCCCCGAACGCATTCAGAAGGTCAATGCATTATACAACCAAGGTCATAAAATCACTTACTGGACGGCGCGTGGAACAAAGACTGGTATTCAATGGTTTCATGTCACCCAGAAACAGCTCTCAGACTGGGGATGCAAATACCACGAATTGAGAATGAATAAACCCGCGTACGATATGATGATATGTGACAAAACAAGACATCCAGATACAGACAACTGGAACGTAGTATAATTCAATACAAAAATATAATTATATGCTTTTAATTTTCCTAACTTTGCTTTTGAATTGTACAGGGTCTATATTTGTGCAATATAGCTGGCGTGTAACACAATGGGATCCTCCACTCGTCTTGGCCATTGTCGAAGCCACTAAGTTTTGTATTTCTATCATCATTGTGAAGCGCTTAGACTTGCCTTTTCAATACAAAGGATGTTGGAAATTTGCAGTACCTTCCTTGCTATACTCTATACTCAATATATCCGTATCGTATGCGTACAGCATATTGCCCGCCCACTACATTATCACAGTTTCCAATCTAAAGATTGTATGGGCTATGTGCTTTACACAGCTCTGCCTTCGACGCTCCTTTTCAAAACGACAATGGATTGCCGCTTCCATCATCATTTTCGGTCTTGCTATCATATCAAGCAAACCTATAGATGGCTCGTCACAGCAAATACTAGCAGCCATTCTATTTGGTGTCTTCTCATCCGCACTCTCATCAGCTGCTGGAACTGCATGCGAGCATTTGTATATATCAGATCCCGACACATCTATTCATGTTCAAAATGTAAAGATATATGCATTTGGCACACTTTTTAACTTGATTGTCTTTTTAATCAAAGGTAAAACGCAGAAAGAGTGGCATTGGGTTACGTCAGTCGTCATCTTGTATTATGCTCTGTCAGGCATACTAGTTTCTTTTGTTTTGAAATACTTGGGCAATGTAGCGCGTAATTTAATCGGTGTGATGACAATGATTTGTGTCACTATCTGTTCACACTACATTCTCCACAACGATATCACGACCCAGTTCTTCATTGGAGGTGCCATAGTTTGTGGGGGTACCGCTTTATTTAATTTTGGAAAGGCTGATTCGGCCAAAACACAAAAAGATGCCAATCAAACAACAGATGAGGAAACTACTGAATTAATAAGTCGTCAAGACGAAGAAGATACAAGTCCAGTATAAATGAAATATTTTATCCCATTTTGCTATGACTATGTTGATGAGAATGCTCGTCGTGCGGTACATTACTTATGTAATATTTATTATGTTCTTTGGGAATGTATTCCGGATCACGCCCTCCCAAGTAACTTGTGCACAGATTATAAATTGACGGTCTTAATTTCGTCATATCAAATCTGAGCGATTTTTCGCGCATAGAATCGGCCCCCCATGTTCCATGCATGCCGATGTGAAGCACAAGTGAGTTCTCGAATGCATATTGCCTAACGGCTTTTTGCTTTAACCACTTGGACCAATTCCAATCAAAGCTATGAGAACCTTTTATTTTTGCCAACATTTGCGTTGCTAGCGATTTTTCCCAAACAATACCAGCATTTCCAAGCGATGACATTCTGCAAAGATCTCTATTACAGCTTAGTGTGCGATGATTATTTGAATTACTTGAGTGATACAGCGATACTACACCATCAGTCTCGTCCAAATGTTCTCTCAATATCTGTTGCCAGTCCGGGCGAACAATGAGATCAGAATCCAATGTCACTAGCCAATCGTAATCGGTCTGCACAAACCATTCAATAATATTCCTGGCTTGAGCGTCTGGTCTGAGACGCTTTTCGTTAATAAAGATATTGTCCGTCAAAAACCAAGCCTTCAAGTTTTCCCGATTGAATTTATTCGAATGATCGTCAAATATATATATATCATTCGCCGGGAATGTATCTCTTAAAGCTGCACCACAAAGTCGAACATAGCCCATTCTATTGTAAGTTGGAATAGCAATAGCTATTTTAGGATTAGACTTTAAAGGTTTAATCTTTAAAGGGATTGCATCGGACATTAACAATTTCATTGGTGGAATATGTGAACTTTCCGACACCATATCATTGGCCTGTGACATTAAATTATCAAAACGCCATACGATAGATTGGACGAGTGTGTCAATATGCTTTCGCATGGTATCATCACAACTATTGAATATATTCATTTTCCGAAAAAGTAAGCGCGATGACAATTTGGTTTTGACGTTTTTCACGACAAATTGAAGGATCATTTCATTTTGATCCATATCCTTAAGGGCTTCGTTCAATATATTTTCCTGGACATTGTTCGTGAAATGCTTCAGCTTTTTTTCTAACGTTACGCCATCGTTATCAATTGCATACACTTTTCCGTTTATTGTGTGGCAATTGGCAGGTCGATCTGAATGGCCCACTAAATAATCCACAATAAGCATTTTTAAAACGCGTTCGTCACTCAGATCTTTACAGTTCTTAGTCTGGTCCCAGCCGCTCTTGACAGAATCAGAGAAAGGCGTTAGGATGGCATACATAGGCGCAGATAATGATTTTGGCACATGCTCTAATTGACTACTTAGAGCATAAATGTCCTTGCAATCATAACGCACAGTCGGTTTGCCAAAAAAGATTTCTTCAAACCCTAATAGAAAAGCTACGTTCCAGTAAAGATATTCGTGTGCAATATTATCCATACCAAGTTTAAGAAACCCTTGGTTTGTTACGAACTTGTTATATTTACTCCACCCCTTATCAAACTTTGCGTGATCGCCTTCGTTCTCCAAAAGTTGTATGTCATTAAAGTTTGATTTTGATACAGAGCTACTTCGAGCAGACTCTCTTAAAGATTTGCCTTTCTTATGCTGCACATTATAATGATCTGCTACAAAAGCCATTTGATGTTTGACAGCCTGTGTCCACAAAAAATGATCTACCGGCTTTTTCATAGGCAAAGCATCTAATAATAATTTGGCAAAATTACTGTGCATACCATATGCAACAGCCCCGTATGGCATACATACCCCGCGCACAACATCCTTGACAACACGTCGATACTCATGCGAGAAAGTTTTTGTTGCAGCGTTGCATACAGCTTCTTTGAAAAATGAAACAAAACCATTTTCGGGTAAGTCTGGCATGTCTAAATCTGGCCACTTTGCGTCATCTTCTGATACAAAGCACCATCCTGAACATTCGCTCGCAATTTTTTTCCATATCGTTACATGTCCCTCGCTGACTCGCCTTGCACCCTCAGGCCATTTGGGTTTTGGCCCGTAGCCTTCGTCGTAGGTATCACCCACAGCTTTCGACTGATGTTTGCCATACACCATCTCAACGTCAAATCCGCTTGGCTTTCGGAAGAGCCGTTTGCCGGTAGTCAATACAAACATTTTTTTGGGTTTCTTGGCCTCTGATGTCAATTGCTGTTTGGACTCCTCGCCTTCAAGTGGCAATTGCTGTTTGGACTCCTCGCCTTCAAGTGGCAATTGCTTTTTGGACTCCGTGGCCTCTGATGTCAATTGCTGTTTCGACTCCTCGGCCTTAGGTGGCAATTGCTTTTTGGACTCCTTGGCCTTAGGTGGCAATTGCTCGGCCTTAGGTGGCAATTGCTGTTTCGACTCCTCGGCCTTAGGTGTCAAACGACTTATGTTACTTACATTTGAATACTTAGCTAACAGTTCGCCTAATTTATGTTTTTCAGCATGAGCCTTCTCCAAACTTGGCTGATCATATACGTGCACTTGTGGTTTATCATCGATGACATTCGACGTCCAATACAGCGACCATGTTGCAGCTACCACGATGAATAATACAATGATAAACTCACTCAAATGTAATTTGGCCATTTTTTATGTGACTAATCACTAGTATTATACTAAGCCCAGTCGTCCATCCACGAATCCATTAAAGCAAAAAACTATTTTTAACGTATTTACGAGTATCATATTTATCAAAAAAAACTTTAACAATGTCCTTGTCGCCTAAAAGAACGGAGCCCAGACTCTTAAGACGAGTATTGACTCGTGGGAAACCAATGTGGATGCACAGATACGAGCAAAAAATATCCGAACTTCAAGGTCTAATAGACTCTCTGCAGGATCAGTTAGAAGAGTCTAACCTAGAAATAAATAGGTTGAGATCAATCATAAAGCAAGGTAATGACTTTTTGATACCTATACAAATGGGAGAAAATGCGAAAGCTTGTTGTAAGGCCACTGAAAATACAAAATCAACCTCACCACAATTTAGGCTGTCACTATAGAAACATATTCTCTATTAATTGATCTAAACACTCAGCATCTATAATTGTCTTGACTTTAGGCCACAAGATATCCACAGCTGGTCGCCACCGTTCTTCGCCCTTCCTAAGTTTGATCAAGAACCAGATTAATTCAAAAACATCTGTAGTCCAGTCCCTGCTTGAGCGCTGCCATTGAACAACCTCTAATTCTGTAATGTTAGGGTTCTCAAGAAGGACCGCATTCATGAATTCTTCAGCTGTGTTAGGCCTTAGAGATAGAATTTGTCTCCATTTGGCTGATAATCGTGCTGAAGCACCGCCACTCATTTGGTCCAAACATTTGTTTCCGAAATACACATAACATAAGAATTACTTTGTACAAAAATGTCTCAGACAGAGTCCAACGATACCCGTTCAGCGCCAAGGAGCGCGATTAAATTGCCAACGACCAGCTCAGAGTGGTCTACGTTGCATTTCAGCACGCTACATGACTACGATACAATTCGCGCGACCCACAAAGGCGACAAATGGCCCCCCTATCGCAAAAATGGATCTCGTACCAGTATTGAGCACTATGAGCTAGCCGAACTGAGAGAAGGTCGAATCCCCAATCTTTTTATGTGCTTTTGGAGAAGTCGATTCAAGTTCTATGAATCCGCAACTCATTCCAAATAGATGTATAATAAATATTATACCGCCCTGAGAATGCAGCGGAGAATCGTTGTGCCTACATATGTCGTCAATGGTGGGTTTGACGAAAAGTTTCAATCTGAGCCACGAGAGGTGACAAATATTTATATATTTGGCGATAAATTAACCCCCAATGACTACAGAAAATCCATAGACAACATTAACCTTAAATTGAAAGACTCTAGAGCTGGCATGGCTTCCTTCATATGCTTGATTACTGGGCCACTAATGATTCCACTCATACCATTCGCCATCATCACATACAATAACAAAAAGAAAAGGAAAAAACTGCTAAAAAATGCTATCGAAGAATTCAACCGATCACATCCAAAGCTTTCAATGCGCTGGAGAAGAAAACCAGCACATCAATTAGTCATTGAAGATGCCAAAATGCCAATGGATTTGCACGTGCAAGTCGCTGGCGATTCAAGCGAATCGGACAATTGGTCTTTGGGCGAATCCGACACATCAACGACGGATCTAATATGAAGTATAAAGTATAAACATAAGAAGAAAATGAAAGTTGACTCCATATTTGTTATAATATGCTATGTTTCGATGATTGTGTCTAATGTTATTTGTAGTGCAACGACATGGTATAACAAAACAAACAATACACAAATATCACGTGAAAACCCAACCGTGATTACACCCGATGGTTTAACGTTTGCTGTCTGGGGACCCATATACTTTCTCCTTCTTGGCACTGTCATATACCAGATCTGGCCACAAGGTCAAATCATTCAAGATACGACTCGAAACCTACTATCACTGGCGTTTGTACTCAATGCTGGATGGTTGCCCCTATTTGCTTACCATCTCTGGTGGCTATCCTTGCTCATTATTATTTTGTACGCCTATGTCCTTTACCAAATATACACGAACATGGACATTCATTATGATGCGCCAATACCTATTAAAGACAAGGTATGGGCATATGCAGGTGTTTCAATGAATCTGGCTTGGGTTGTAGTGGCAACATTCCTAAATGTAGGTATTGTCTTCAGGAACTCCAATATTATCACTACCGTGAATGGCAAAACGACAATTGGTGGCAATGCAGACTGGGCAATCGCCTGCATTGCTTTGGTCACAGGTATTGCTTCACATCAGCTTGCAGAGCACACTGACTTTGTCTATTCACTTACCACAGCATGGGCTCTTTTTGGCATAAGCAGAATGCAAAGTGGAGATGAAGCAACATGGGCCCTGTGCATGGCGCTATTCTTGTCAGTAATGTCCGTATTGGCCATTTTATACCTAACGTACGCTCATTTGAAGAAGAAGAAAAAGAAAGAACCGACCAACGAACTTGAACGTCATCTTACAGCATAAAACATACAAGTAAAGTACAAGACAAAGACGCTCATTTGAATAAAATTCATATAGTATATCTTTTTGGTATTGTGACAAACCTTTCATAAGCGTCAGTATCGAGTGTTTCTTCAAGCAAATCAACTGGAACTCTCAAAATAAGTTTGATTTGTGGCCTTACTAATTGTCGAGCAACTTTTAAGGTCCTCTCGTATTCCATATTATCTTCCAGGGTTACATTTCTTTCCATCTCTGTCTGAACAACAACATGGCCAATTTCAGGGGCTGTTTCATAATTACTAAACTCGAATACTTCTTCCCACGATTTCATTCTTGGTGTATCATCTGCAAGACGGCTTTTTACACTAGATACCAACTTCCTTGCCTTGTCCACAGGCATAACCTGAAAGTCTACGATTTTCCAGTTCATTCCTTTGAAACGCACCCATAGTTCTCTCTTGTAATTTGATTCGAACTCAATGCTTCGATTGTAACTAGTTGGTGCACAAGACCATGACCAAAGTGATTTCCACGGCGTCACAAGATGAACCTCATAATCCTTCGGAGGTTGGTTACGAAAGTTTGTAACCTGGTATTGTCTAAACATTTGTGTATATGTCAAAGACTTAAATACGTACAAAGTACCAGGGTGATTATTTTGTATGGCTATTTAATTTCTGATTGCTTATCTTTTGGTATAATTCTGCACTTTTTTATGGCATTCTAGTATCATATATGGCTTATAATATGATATGCAACACGCTTGGACATCGACGTAAGTCTGATCAAGGAGATGAAGGTGAGGGACGAATCGCAGTCGAAAGGCTTGCTTCTTGTAGCGTGTCCAAAGGTTCGGATACCGGTATCGGGGTGTCTTGATGCTTGATCTTCTTTTTTGGCCAACCATCACTGTTTGAAGCCGACGACTTACGCTTCTTATTGCTCTTTTCCACTGGAAAATCGCCCTGCAACGTGCAGAAGTCTTGATATGCGGCCAACGCAGTTACTGCAGACTTTGGAACTTGACTGCCCCCAACCTTGTCCTTGAGACATTCTGACACCGCAGAAAGGTTCGCCGTGCCGCCAGAAGGCTTTGGAATGACGACTTTGCATCCCGCGGTGCTTCCTTTCGTCGGGGCGGCTGCGGCCGTGCGTTCCGAGAGAGCATCAACTTTGTTGACGCCGGGGACAAAGTTATTACGGCCTGTGCCTTCGCGTATGATCAGGGTCTTGGGGGGCTGGCTGGAGCCAACGACGCTCCGAACCGACGCTATAGCGCCCCCATTCGGCGTAGAATTGCTTTCTGCGCTGTTTGGTGCGTCAGAGGGTCCCATATTCTTGATGGAAGTACTTGAACTTGCTGGTGCGGACATGTTGAGCGGGGTTGGTGTGGGGTTGGTGTGGGGTTGGTGTGGGGGGTGTTTGGTTTAAACCTGTGTTGATTGAATGAAAAAGTCGATGGTATTGAAAAATGTATTATTAAGTACTCGTAATATGGATGACGCATTTGAAACATCATTTGAAACATTATTTGAAACATCATTTGAAACATTATTTGCCACGGTACTTGCTGTGCACAAGCATGTTGTTGTCTCCGCGAATTCTGCGAGCTAGTCGCATATCTTTGGGCATGATTGTCTGGGTCTGGCCGAATGGCTGGAGTCCCACTTTGTGGATGGTATGTCCTGGGAGAATCGTTCTGAATGGCATGTAGATCATCGCATACCTTGCAACGCATTCGATCTATCGGATCCCGAGCAGCAGCGCTTATGTTTTTGGTATCGGAATCTACAGCCATTATGGGGATTTGATAATTTATCGAAAAGTAACAACTACAATGAGGACGATAAGCAGGCATTGATAGATAATTATAAAATGTCACTCTCTTCTTAATTATTATTATTGTGCTGTATCTTAGATATTGTATATGTCTGCCCGGCAATATGAAATGACGTCATTTGAAACGTCATTTGAAACATGTTGCCACGTCATTCAATGACAATAACTTCGTCGCAATGAGTCAGGTCAATCATCATTTCCTCACTTAGATCAATGATGCTGCGCGGCGACAGCATTACATTTTGTGAAGAAGCCTGACCTGGTTTAAAACCGACTCTTTCGATGTCTTTCTTGCAGAATTGGTGCCCGCACGGCAATGCGATCATTTCTGAGCACTTTTCCAGGCATATGGCACAATGGTTAGCTTGGAATAGACACATGCCAACAGATGATCCAAATGATTTTCTGCAAAGAGGACAGGCAGGCATGCTAAGGTGTTCGCGCGAAAGATCTAGCGTATTACTGAGTATTCCGATGCCTTTAAAGGTCGTGGAATTCGTTTAGGAGCGTTTTAGGACTATCTAAATTGTCCGAATCGAGCCGCAAAGATGTAAAGTGGCAGAGGTGGCGGTGGTGGGAGTGAATAATGTGTATTGAGTATGCCTGTGCAATTTCAATTTCATATATCGTCCATTTCGTGATCATTGTCATTAGTACTTTGGTCTGCATCTAATAGCAATATGTCTTGTGTTTGATCTCTTGGTCGTCTCCACCAGAATATAGTACCAGTTTCATTTGTATTCACAGGTGAAACTGTAGACCAATCTGAAGTAGGTGGTGTCCATGTGAATAATGCTGCGCGAAACTCAAACATGTTGGCAATGTCGTATTCTGGCCGTGTCGGATTATTGTGCTTCATAATTTTTTCTTGGCATATGATTTTTTTACGAATCTCCTCATGCTTTTGTTTTTCTTGTATGTACTTGTCTAGGCGATCACAGCCTCCGAAAATTTCAAATGTTTGAATGAGCACGCCTATATATTCTACATGGCCTGTCCTTATGAATGTAATGCACGCTGCAAGATGTGGTCTGGTAATTCCAAATGACTTTGCAAATGTGAAACGACCTTGATCATCTTTGTTTGGCCCGGCCCACGCTGTGAAGCTACGAGAATCGCAGGGGATATCTAATAACCGCTTTAGAACAGGGGGACATTTATCTTTTATAGATTCTCGATCAATGATAAGATCATTATTGTGGTCACAACGAACTGTGATGCAAGAAAGGGGCTCCATTGTGGTATCCCAGAAACTACGTTTCATTCAAGATATAAAATATCATTTAAATATGTTGGATTGTACCAGACAACGAACTACTTAAATGAAGAGCAATAAATTGTATGACACTTCATCGTGCATATTCCTTACTGTGCAAATCCGTACCAAGCTTACTCGGACGAAATAATGCACTATTTCTACACAAAGGCCAAGTTGACACAATAGAACATTTCGAAGGGAGATTATCGTGTGGGGCGTGCTGTTACATACTACACGCACATTTAAAAACACTTGGTATAGATACTATGATGATGCACAAAGTACTTGGGCGTGAGGATCATTGTTTTCTGATGCACGGTCAAACAGTGATTGACCCAACGTATCGTCAATTTATACCGCGTGAAATGTGGTTTGATTCATTTATGTATGTTGGTCCTTTGGCACACTTAGAAGAACATTGTCAAATATCGTTTTGGTCCAATGCGCGCGAAAGTACAGAAGTTATGGATGCTTCCGAAGTGATGATAAGCAAACGATACGCGAAAAAACGGGGGACACTCTTTCTGGACTTACATGGCAAGCAGTTATGTTTTTAGGTTATAATTTTACGGTATAAATGAATATATTTTATGTATATCAATTTGTGTAGTACATGAGTCAATTAAGATCAAATAAACAAAAACAAGCATTATTATTTAAGACTCTATTTAGAGGGCAAATCAATTTAGCCAAGAGACTTATAGAGAATGGTACAGGTATTGACGTAAATGCACGCGATCAAACATTTGGCACACTACTCTACCGCGCGTGTGAACTAGGTTATACTGATATCGTTCAACTGCTTTTGGACAAAGGTGCCAATGTGAACCAACCCGCTAATCAATATGACTGGACACCGCTTATGATCGCGTGTCAAAAAGCAAACGACGAGATCGTCAAAATACTTTTGGAAAGAGGTGCCAATACAAACCAGATGGAAAAAGATGGTGAGACGGCACTTGGGCACGCAATATCCAAAAACAAAATCAAGATTGTTAAATTGCTTTTGGATAAAGGTGCGAACGTCAATCTAGTTAACCCTGCGAACGGCGAATCGCCACTTTCGGTGGCTGTTAGTAGTAAATCTGTTGAAATTGTTCAAATACTTTTGAAGGCTGGTGCCGATCCAGACCGAGCTAATATTGATCAATTGACTCCACTTGGAGCAGTGATGGGCAACGACGAAACCAGTGCCAAGATCGTCAAATTGCTGTTGGAGGCTGGTGCCAATCCGAATCAGAGAGCTGGCATAGATGGTGACATGATCATTGTAAGTTGGAGTCGGGAAGGCCACGCCGAGATCGTCAAATTGCTTTTGGAGGCTGGTGCCGACGTGAATGAGCCCGAGACGATAGATGATAAAACGCCACTTTGGGTTGCGAGTGGAAAAGGCGATGTCGAGATTGTCAAGTTGCTTTTGGCTGCCGGTGCTGATCCAAACATACCTGACGAATATGACTGGACGCCACTTTTAATTGCGTGCGAGAATGGCCGCGCCGAGGTTGTCAAGTTGCTTTTGGCGGCTCCGGGCATAGATGTGAACCAGGCCACTAATGATGGTTGGACGCCACTTTACTGGGCGAGTGAGAACGGCCACACCGAGCTTGTCAGATTGCTTTTGGCGGCTCCGGGCATCGCCGTGAACCAGGCCGCGAATAAAGGCCGCACGCCACTTTACCAAGCGAGTGCGAATGGTCACGTCGAGGTTGTCAAGTCGCTTTTGGCGGTGGAGGGCATAGACGTGAATAAGGCCGACAATCGTGGTGAGACGCCACTTTACTTTGCGAGTCAGAAGGGCCACACCGAGGTTGTCAAGTCGCTTTTGGCGGCTCCGGACATAGACGTGAACCAGGCCGATGATTTTGGTTTTACGCCACTTCTCATCGCGAGTCGGAATGGCCACACCGAGGTTGTCAAGTTGCTTTTGGCGGCGGAGGGCATAGGCGTGAACCACAAAAATAAACTTGGTCAAACGCCACTTTTCATTGCGAGTCAAAATAGCCACACAGAGGTAGTCAAATTGCTTTTGGCACATCCGTACATAGATGTGAACCAGACCAACATGGACGGTCAAACGGCACTCTGGTTAGGCGGAGCATACGAGACCGTTCAAATGCTTTTGGCTGCCGGTGCTGACCCAAACTTACCTGACAATGATGGCTGGACACCACTTATGTCAGCATCCCAGCACGAATTCGATGACTGGCGTGGCATCATCGAATCGCTTTTGGCTGCCGGTGCTGACCCAAACCATACCAGTAATAATGGGCAAACAGCAGTTATTATTGCCGTGCTCTATGAGAATACAAATCGTGTCGGGGTTGTTAACCTTCTGTTGGAAAATGGTGCCCTTTTGACTGGAACAGACAACCCAGACCTTCCAGATAGTGTAACAGATTTTTTTAGCCAATTTCAAAATAAGAGTCTTCTAAAATTGATTGAAGATTATGAAGAGGGCGAGTCGCACGAACTCGCATTCAGAATTGAATTGAGAAGACTCCGAAGAAGACGAGGCCAACCCACATGGATTCTGAACAGACGAGGCCTCTGGGGCAAAACTGCTTTGACGATTGCAGCTCAAAAGGGATTTGTCGGTATTGTCAAAGAGATTTTGAAAATTGACGAGGGCGTGAATTTGTTAGATGAACAGAATGCTGGCAAGGGAATTGATGGCAAAATGTCTTTGAAAGATTTTAGGCAAATTTCTGAATCCGTGGTAAACTGTGAGGGGGTTGGCTTAATTATCCAGAGTCGCGATGTTATTACCCAAGAAGACACTATTGGATTTCCAGTACGATGTTTTCCTTGCAAACATGTGCATGAACTATCGTCATTGCATGGATGGTTGAATACATTCACAACAGGCGAAGATGGAGGTTATGAGACTGTATTAAGAAAAAGCTGTCCTTTATGCGGGGACAGACACAGTGAATTAGATTCTGTCGAGCTCATGTCATCTGCTTTAGTTCAACGTTGGAATGAGATGGCAAAGGCCGAAAGAGAAGCCGAAGATGAGGAAGCAGAAATTTTTGCGTCATCGGTATACAGACGGATTGATAAAAATTTGAGTGGTCTTCGAGAGTCTAAAAACAATATGACAGAGAAAGTTGCCGAATCATATGATAAAACTATCGATGATATCGACAAAGAATATGCCCATGCACTGAGACTTATAAAACGGAAATATAAACGCCCTCTTATACATGAACGTGTCAAGGCAAGGCTCGCTATTGGCGGTCATAAAGCAAAGATTGAGGAAGAGAAAGCACGGATTGAAGAGTTGAAGCAGAGTGCCAAAAACAAGATAACAGACATACAAAATAAGATGGTCATTGAAGATATGAGATTGACCCGAAAAACCAATAGCAGGAAGGAAAGTTCTAGGAAAAATAAGGCACATTACGTCCAAATAACAAGTACACCCTTTGATAAGAAAATTGATGAATATTTGAAAATGAAGAGGGATATGCTTGCAAGATCAGCAGCAAAAAAAACTGCAAATTCAATTAGGAATAGACTGGAAGACGATATAAAATTGAAGTTTTGAGTTTATTACAAATGACTGGTCTACTGTATAAATATAGTATGAATCCTAAATATACATGGAGCAGAAATCAATTGTTGAGCAATTTAATGAAATAAAGAAAAGGCGCTTGGCCAAACTGCAAACACAAAATGAACAGCCTGCAATCGTATCTCATCAAGCAAGTGCCAAATGCGAATTTAAAAGCGAATGCTATTACAAGCAAAAGTACGGAGTACAAGGATTTAATAAGCCAAAGCGCGTCCCCAATCACCCCACAAAGTCACATATGGTTGTCGCAAAATATAAGGAAGGCAACAATTACGTTATCAAGGTTATTCATTTTGGCCAGAAAGGTGTGCAAGGCGAGGGTAGGGCAAAGGCTACTGATACCGATAAAGAAAAGAAGCGCCGGACCGCATTCAAAAAGAGACACGCTGAGAACATACAAAAAGGTCCTAAGTCGGCTGCTTATTGGGCCAACAAAGTCAAATGGTAAAAAAAACAAATTAATTTCTTACAAATTGCTTATATGTTGTCCTAGCCTTTTTTGCAACCGGTTCGGTAGCTGCTACACCTTCTTGCAATTCGGTACGAATCTCCATGAGCAATTGGCCAAGCCAATCCTTACCCCACTTCTCCAAAATCGTCGTCTTGTCCGGACCGTACTGTATTTTGTACGTCCAATTGTTTTCGACTCTCTTTCGTTCTCCGTTCTTCTTGGTGACGAACTTTCCTCCGTAGCCTCGCAGGGGAACCTCATGGAGCACGGCATTGCCAGTCTTCAATAAGAGGTCGCGAAAGTATGGGTCCGCATATTTGTGCTCTAAACATACTTTCATCCATCGTCGCTTGTCAATGTCTGATAACTCATTGTTTATTTCGATGTTAGTGAGCCCAAGCTCTTTATTGACACGTTTGCGCCGCTTCTCTGTCGATGGGCGTACCATAGTGCCCAAAAGCTGCGCTGCAATGCCGCGAATAGGTTTACCGTCTTCTATTCCGCCTTCAGTGAACCAAAAATCCTTTTGTGCCTGAGTCACAGGTTTCTTCTTGGTGCCTTTTGGATTCAGAATCTGCAACCATCGCCAGAATTTCACGTTATCACAGGTCTCCAAATGATCGAACAAGGCCGTAATCTTGCTCTGGGGGAAGCGCTGAGCCATATACTCGTATTCTACGCCCCCGTAGAAGTTCGATAGCTCGTTATAGCCTCGTGGACTCGAACGCTTGCTGTTAAAGTTGATGGTGTCCATGTTGCTTGTAATGTTTTTGTTTAAATACATTCAAAGTGAGTGATTTTTTTAAATGTTATTTCTCAAAGTTGAACAAACTAGTTTAGGGTCAATATGCACAGACTGGCACCCTTAGTTGCCAGTAAAAAAGTCTTTACTGTGGGTTTTAATCTCGGGGGTGGTCCACGATTACTTTACATATGGAGCGCGAGAACATTATGGAGCGCGAGAACATTTTGAAAAAAGGTGCAGAGAGATTTTTCATAATGCCCGTGAAAAAAAAATAGTTACAAACTAAAAATTAAACCTATATAAGATTTTTTTGAATGAATTACAATGAGCATTCTAACACCAGACGTAGGAAACTTTGAATCTGAGTATTTCGAAGATTCAATGCATTCAAAGGATTCACATCGCCAAAATATTGTGGAAAAGTATACTCTCAAAATGCATTCGAGAATCATTGTCCCTGCCCTACAGATGCTCTACGACGGCAAAAATGACGAAGCCAACATTTGGCTCAAGCGCTGTATCGTTCCAATGTTGAAACAGGCAACCTGGACACGGAGCATTTTCTTCGAAGTTTTAAATGCTAGTTTACAAGGCCTCGAAAAAGAAATGTCAAACAAAATACATGCTATCATACTCCATATATATTATCAGGTCAGGCCGATATTTAGATTAAAATTTTAACTTTGATTTCATTTCACGATCTTAATAAATAAAACATGTGATTTTATTGAACTTTATAGACCGTCCATCCGTGGCTTATGAAATATTTCATACCTTGTTTTACGCGTTGATAATCATTTTTGCGGTTTACCGACTCACAAAGTGGGAAATGATATCCTTC
>VMHT01029178.1_pt1 | contig 18744 bp, 42 predicted proteins | sample 4693611 | NCBI WGS metagenome assembly VMHT01 (sample SAMN12280063, study PRJNA550983) | marine metagenome | isolation source: seawater sampled from same location over 5 years 0.02-0.2 micron viral filtrate | place: USA: collected off the coast of southern California halfway between the port... ...
AAGGTATGTTTTGGCTGTTTTAGCAGCTCTTTCGTCTTTAGTTTGATCTACGACTACTGATGCTTGGTTACCAAACTGGTCAACATCGTTGTTTACATTAACTACAATGTTGATGTACTTACCTTTTTTACCGTTTACTATTTTTTCTTTTGGAATTTTCGTCAAATCAATTGACGCTTTAACAATACCTGCCATTTTTTTTAAAGTGTTTCATTAATAAAATACTGTTCTGCATTAAAAGAGTCGTCCTCATAGAACAACTCGTAAGCTTCGATAGCTCTTTTAACCTTGTCCTCTCCGCTGATTAAAAATGTTTCAGAGCAATCGTACACGCCTATATGATTGTTTGATTTATCTATAGCTATAAAAACCATATCATAACCAAACATCTTTCTATAAATATAAGCCTGAGAGTCGTAATTGTAAGTATAGGCTGATTTTCTAAACTTACCCAGATCAGCCGTAGTCTTTATATCAACTATGAGTTGTAAGTCGTGATTAAGTATATCAGCTTTGCCTTTCCATTGTCTACCAAATATCTCAGTTAAACCTGGCACTTCGTATTCAATGTTTGACTTAGCATGTCCCTTAATCATTTCTCTACAAACGTCATTAGCTAGCAAAGCATCGGACATCTTCTCGCACATATCAGCTTCTTTTTGAAGTAAGCACATTTCACCGTCGCTTATTTCTTTATAGATCTTTGTGTTGCGGGTTGATGATTCGATAACCTTAAAAGACTTTAGCTTTTCTGGTTCAAGAACAAGAGTATGGAAATAACCACCAACCAACATAGGTACAGTCTTTTCCGTGGGCTGCCCGAAAAGTAGTGGGTTGTTTAAAAGTGTTCTTATATTAGAGTTACTTAAAAACTGACTACCAAACTTACCGTAATATTGCTCATCATCGTCTAACTTGGCGATTATTTCCTCTCTTTGCATAACTAGAGTGTTGCGAGTTCTTTTTCTAATTCTTTATTTACGCTGTACTTAGACTTTATAGCAGATAAGCTGCCACCGTCTTTAATGTACTTTTTTGCCTTTTCTAAAGATTCACCAATTAATTCTGGCTTGTTCTTGTTGTGGCTGTTTGTAGCGTCAGAGTCAGCTGTATCATCGATAAGCAATAAATTGCCTAAAGCATACTTTTTACCGTAAGAGCTAGCTGAACCAAAAGCTTGAGGTGTTTGCATACCTTTTTGAAGTAGATCAACACCGACTATAGCGGTAGCAGATATACTTTCTTTACCATCAGATATGGTTGCTTTTGAAATTATAACAGGAGTAGAGCCTTGTACATATTCTTCTGTAATAGTAAAGTACACACCCCACTCTAAATTTACTGGCTTTAGTGCTTCAAGAATATCTTCAGCACTTCTGTAATTGTACTTACCAAAGCTGTTGAAACGGCTTTTTTTAGACTTAAAGTCTCGCTGTATCGAAGACAGCTTCTCATGTAGATTCTTTTCCATGGAATTTAATTTAACTGTTTTGTTTTATAAATATACAACAAATATTTGAAGTATTTGTACGCCCGACAGGATTCGAACCTGTGACCGTCTGCTTAGAAGGCAGATGCTCTATCCAGCTGAGCTACGAGCGCGCGTTACATGAACTCTAATAACAAATTTTTATCTACGCGGTCCATTAATTTTTCCAGGGCCTTACGTTTTATCTGAGACACGCGTACGTGCGCGGTATCGACATTTATGCCAACGATTTTTGCTATCTGCTTTGCAGAGTGCTTATCGCAGTCTAAACCGTAAGATAATCTTATAACCTCATATTCTCTATCTTCTAATACTCTAGACATGAGCTCTATTAAGTAATCGTTTATCTTATTTACCACGTAAGGTTTAGAAACGTCTATTACTTGGCTAGCATGATCTTCTTCATTGTCAAACTTTTCGTCAATAGATAGAAATATACTATTAAAGAACATCTGCATTAGCTTCTTGTCTTTACCGTTGTCTTTTCTTATTTCGTTTAACTTATGTTCAGGTATACGTATGTCGCCTCTGTTTTTGTCTATCGCTCTACGTATGGCACCTTTTATTCTTTTTGAAAAAAAAGATCTTATTGTGCGTTCTGGATCTGGACTTTCTTTGATCTTATCCCACTTTATGTTATCATAAGATGCTATTAGACCTATAGAGCCTTCTTGTATAATATCATTTAAAGTCATTACACCACTTGCTTGATGTGATGTTGAGAATTTTCTAGCTATATTTTCAACAAGCGGTAAGTACATTGTAATTACTTCGTCTCTTTTTAGATTAACTAAAGTTTCTTTTTTTATTCTAGCCTTAGCTAGATTTACACTCTCCTTGTAAGAGGAATAAGTGCGAGGATCGTATTTTTTCATAATGACGCATTGAGTGATTCTTTTTCTTTTTTTAATTGATCACTCATGTTACGGTGTATAGTCCTATCTGAGCAAACAAGTGTACTCGCGATCTTTCTCACCGTAATTTTATCACCGTTAGCATGCATGTATAGCATTGACTCGTAAATATCTTCTTCTGAGAAGCGTTTGCTTCTACCGATTAATTTACCTACGATTTTTAGCTTTTCACTAATGCTAAGCGGGACACCGTCATTAAATATAATTTTCCTTGATTTGTTTTTTGGTGTTATCCTAAAATCATAACTACTTAATTGCAATATTAAGTTGTCAATAATATTCTCGCTTACCTCAAATGTAATGAAATCATTTAAAGGATTTGTTATATAGATCAAAACATCCTTAAACATGTCATTAGACATTTCTTGATTTAAATAACGAAGAACTATACTGTGCCACTTCAAAGACTTAAAAGTAGTTATCTTGGCTTTGCTTCTAAATAAGTCGAAGCATTGATAAGTGCCTTGTTCGTAGAAGTTACCCCACCAAAAAACCTCTGTTGGTTTATCTGAGTGAGGGTCTTTACGGTAAACCACTTTCATTTTATTAAGCATGTCAAGTCTCGAATGTGACATTAGCCCCCTACTAGTTATAATTAACACCCTATTGTCACACTATTCAGAAACGTAACAATTTTAATCGTCTTTGATATTTCTTGAACAAGCAAGCTTTATGTTTTATGTCTTTGTGAAACTCCTCATGTAAACCCTCTTCATCAGGTTTATTTGTCATTTTCAATGACTGATTAAGTATTTCGTATTTTAGATCATATAAGCGGCTATGTACGAATTTAATATGCTTTCTTTTTCTTAAAAAACAACTTATCATAACTTTGATTTTAATAATTCTTCTAGAGCTGTTATTTTATCCATGTATTCTATAGCTTCTTCGTATTGTTCTGTTTTTTCACACTCTAATACAAGATGTTGTAATCTCTCTATTTCTTTTATAATATCATCTTTATCTATTATATCTCTAAGTACATGGTCATTAGCTTTTGCTTGTGCGTCTATTTCTTCAAACATATATTTAACTATTGTTTTAGCTAATTCCTGCATTTCTTTTTCTGTCATGCGTATTTAGTGTTTTATGAGGCCAACTTTTTTGTTATCACTGTACCAGCGTGTAGCTAGTAAGTCGTTGTCAGAGGCGTTGACGTAACCTGCTGACTCTAGTTCTTCTACCGTTTTAAATATAACCGCGTGCCTGTCTGTTGACTTATCTACGTACTTGCGCTGTTTACCATCGGTACTGAAGATAATGTCGAAATTTTGAGGCATTTCACCGTCATACTGCTTCATTAATAAGACACTATTGGTGTATGAGTAGAATTTTATACCTGGGTTGGCACGCATAATACTGAACCAACGATCCATATACTTTTCGCTGAAGTAATCACCTGAATCGTGTACTCGAACAAAGTGTGGGTTTTTAATAAGTAAAGCAGCATTCATTAAACTATCGAACTCTGGGCTTCGAGCAATACTAAAACGCTTTTCATAAGCATTGATAGTGTTAGGCCATCTAAAAGTGCCTTTACGAGCGTAGCAATACTTAACACATTCATCTGCAAACGGACATGTTACTTTACCTGTTTTAGATTTATACGCTGGTATACCGAAATTTAAAACCCTACGCTGAGCTATTTTACTTGTGTTCTTCAGCTTCTTGTTCTGTGTCAATAAGTTATCATACATAGTCTGTAAGTATTTTATCCCATCCTTTTGCTCTCATGACTCTTATAACTCGCTCTTTGATTTGTCTTACGCGTTCTTGACTTATTCCAAGATCATCTGCTATTTCTATTAACGACATAGCTTCCGTGCCAATGCCAAAAAAGCATTTTATAATATAAGACTGTCTATCAGTAAGCTTATCTAATAAGTAGTTTAAATCAGTGTTTAAAGACTCATCTATAAGATTCTTATCAGTAACGTTAGACGAAGACATAAAGTCGAACAGAGTGGCTGTAGAGTCTTCTGCTATCACTGCATCACCACTTACACCGTTAAAATTATTACTGTTTAAAAACGTAACTTTGTCAACAGGTTCTTCTACTATTTTAGCGATTTCTTCGTCTGTTGGTAGTCTGTTTTTTTCTTGCATAAAAACGAGTGCAGCGTTATTTATACGTCTTTGTAACTGAACTTGATTTTGAGGTATACGTATTGCTCTTGAATTATCTCCTAAAGATTTCATTATAGACTGTCTTATCCACCAAACAGCATAAGAAATAAACTTAAAACCTTTAGTGTGATCAAATCTTTCAGCTGCTGTTATAAGACCTATATTGCCTTCGCTTATTAAATCTTCTAGATTTAAACCTTTTCTTTGATATTGTTTAGCTACAGAAACTACGAATCTTAGGTTACCGTTTATTAAACGTTGCAAAGCTTGTTTGTCTCCTTTTTTTATTCTTACTGCAAGATCTGATTCTTCTTGCGCGTCGATCAACGGATATCTATTTATATCGTTGAAGTAAGCTGTTATAGATTTACTTTCTCTAGTAGTTATCTGCTTACTTATTTTTAGTTGTCTCAATTAAATATGATTTTATAACGCTATTATATGTAGCGATTCGTTTTAGCGCTGTGCACTATTTATTATCTTTTCTCATTTGTTTTATAAGAAAAATATTCCAAGCTAGTACTATAAGTATAACTATAGTCCACTCAATCGCGCTCGAAACCATACATATCTAAATCGTTTTTACAAGCGTCTACTATTTTAGCATAGTGATCTGACTTGCCTTTTGTACGTAACATGTTTTTCGCTGCATACCGTGCTATTTTTGTAATAGCCTCACGACCTTCGGTCGTTCTTTGATTTTCATAGTTTGTTTTCATCTCTCTTTGGTATTAAATGTTTTCTATTCTTTCAAGAACCATTAAGTAATACAAATCTCTTGCTTCTTCATCGTTGTCATTATATTCTAAATAGTGCTGAAACACTCTATCTAAAATCAATAGGTCACTTTCTTTAATAGTCATTTCTCTTTGGTGTTAAAGGTCGTGTTCTATGTTCTGTCTCTCAACATACCTGCGCCACATATTAGCAGCCCATGCTTTTCTTTGAGTTTTGTTTTTGTAAACCTTACGTAGCCTAGCGTTAGCGATACGTAGAAATTGTTTCATGTTATTCATTGTCTGGTGATATATCAGATATTAGTTCTGTTTCTTCTAACAGCTTGCGTATAGCATCTTTGAAGTTAGCAAAAAATACAACTTTATCAACACCAGGAGCCTGAAAAGCTTCTAAATGCTCAACAATTTCGTTAATTTCTTCAACTTTTGCAGTTAAATCATCATGGTTTAGACTGAAATGATCCCATTTAACGTAGTCTTCTTCGACGTAGCGTTTTATTTGCTCATATATAAAGTAACCTGGTATATCTTTTAATACTGCCTTAACAACATCTCCTGCTCTTATCTCGAAAAGACTGGTTACTCCTTCATCTACAGCTTCTTCTAACTGTTCTGGGGTGTACTTAACTTTGTCTACCGCTTCAGTAATTAAGCTTTGGATTTCGTGATCAGCAACGAACTCTTCTATATCTTCTTGAAAAACAAGGTTGTGAGATCTGAGTTGATGGTACAACTCGTGTTCTGTTATAACTTCTGATAAGTGTTCTTCTACGTCGGATTCCGTTACAAAGCTCTGGTTGTCAACGTAGTTTTCTATGACATCGTCAACTTGATCGTGAGTAGGGAAGTTCATTAAATCGTCTCTGAGTGCTGTAAGCTCTTTAAGCTCATCTTTAAACAGCCAATTTTTAATTGCTTTTTTCATTAGTATGAAGTTTCGATTAGCTTGATTATATGCGCCCAAGCTTTAACGCTTCTCTGTTGCAGTTCAGATTTATCCTTGTGTCTTGCTTTTTGGTATTCTAAGTTAGCAAGTATAAGGCAATCGTTTTCTAGCTCCTTAGTCATTGTCTTCGTTAGTTTTGGGTGGATTGGACCACTGCGTAGCCTTACTTAGGATGTCTTTAAACACCATTGGAAAATAACTTTCAGTGAAAATAAGTGGCTTACCATCTTTTTCAGCTTGTTTTACTTGCTCTGTTGCTTTTTCACAAAAGAGTTCAAACGCTTGTTCCATCCAGTAGATTTCACCACCGTTAAACCCGAAGCGTTCGCGATACTCTGTTGAGTACTTGTATTTTGATTTTGCCATGTGATTGATATTTAGTATATTATATTAAGTAATTCGTATACGGTCTGTGCGGTCAGTACCACGCGTAGTATACATATTCGTCACCTTCTTCGTGGTCGTTTATTACGTTTTCTAACGATTCAGCTGTTTCCTTTATATCTTCCCAATACCAATCGTCATAACTGGTACTACCCCAGAAGAAACCACTACTAGTTTCAAGCACAATCTCTTTTTTATTAAAGGAGTTGGCGCACATACCTTGTAGCCTTTTAATGTCTTCAATATTTTTAGAAAACTCTGTGGTGTTGTCTTCTTCAGCGTCTTGAGTAAACCAGCGGTGTATAGCATTTGCCTTGCGCCAGTACATTACTTGTTGCTCTTGATTTTTGTCGCCTTGAGGCAACTTGTATAAATACATATCTAGTCCCATAATCTTGAAGCTATAGTGTTGAATTCGTCTGTTTGTGTATCATAAGGCCTTTGATCGCCTTTCCAGTATTCTTGTCGTGCCAAACTGCTGGCTTCGTCTTCCATTTCAGATACAAGTTCTTCATCAGTTAAATCAGTATCTTCAGGTACTTCTACTTCTACAACGAAGTCGTAAAACTCGGCTTTTATAACCTCGAGTTCTACTTGTATGTTTAACTTACGCATCTTTTGTTTCTCCAAAAACGTGGTTAAACTTTAGTAACTCACTGTTAGTGAACAACTTACTTCTATTCGCTTCGAGTAGAATGTTTAGTATATCAGTCTGAAAGTCGAACAACTCTTCTTGATAGATCATGTCGCAGTATAGTATTTGCGACTTGTTGCATGCTTCGCCGAGTGCAGTTATAAATTCTGCAATAGCTGTTTTTTGGGTTTTTGCCATTTTTATAGATTATTTGGATTTACTGTTTTAGACCACGCTATTATGTAGCGTTGTTCTTGTTTTAAAGAATATTCGAACTCAGCTCGTGTCATACCTATGAGCTCAAGATCTTCTTCTGTCATGTTATTAGAGTTTACCATAGCCTTTTTTATAATAATGTTCTTTAATCGCTTTGTCTCTAGCTTCACGCTCTGCCTGGTTATCTAGTATTACTTTTCTTACCTCGTATTCTTCGTCTTCAGTAAGATTTTTGTATGGTTTGCCGAATAACAGGCTTGATTGAAAGATTAACCTTGAAGGCCATATCCATACTTTCATTATTTCTTGACGTGTCATGGCTAATCTATTAGATCGAAGTATGCATCAACACTGTTGTTTCTAAACCAAGCAATGCCTTTTGCCATTTTATTCTGCAAAGGTGCAGTAAGTGGGTTAAAAGCACCGCCAGCGCGCTCGACGTCACGCTCGGTGTTTAGAATCATAGCGTAGATAGTAAATTCTACATCGTTTAACTCGCGTTTAGCGCCAGTAAATGGGTTTGTAACTTCGCGACCTTCTAACTTAGGGCCTACATACCAGTCTGGTAAATCTGTTTTGCTCATATAGCGTTTAAATTTGATTACAGTGTAATTATATAAGGTGTATCGTTGCTGATTTGTGCGGTTAATCACCGCTAAACCTTTCGTTATGTGTAGCTAGGCTTTCCCAATGCTTCATTTCACGGTCTGCGCCTTCATGCCAATACTCAAAGCCTGCATGCTCTTTACAGCAGCTACATATATCTCTTTCGTCAAACCACGGCCTTGCGCCGCAGCACTCGCTTAAGTAATTATCTTCCATAATCTCTAATCTCCTTGTTGTGTATAAAGCGATCTCTGTTACGCAAGTAAAACGCAAGCATGTATAGCAAGCGACTGTGTTTGTCTTCAATCATCTCGAAATGACTAGTATTTGTTACTTTCGCTTCGATCTTACGCACGTTGCCTTTAAAGTGTATCCACTCTTGTTGTAGCTCTTCTCTGGTGTAATACCTTGGGTTGATCTGGTATATAGCCGTATGCTTTACAGGATAGAATTTAGGTACACTTTGCCTGCGGACATAGCCTGTTACATACTCAGAAAACTCATAACCTGACTTATCACAACGCCAAGCTGAGGTACCATTTTTTTCTTGGCGCTCAGTAGTGATCTCACGAAGGCCAGCCTTTTTCAAAGCGTACTTAGCCGCTTTTATTAGCTTTATTTCTGTTGACTCTCTCATGGCTGAGTAATATATTGTGGTTCTTGATTAATGATAACACCATCGAGTATCCAGTCTACCGTGTCTACACCATTATGTTCACGGTTACGTAGGCCAGCGGCAACAAGATCTGAATACACTTTAGGCCAATCACGTCTTGGCTCTTCATCGCTTAAGGAATCTATTAGCGTTTTACCGCTTATAAACTCGTAGATATCTGCAAAGTTTGTGCTTTGTAGCGCACCGAGATTAGCAAGAACGGTTTGGATTTCACCGATCTTAACGCTTGATAGAATATAGTTGCTTGAAAACTCATTCCACATTTGTAAACCTGTATGAGAATACTTGCTTGATGATAGTAAAATGGTTTCATAAACCTCGTCGGTAACGAAGTAGATAAGCGAAAGGCTATGAGGCCTTTGGATTTGGATCTGATCCATATTTATATAATTAAGGTTAGTGGGTGTGCCGGGATTCGAACCCTTGAACAGATGATTATTAACCTATCACGGGGTAAACCAAACCCCGACCGCCACGGTAGCGCACACCCTGTAGAATGAAAGCTGTTAACCAAACCTTAAGTAAAACTGTGATGGTAACATGCTATCAAACTACATATTTATTATACGCGGTGATTCGTTCCGCGTTTGTGTGGTCGTTTACTTCTGACCGTGTAGTATACCTTGAACTAAGTGATAGATTAACTCTATACGTTGTTCTTCGTCACACGTGGCAAAACCAAACTCACCAAATAACTCCATTGCCTGTTTGTCTAACCAATCCTGCAACTGCTCTTTCTGCTCTTCCATACTATTCTAATTAAATCTTTCATCATTGTCTAACAACTCGTATAACTCATCTAGTGTCATACTATAAACTTCTTCCCTTGTATAGTACTCTTTGACTATCTCGTATATGTTATCCCAAACATTATTCTTCATCCTGTAATCCATCAACGGTTTTGTTTTGAGAGACGTACTCTTCTAAAACTTGTTTAAGTGTAAAGAATTGGCCTGGTGTTATATCACCTGTTTCTAATTCATAGTCTTCACATATTGAAGCGAAGTCTATGTAGTCTACTATATCTTCTAATGGTGTTTCTAGTTCCATACTATATTTTTAACAGGCTGCCCAGCCTATGAATACCCAAATGTCATCTTTCTTGTAGTAACGAACTTCGCGCTTATCTACACGGTCAAGTAAGTCATCGTACTCGTCTTCTGTTTGCGGTGCGATCATACTATTACCTAGCTCGCAAGTTGCAATAGTACCTGAGTATGGATCATGGCCGTTTTCATAGACTGCCTGCTCGTACAAGTTATTAAACGCCTGTCTTGCCGTGATGTCGCCGTTTTTGTCTTTTGCGGCATGCTCGTAGTGGATATTAGTTGCTCCCATTATTTACTAGTATTTAAGATTAATTCTTGTAGATAGTCAAGGTATGCCTGACCGTAGTAGTTTACTGGATCGACCACAAAGCGGCCAGTCTCGTCGTAGTGAGGGTTACTAATAATAGTGTCCTCGTAGATAAATGGTTTCATATGTATTATTTAACTGTATTATACAAGGCGATTCGTACGCCATTTGTGTAGTTATCGAAGGCACGTTCCATAGCCTTTACGCCGTGAAGACTTAGCAACTGCGGTTGCCGTAGCCTGATCAACCAACTGGATTGTATTGCCGGTTTTGTGGTTTGTAATAGGCACACAAGCGACACGAGCAGTAGAACTACAACTAACGCATGACTCGTAACCATACTTGATTCTTATTGGATGTACTGAATTACCGCATTGACACTTCATGAGTCTAGGTATTTATTGATATCCAGGTATAGCTGAGACGCTGTTACAGGAACTATTTTACCCATAGTCAAACGTGGATACTTTATTAATAGATAAGATGAGAGGGAGGGGTTCAGCACCTGACCTGTGGGTTTGTGAATCAAACCTAAAACAGTTACTGTTCTATCGGGAGATGCTTTTAGTTTATATTCTGGCATAAACGCAGTTTTGTTACGTACTAATTATATGAGGTTAGTCGTTTTAGAATTGTGTAGTATTCAGGATCTCACAAAGTGTGACATTAGCCTATTAGAAGATACTAGTAAGGGGCTATTGTCATAGTATTTTATACTCATAGGATCTTACGTTTCCGTTTTTTTCTTGTGTATAGCAAAAAACTAAAAAAAAAGAAAGGGACACCCGAAGGTGCCCCAGTTAGATTATCCTAAAAACTCGCGAACGAACTTAGGTAAGTTTTTGGAATTAGTATAATTCCCATACTTCTCGAAACAAGGCATATTATTGAACTTGTCTTGGAAGTGAGTGTACACCACGTCGTGGTCATATACACACTGATCACCTTTAGCGTTGGTAAACTCAATTACTTCGCCTTTTCCGATTAGACCTTTAGAGATAACGAATCTCTTTTTCTTGGTCGTTTCTACTTTTTTACTCATAATACTTTTTAAATGATTAACAGTACTATTATATGTGGTAGTTCGTTTTCTTTTTGTGTGGTGCTATACATGCTGGTTTAAAAAAAAAGGATCCCAAAGGATCCTATAACACGTAAATAAAAAAGGAGACCCGAAGGCCTCCTGTTATTACTACTTCTTAGTTAACGCCTCGCGTACAAACTTAGGAAGGTTATCCGAGTTAGTGTAGTTGCCGTACTTCTCAAAACAAGGCATAGAGTCAAACTTGGATTTAAACAAGTTGTAGATCTGATCATGATCGTAGGTAAATGTATTACCAGTTCTCGTTTCTACTTCTACTAATTGACCTTTTCCTACCATACTCTTAGAGATAATAAATCTCTTCTTAGATACTTTCTTTTCCATGTTATATATAGTTTTAGTTAATAACAGTTATATTATATTACGGATCTCGTTTTTCTCTTGTGTATAGCATAGCGTGAGGATAAAAAAAGAGGACCCAAATGGATCCTCAATTGATAGTTGCCGCTTAGCGATGTATGTGGATCTTAGTCGTTTAGTATACCGATAATACCTGTTAACATTGATAGAGCCATTATGGTACACCAGACTGTCATTGTATCGCTTGGTATATCGTTGAATGAATTACCAAATATGATTCCTGAAATACCTAAGATCATCACGATCCAACTTGATTGCTTGCGTTTTGATTGAATAGATTTCATAGTAGTTTAATAATGGGACCGCCGTAGCGGCCCCGTGGTTATTACTTCTTAGTTAGTGATTCACGTACGAACTTGGGTAGATTGTCTGAGTTCGTGTAGTTACCATACTTACCGAAGCAAGGCATGTTATCAAACTTCTCTTTGAACAGACTGTAGATTTGATCGTGGTCATACGTAAACGTATTGCCTGTACGAGTTTCTACTTCTACTTTCAGCCCTTGGCCAATCATACTTTTAGAGATAATAAATCTCTTCTTCGCTACTACATTAGACTTTCCCATTTTTAGTTATTTAGTGGGTTAATAATCAAATATATTATACGCCGAACCTAGTTTCTCTTCTGTGTATAGCAACAGGGTAGGGGCAAAGCCAAAACGTAAAAAGGGTAAAACGTAAACAAGCCCAGCCCCGGGTTTTGAGAATCACTTCCGTAAACCAACGCGTGGCTCTATATGTATAGCACTGCACTTTACCCCTACATATCTTAACACAATAAAAAAACACGTAATATTGTATATAGACATTAAAGAATACAAGATGCCAAAGCAGAAATTGTCAGCGGCCGCAAGACGGCGTAAGGCTGCCCGTGATCTAGCAGAAGCAAAATCTCCGCGTAGAACGCGAATGAGAGCTGAAAACCAGAGATTACGTCGTGCCGCTAAGAAAGCTGGCCGTAATATTGACGGAATGGACTACGATCACAATGAAAAGAGGTTCGTAAGCGTCAAAAAGAACCGCTCGGGGCACGGAAAAGGCACCAAGAAGCATAATACTAAGGGTAAAAAATAAAAAATCGACCCATAAATGGGTATATTCGTACTATAACAACAAAAAAACGTTTTAGTATGGAATTCAATCAACCAAGTGACATAGTTAAGGACCTTACCTTTGGTTCTAAAGCTGAGGAAGCACTTTTGTTAGGCGTAAAGAAGCTAGCCGATGCGGTTAGTAGCACTTTGGGAGCCTCTGGCAAGTGTGTTATCTACGAAGACGCTATGGGCAAGCCAGTAATAACCAAAGATGGTGTTACTGTTGCTGAATCTGTTATACTTTCTGATCCTTTAGAGAATATGGGCGCTACCTTAATCAAGGAGGCGGCTAGAAACACGGTTAAGGAAGCTGGTGACGGAACAACAACCGCTACTATTTTAGCACACGAGATGCTTACGCTGGCTATCGAAGCTAGAAAGCACGCTTCTAATAGAGAGATAAGAGACGGTTTAGACAGTGCGTTGCTAAAAGTAATGACTTACCTAGATAAGATAAGCATCGACGTCAGCGACGAAAGGCTTTATGATGTAGCAAACATCTCCACAAACAACGACACCGTACTCGGTAGAATTATAGGTGATGCTTTTTCCCGAGTCGGCCGAAATGGTGTAGTTTTAATGGAGGAAAGCGAAACAGAGGTAACTTACGCTGAGATCGTAGATGGTGCTCAATTTGACTCTGGTTTAAAATCACCGTATCTAATAACAGACAAAGACAAGGGTAGAGCAATTCTAGACAACCCTCTCGTGCTTATAGTTTCCTCTCCTGTGCCTAACGTTAGAAAGATACAAAACGTCTTAGAGTACGCTATTAAAAACAACGAGTCTTTATTAGTGGTTGCTGAACTAGAACAACAACCTATGCAGACATTGCTGATGAATAAAGTAAAAGGCAACATAAAGATAAATATTATTGACACGCCTGGTTTTGGACCTTTGAAAAACGACGTTATAGCCGACTTAGCAGCTATTACAGGTGCTCAAGTGATGAACGAAGAGTTAGGTGACGACTTAGACATGATTGACCCTAGCTGTTTAGGTAGAGCGCTTAAGTCAGTAACAGATGACAAAAACACTGTGATAACAGTAGGAGAAGTTCCTGAACAAGCCACAGAGCGTATATCAGCAGTAGAACAGAAGATAAAAGATGAAAAGAACCCATACTTCAAAGCTAAACTTGAACAACGACTTGGTTTGTTATCTGGCCATGTTGGAATTATACGTGTGGGTGCATTATCAAAAGTTGAACTCAAAGAAAAAAAAGACAGGGTCGAAGACGCTTTGTACGCTACAAAGGCAGCGCTTAAGGAAGGCATTGTACCTGGTGGCGGCGTTGCGTTGCTTAATGCATCGCAGAAACTCACAGCTAAGAATGTTGGAGAGGAAGTCTTGCTCTCCGCTATTGAACACCCATTTGTAACGGTTCTTGAAAATGCTGGTTTAGAGCAAATGACAGAAAAACTACCAAAAGGCACAGGTGTCAACGTAATGACAGGAAAGGTTACAAACATGGTAAAAGCAGGTGTTATTGATCCTGTACTAGTAACCAAGGCAGCTCTTCAAAACGCAGTTAGTGTCGTAAAGACGATTATCTCTGCTGATTGTGTAATATCAAATCAAAGAATACCAAATGCGCGCAGTTAATTTTTATGTGCTAGTAAAACAGCATAAAATAGAGTCTAAAAACATAGGTGGTCTTGAGATCACGGATAATCTAGATAGTGACAATAGGTACTTAAAGGCCACGGTTATAAGTGTTGGCAGTCAAGTAAAAGACCTTATAGAAGAAAAAGAAGTGGTTTACTATGATAGACACGCTGGCAACTCAGTCGACTACGAGGGTGAAAAGTATCAAGTTATAAAAATAGGTGATATAGTACTTGTAGAATAATGCGCGTTGAGTCTTCTGACATACGCGAAATGAAACTGTTTATGTATTACAGGCTCGTTAGAAAATGGGCCTGTAAGACATACAGTATTAAGGACGCTGACTTAGAATTGTTGATCTATTTAGATTGCAAAGTTAGATTTACGCGTAATGATTTTAAAGTAGGTGCCAAGACTTATTCTTGGGACAAACACAGGTGGGAACGTTTGCGTAACGCTGGGTGGATTGTTGTTTGGAGAGAGAGAAACAGAACAACACAGAAATATACGATATATACTGTAAGCACCAAGGCTAAACACTTGATAAGTAGGATATATAGGATATTACTTGCTGAAGAGGATATACCTACATCTGAAAGAAGTGTTTTTAGTAAGCTTGATTCCTACTCTGATAAAGTTTATTCATCTAGTGTAGATGATATGATTAAAGATGCAGAACGCTAATGGCTTTTAGAATGAGAAATAATCTCAGCGCGCTCGATAAGATCGTTGCTGAAGAGTCTACACCTGAAACACCTATATACATCAAAAAGCTTGATGAAGGTGTACAGGCTGAGGCTAATAACGATGGATCTATATTTATAGATTCTGACACACCTATTAGTGAGGCTAAAACAGCTATAAGCCACGAGAAGGTACACATAGATCAAATGGATCGTGGTGACTTAAATTACGATGAAAATTACGTTTACTGGAAAGGTAAGAAGTATTCTAGAAAAACAATGAACGAGGGTAGTAAAAAACTGCCTTGGGAAAAAGAAGCATATAAAAAACAATAGTATGAAAAGTAAGCCTATTACTCAAAAAAGTAAATCATCACCCTTAAATAAAATCTCTGGGCCAGGAAACTTGCCTAAAGCGAAGGGACCGGCTACTGTAAACAAAGATGGTTTTGTGTACGACGCAACTGATAATGTTGACTTTACACCGGCAACAGGAGCTACAGAGGCTAAAGTGGTTCAAAATAAATTACCGAGCTATAGTCAGGCTTACAAAAATGTAGATAAAACAAAATACCCAACATTAGAGTCTTTTGTTACTGCTTCTAAAGACTATAAAAAGAACAACCCAGATAAGTTTAAAGAAATGTCAACTACAACCATACCTGGGTCGCCTGGAACACCAGCGTCAGGTGAAAGAGATGTAGACATGACACCTAGAACAACAGAGGCGCGCGATGCCGACATGGTTGATACGTTTCTACCTTGGGAAAGACGTTTTGCTCAGAGAACTCAAAGAGGCGCTGTTAGAGACGAGAAAAAAAGAGGTAGAAAAGCCTTGAGAGATTTAAACAAGTCCTTAGAATCAGGTTTCTACTCTGATGAAAAAGGCAACATGGATGAGTATAAGAAAAGAAAAGCTGACGCAGAAACCCGTTCTTTAGGTCAAGGACCAATAGCTACTTCTCAATACCAGAATGACGAAGCTCTTCAAGCTATAACTTCTCAAGGTTACCAAGCTAATCCAGCTGTTTCTACTAACACAGAGTATAAAAGAAAGTTAAACGAAGAGCAAGAAGCTGGTCAAAAAGTTAAAGCAACTGGTGACGAAGACTATACCTACGAAGAATACATGGATAACGGCGTGTCTGGAGTTAAACCAAACACAAGTGTTTCTGTTCAAGATAAAGTTTCTAGTGCCTCAAGTGTAACAGAAGCACAAGGTGTGGATCTTAGAAATATTGGTACAGTAGATACTAAAGCTCCTATGGGTTCTGAAGGACCTGCTCAGCCACAAAAAAGAACTTCTTCTACGGAAATATTTGGTAATAAAACAGCTGGAACTGTAACTGGTGGTAAAGGTGTTGAAACAGATCCAATGGCGGGTATTAGCTCTTCAGATTCTGATTTAAGTCTTATTGATCCTTCAGTAAAAGAATACGGGGTGAATATAGAAACAGCTGTTGAGAACGATTTATCAGAGGCTGGTAGAATGCTCGAGGCTGATCTATCTACTGATAGAAGTGCTTTTAAAATGCGTAGAGATCACAAGTCTTCAATGATGTACAACAAGTCACCATTAAACTTAAAAGATTTAAGCGGTGATGGTGTTGTTACACAAAAAGACGTGCTTATTGGCAGAGGCGTTATAGACAAACAAGGAACACCTATTAATATGAACAAAGGTGCTAAGAACATTATCACGGGTAAGAGTTCTAGTGCTTTTAAAATGAAAGGTTATGGCAAAAAGTAAAGGATGTGGGCCTAGGTCACTAGGTAGCCCTATTAAAAAAGCTATTAGCTCTTCTTGTAAAGCTGCTGCTAAAAGAAAATTTGACGTTTGGCCTAGCGCTTACGCTTCTGGCTGGGGTGTTAGATGTACCTCTGCTGGTGGTCCTGGAAACATGGGTAAAAAGAAAAAGTAATGGCTTATTCTCAACCACATAACTCACCTCTTACAAAGAAGAAAACAAAAGGTGGCGGTACTAAAAAAGTATGCTTACCGGCTTCTAAAATAAGAGGCATGAGTAAAGAGGAGAGAAAAAAAGTTGTAAACGCTAAGAAATCAGCAGGTTCAAAAGGTAAGTATAAAAGATCGTCTAAGTCAAACGTTAAAGGCGCTAGAAAAAAAGGAGCTACTTTAAGAGACTGGTTTGAAAAAGAAGACTGGAGAAGAGTTGATGATCCTAGTAAAAAATGTGGAGAGTAATGGCTTATGTTCAAAAACCATCACCACTTGTTAAAGTGAGAAAAACAACAAAAGGTAAAGGCCGTAACTTTAGGACAACTGAAGAAGGTGCTGGAATGACCAAAAAAGGTGTTGAAAAATATAGAAAAGAAAATCCTGGAAGCAAGCTTAAAACAGCTGTAACAGGAAAAGTTAAACCAGGTAGTAAAGCAGCTAAAAGAAGAAAATCTTTTTGTGCTAGGTCTAAAAGTTGGACCTCAGAAAGAGGTAAAGCTGCTCGCCGCCGTTGGAAATGTTAATTATGCTATACATCATTATATTGCTAGTAATTATTTTAATTGCAGTTTCTTTTTACTTAGTGCTCTTGCATAGATCTGATATAAAAGATCAAGACAAAGACTTTGTTCCAGATGCTGTAGAAGATAAAATAAGTGTTTTTAAAGTATACATTGAAAAAGTTTTATTGGCTTTTAAATCACTTTACAACGTTTTGACCAACAAGAATGTCAAATAAACTAAAGAATACTAAAATAGGTAAGCTTTTAGCTGACAAGATACCAAGTGCTTTAGATCTAGTAGGAGATTTACTACCTGATCAAGGTGCTCTTGGTATAGTAAAGAAAATCATAGACAAAGCTGATATACCTGAAGAAGATAAAGAAGTTTTACACTCTCAAGTTAAAGAGCTATACTCTTTAGAGATTTCAGATAGAGATAGCGCTAGAAAGAGAGAGATGGAAGTTTCTAAGACAAGAAGCTTTGACATAATGTTTAATCTAACAGGTTTTGTTGGTTTAGGGGCTTTCGTTTTTTTAATATATGCAATAACATATATAGATATACCTTACGAAAACAAAGAGATATTTATACATTTAATAGGTATCAGTGAAGGTATCGTACTTAGTATATTTGGATATTTTTTTGGTTCAGCTATATCTAATAAGAAAAAATAATGGCTAGAATAAGTACATACAATACTGATGCTAATATATCAGGTAATGATAAGGTACTAGGCACTGATAGTACTGGTGCTACTAAAAACTACCCACTTGGCAAGGTTGGTGAGTACTTAGCTAGTAGTAATATTATCACAACCGAAGGTCAACTTTCTTTTAGACATATAGTAGGTTTATCAGATCGTGTAAAAGGAGATTTTTGGATTGGAGATGGTAACTCAGCGGTACAGCTTTCGGAAGTAAGTCGCATTGTGGTGAGTAAACATATTTCTGAAAACAACATGGACGTAAGTCACATGTTGAGTACTATTATAGCTACCAAATTTGTTATTGTAGAAGTGGGTAACCCTAACGTACGCGGAGAATACTCAGTTACAAGTTCATACGACTACGAAGATGACAATAACTTTATAGTTGTAGACGTTACCGCTGTAAATACAAACGGGAGCCTTACGGACGAAGCATACTATGTATTTAGCAGTACCACAACTTCGGGTACGGATAAAAAGTACACGCATGTGCAATCGTCTGCGGCAGCTACATGGACAATAACACACAATTTAGATAAGCAACCCGCTGTATCCGTAGTGGACAGCACTGACAATGTAATTATATGTGAGGTTGAGTATACCTCTTTAAATCAGGTAGAATTAAGGTTCTCCACTCCATACT
>VMHT01214108.1_pt1 | contig 18744 bp, 30 predicted proteins | sample 4693611 | NCBI WGS metagenome assembly VMHT01 (sample SAMN12280063, study PRJNA550983) | marine metagenome | isolation source: seawater sampled from same location over 5 years 0.02-0.2 micron viral filtrate | place: USA: collected off the coast of southern California halfway between the port... ...
TCCATGACAGCGCGCCAGCGGTCGAGGGGGCTCACGCTGCCCCCAAATGCACGGGCACAACGCCGCCCGCGCGGTTGTTCTCATTCATGGGATTTCCTGTGCGCTCAGCGAGTCCCGGGCGCCCCTCCAGGAGCTACCTGGAGGGTGGAGCTTAGGGCGCTCCAAGCCCGGAAATCACCGAAGTGAGACCGCCGGAGGGGCGGCGCCCCGAAGGGCTCCGAAACCCTACCCCACCGCGGTCGGGCGGGTCAAGGGGCGATCATGCCGCCCGGTAGGCTGCCTGGAGGGAGGCAGCGATGCGCGCCTCCTGACCGGCGAGGACGTCGCTAACGGTGTCCACCATGACCCGGCCCGCGTGGATGCTGAACCAAGCCTGACCGCTCGACAGGCACGCGGTAAAGCCGACGGCATCGCGCGAGATCGTCGCCTTGCCGTAGCCGTTGAGGGCGACCTCCTTGGAGGGCTTGACGCTGGCAGCGATAGCCGCCGCGGTCTGCTCCGAGACCTCGACCTTACCGGTACCGTGGCACTCGAAGCACGCGCCGTTTGCGATGTGCGCGAAGCTGGAGAGGTAGCCGGTTCCGTTGCACTTGGGACAGGTAGCGAGGGTCATCGTGGTCTCCTTCGCGCCGGGTTCCTCCCCGGCCACGTTGACACTGTAACAGGTCGTATCAGGAGGTCAAGGGGTGATCCCCCTGCCGATCATGCGATGCAAAAGACCTGCGGCGCAAGCTCGACCACCGCGCCGGCCTCGAGCAACTTGTGCCAGTTCCGCGAGGTCAGGCGGAGCCACGCAGAAGCGTTGCCGGCAGCGGGGAAGCCTCGCAGGATCGCGCCGCTGCTCTTGGGGGTCCAGCGGAAGTGACCCGCGCCGAAGGTCGAGGCGAGGGCGGCGAGAGCGGTACGGGTGCGCTTGTCCATGTCGGGCTCCTTCGCGCCGGTTCCTCCCGGCCACGTTGACACTGTAACAGGAGATAACAGGGAGGCAAGGAAACGATCAGTCCTTTTGAACGGGGTAGTCCAGCAGGTAGCCCATGTCCCGGGGCTCATCGCAGAGCACGACACCGTCGGCACGGTCCCAAGCGCGAGCGCGGTCCCACTTGAGATCGCTGAGCTTGCTTTGCAGCCGGTTGATCTCCGCCTGGAGCGCAGCGACCTTAGCGTCGAGGGTCTCAGCGTGGGCGATAGCGGCGGCGCGGTCAGTCTTGGTCATCGTCTTGTCCGTTGCTGCGGGGGCATCATCGCCTCGCGACATGAACACCATATAGCAGCGCTAACAGTAGCGCAAGGGATGATCGCGATCTGATCGCCAGAAACGCGAAAGCCCCGCAGGGGCGGGGCCTTTAGCAGCCGATCGGCCTCAGATGCAGCAGAGCCGCCCCAAGCACGCGCAAGCGTGACGCCGCGCGCGCTTGATGTCCAGTTCCAGCCGTTCAAAAGCGATCACCGCATCCGGGTAGACGTCCTCCGCCCAATCCTGGCTGATCGTCTCGACCATGCAGCCGATGATCTCGTCGTAGCGAACGATCGCGTCCGCGTCGCTCATCTGCTGATCGTGGGCAGGACCAGCGGAGGCAGCCTGGACCGCCTCCATCTGCGCGCGCCAGATGGCAACGGCGCCGACAAGGAGGGTGGTGTTGGAGAGGGTGAGGGAGGAAGCGACGTTGAGGGCCATGGTGGGCTCCGTGGCTGCGGGGGCCTCATCGCCTCCCGACACAATACCTATAACAGCCCGTATAAGGCTGGCAAGGAATCAGCCCAAGAGACGATCACCCGATCACCGCCCGATCGCTCAGAGATCCCGCGCTGCCGCCTTCCTCGCGCGATCCCGCTTGATCCGATCGGCTCGCTTGCGGAGTGTCAGGTCGAAGATCACCGCGGTTGCGCGGTGCTCGTTGCCGGACCACTCGATTGATCCGTAGACCGTGCCATCGCGCCAGAGCAGATCGCGCCCAGGGCCGGCGTCGTAGCCCTGCCCATAGGCGCCGATCATCGCTCCGCGGAGCCGCTGGTAGCGGTCGAAGCCCTCAGCAGCGATCGAGACACCCAGGAACAGCCCCTCGTCGACGTGGTAGCAGACCAGCACCGGCGCCCCGTTGATCTCCGCGTCGCACGCCCAACGGACACCGGGCCGCGGGTCGGCCACGCAGCGCTCCAGAGGCGCCACAGCGAGCGCGGACGCCGGACCGAACACGAGACCGCGGAAGCCATCGGCGAGCGGTCCAGCGGTCGCAGAGGCGGCGAGAGAGAGAAGGATCGGGATCATGGTCGGCTCCTTGTAGCCGGTGGAACGTGCGCGCCCCCCGGAGGGGGCGGAGGAGGTCAGGCGTTGAGGATCTCGATCCGCATCGCGCGGAAATCGGTACGCCCGGCGGCTGCCATCTGCTGCCAGAGCGCCTCCAGGCGGGCGACCTCTGCGACGACAGCCGCGGGCGGGCTCACCTTGACGTAGCCCTTGCAGCGCCGGGTCTTGCCGCCGGCAGCCTTGACGGCAGCGGCAAAGGTCTGCGGGTTGAAAGAGCCATGCACGCGCCGCTCGCCCCGGTTGCCGTAGCTGACATGCGGCTTGCCCTTGATGTACTCGCGCCCGTCGAGGGTGTAGTGCTCGACGTTGGAGAGGGACAGCGCCAGCCGGTAGAGGCCGATCTGGTCGCACTCAATGTAGGGCTGCCCGTTGTGGCCGATCTGGACGCTGTAGAGGGGTGCGGTGGTCATGGTGTGCTCCTTGTGTGCGCCGGTTCCTCCCAGCGACGCCAATGCTTTAACAGCCGCTCACAGGCTGGCAAGGAAACGATCCCCCACGCACAACGCCGATCGCCCCCAATGAGCCCAGGGCCCCCGCCCTGATCCGGCTCGCTGAGGACGATCCCGCTCCGCAGCGGCTCGCCTGATCGACCGCACGATCCGATCCGGCGAGGGCTGCCCAGGACAACCCCAGGCGCCGCCACTCTACCCCGCGCGCTCGATGAGGATCCGCGGACGCCCGACTCGTCCCGTCTGGATCGTGCCACAGTTCTGGATCAGCCCCAGGCGCCGCAGATCGGCCAGAGCAGAGTCGGTCGCGGTTCGGCTGCCGGCGAATCGCGCGTCCACGTCTGCGAGGGTCGCGGGCTCGTTGCTGCTCAGCCAGCGGAGGAGGTTCTCGGCGGTCGCGGTCATGCGTGGATCTCCTGCATGTGGGCGCGATGCACGCGAGACAGCGCCGACTCGTACCGCTCACGGTCGATCTCCGCTCCGATGTAGCGGCGGCCCTCGCCGGCGAGCACGACAGCCTCCGCAACGGAACCAAGACCCGCGTAGAGGTCGAGGACCAGACCACCCGGAGGCACCCAGGCGCGCACCCAGGAGGCCATCCAGGGCGCCGGCTTCCGGCTGTGCTCCTCTGGGTGGCTTTCCCAGCCGCTCCGGACCATGGACAGCGCACGGCCCGCAGAGCCGGCCACCGTGCCCACCAGCACCGGCTCCGAATGGCCCCGCCAGTGGTACCCGACGCCCGGCGGCCCGCCCTTGATCCAAGCTCCGCCGGTCCTCCAGGTCAGACTCGGCACAGCGAGCCAGGGAGGCAACGGGCGCCCGTCGAGGACCTCGACCACCAGAGGCCAGCACGCCCACAGCGCGAACCGGCCACCGGGGCACAGGAGCGCGGTAGCTGCTGCCATGTGGGCGCCGATCTGCGCGGGCGTCAGCAGCGAGTAGGAGAGATCGGGCGCGGCCACGCCGGGACGCTGGGAGTAGAGATCCCAAGGCGGATCCGCGATGACCAGAGCGACCGATCCGGTCTCGACGGTCGCGAGGACGTCGGACACGTTTGCACAGCGCAGATCGATCCCGGGCACCGTCGGCGCCACAGGCAGGTCGGGGAACAGCATCACAGGAGCCTCCCCTGCCGCCCGTCGTCGCCCGGATCGCGTTGCCCCGCGCGGAGCGTGTAGCCGTTGGTGGCAGCCTCGAGCCGCCGTTGGGCGACCGCATGGTAGTGGTCGGTCATCTCCACGCCAGCGAACCGGTAGCCCTCCAGGAGCGCAGCGACGCCGGTAGTCCCCGACCCTGCGAACGGGTCGAGGATCAGCCCACCCGGTGCCACGATTCGGCAGACGTGGCGCATGATCTCTGTGGGCTTGCCGGTCAGGTGGTGTTTGTCGCTCTGCCTCACCCGCTCAGAGACGAGCCCCGGCAGACAGCCCACACCGCGCTCGAGGGGCATGGCACCCGCAGAGCCCCACGCGATGTACTCGCATTGAGCCGCAAACCTGCCCTTCTGCGGGCGACAGGCGCCCGTCTTGTCCCAGGGGACGATCCCGCGCCACACCCAGCCGCCCGCCTGGAGGAGATCGCAGACCTCCGGAAGCTGCCGCCAGTCAGTGAAGACGGCGCTCGGCGCGCCGGGCTTTGCGATGCGGAGACACTCAGACAGCCACAGCGCACACCAGTAGCGGAACCCGCGCTGATCCCGGTTGTCGCCGCTGAACTCAGCGAACCGGCCCATGTATTCTGTGCGGGTGTACTTGCTGTCAGTGCCAGAGCCCGCGCGGTCGCCCCGCACCATGCCTCCGGAGGAGTAGGGCGGATCGGTCACGACGCCGTCGACGCTGGCGCTGTCCAGCGTGCGGAGGACGGCGAGCGCCTCCCCGTGGTGGAGGGTCCAAGGATCCGCGGTCATCGCAGGCCGCCACAGAGGCGCGCACAGGCAGCAGAGACACGCGCGCGACCGCTGACACTGTGAGACGCTCGCCCGACGCTCAGCAGCCGCACAGGAGGCTCCAGAGGGCATCCGAGAGCCAGCGCACAGCGAGCGAGCCAGCGAAGATCGCAACCATGGCCACAGCGCAGATCGTGAACTGCTCACGGAACGAGATCAGCGCGATCGGCGCCTGCACTGGCTGTGCAGCGCGGGCCGGCTCCTGTGCAGCAGCGACAAGGGGGACGCGGTCCTGTGCGGTGGCGTCGTCGAGGTAGCGGGTGACCCATGCGGGGGTGCTCATGTGTGCCTCCATGCGGCAAGGAGTCCGGACAACACGTCAGGACAGGACCACGAGCCATGTTGATCCTCAACAAAGGCCACGCAGTCCGGGGAATGGTGGAGCGCCATCTCGGCGCAGTCGCGCGGGCTCAGTCCTCGCCCGGCGTTGTCTGCTGCGTCTCGCCACATCGGGCCGAGCACAGACCAGTCGAGAGCGAACACAAGGTCCGGCACCTCTGCGGATCGCTCATGTTCGGGATCGTAGCCGGCAAAGCGGATCAGCACTGCGCCATGGTCGGCAGCGCTCAGATCGGCAGCCTGCGAGGGCTTGAGCTTGGCCAGCGGCCAGCGCTTGTGTGCTCGCTCTGTGTGGGCCTTGACCTCTACAGCGACGCGGACAGCGCCCGCGCGCAGCCAGAAGTCCGCCGGGCCCGCCTCAGAGAACCGCGCGCCCTTGCCGGCATGGTTGCCGGGTGGCTGCTGCTTCTGGGCGCTCCATCCAGGCAGAGCCGCGAGGTAGCGCGACACTGCGCGCTCCCACTCTGGCCCGGTGATCAGACTCACGGGACACACTGCGCGAGGAGGCAGCCGACGACTGCCAGACCGATCAACAGTCGAGCCCACTCTGCGACATCCATCTCAGCCATGGATCCCACCATCGTCAGGGAGGATCGGGGGGCTCATGGAGTCGAGGCGGTCCTGCTCTGCCTGCTGCGCGTCGATTGCTGCGAGCGCCGCGGCTGCGATGGTGCAGCCGATCAGCAGCACCGCGATCAGGATCGCGCGGACGTCGTCGTTTAGGTTGTTGTCACGCATTGCACGCACCACGGGGGAAGGGTGGCGCGGTCTGTCGGCTGGCGCAGGATGCACCGATCGCAGACAAAGGGCCGACAGCCGCGCCAGAGAGTGAGGGCCCGGCGGGTCTGATGCGGTCCGAGCAGACCCGCACACCAGACCCAACCGGGAGGGCTCCACCTGTGCGCCAGAGCGCACCCGATCCCAGGGCTGGGACCGTCTCGCCGTCAGAGGTGGAGCGGTGGGAACTCACGCGAGGCGCTCCGCGTGGAGCGTTGCCTCGACATCAAGCGGGATCGCGGTTGCGACCTCAACCCGACGGGGCCAGCGGCGCCACATATCGAGCCGATCGTCGTTGCTGACCATTGGTGCAAGGACGCCCATGAGCAGGACCATGCGCCCAGGGTCCGGAGAGGTCCGGCCATGCACCCAGCCCCCAACGGCTGCCGGCGTGATTCCGACGCGCCGCGCGATCTCGCTCTGGCTGAGCGCCTCGCGCTCCATGAGGGAGGCCAACAGGGCCCCGAATCGGTTGTCGTTGTGCATCTTCGCACCTCCTGTCAGCGGACGTAATAGGTCACCGGTTGACCTGCAATGATTAGTTTCAGTTGTCATGTGATCAGCGATGCGCTACGCTCTCAGCGTCGGGCGATGAAGCCCAGCAAGGAGGACCCAATGGAACGCAAGATCGCTAGCTCTGGCGGCTGGCTGCTCACCATCGAAGGCGACGAGATCGTCAACGTGCAGGCAGAGGACGCCGGCTTTGCTGAGGACGTGCGGGATCTGACCTGGGACACCAGCGAGATCCGCAACCACTACGACAGCATCACGGGCCAGGAGGGCGAGATCCTCCTTGCAGTCGTGACCTACACGCACAACGGTCAGCGCCACACGGACCACGCACCGGCGGAGCCGGTGAGGTGCCCCACCTGCGACGGCGACGGCTACATCATGCGCGGCTGGCGCCACGTCGAGCAGTGCCCCAACTGCTACGGGCGCCGCTTCTGGGAGTGGGAGGACGCTGATCAGGACTGGATCCGTGCGACGCTGCAACGTGTCGATCGGGTCCTGTCGGGGGTGGACCAGTGAGCCCGTACCTCCCTGACTGGATGCCCCGCGCCCTCGCTGAGCGCGTCGAGGTCTTCGCCGATCGTGCCTCCTGGCTTCTGTGGCGCTCTGAGGGCGTCCACAGGGTCGGGGGTACCCTGTCGGCCACGTTGATCGGCCGGAGCCGGTGGGCGGGCCCCTGGGACGCCTGGAACGCTGCGCACGGCACCGCAGAGCCGATCCCGGTGGACGCTGCAACGGTGAGCGCTGGCCAGTGGTGGGAGCCAGTGATCGCCCGCTGGTACGCCGAGCACTGTGGCGCGGAGGTCTGGGGCGGCCTCGCGGTCTGCACTCACCCTGTCCTCGGTTGGGCGTTCGGCAGCTTCGACGGCATCGCCCGCCGCGATGGCGAGGTCGGGATCCTGGAGATCAAGACCGCGCGCAGCCGCGAGGGGTGGGCGAAGCATGGCACCCTCCAGGCAACCGCAGAGTCGGACGCCGTGGCGCCCCTCGACTACCTCGTCCAAATCTATTGGTACCTGACGTGTTCGGGCCTCCCGTGGGCGGATCTGGTGGTCATGTTCGGGCCGCAGGACGTCCGCGTCTACCGGATCCTTGCCGATCCGCGGTTCCAGGCGTCTCTCCTGCGGCGCGTTGCGCTCGCTCGCCAGCGGTACCTCGTCCGCGGAGAGGCGCCCGACCTCGACGCCTCGGAGGCGTGCGTCGCTGCCATGAATGCGATCGACCGCTCCGGCATGGTAGAGATCGGCCCGGAGGTCATCGCAGCCGCGGAGACCTACAACGCCGCGAAGGCCGCGCGCGTGGAAGCACAGAAGACCGAGAAGCTCGCCAAGGTCCGCCTCCTGGCTGCCATGGGCGAGCACAGTGAACACGTCCACACCCCCCAGGATGGCAAGCCCCGCCGGATCGTCTGGCAGACGGGGCGCGCCCTCTACACGAGACTCCAACACCTGCCAAGGGAGCAGAACAATGACTGAGACCACCCTCCAGCGGCGCGACATGGCGCCCCCTGTCCGGTTCCGGCATGACATCGCCCGGATCGCTCAGGGTCACTACGGCGACGCCGCGCAGACCACCGACGGCGCGCGGATTGTCTCGCGGTTTGCGATGGCGTTCGCGACGGCTGCCAGGGCCGCCCGGAACCCAGACGCCTTCTACAGCGCGAACCCGGCGAGCGTCGCAGCGTGCGCGGCTCTGAGCCTCGACACGGGGCTTCTCCCCGGTGGCGCGATGCCTGCGGTCTGGCTGATCCCGCGCGGCGGGGAGTTGCAGTGGATGCCCAGCCACCGGGGGCTCGTCCAGTTGGCACAGACCGCGGGCTTCCAGGTCTCCGCGGTCCCGGTCTGCATCGGCGATGAGATCGAGATCCGCGAGGGTCAGATCGTCAAGCTGACGACGGATCCGGACTCGTGGGCTCAGTCGCTCTCTGATCTGCGCGGGGTCGCGGTGTTCGTCACGCGGACCTCGACCGGCGAGCGGTTCGCGTCGTGGTGGCTGCCTCGCGCGGCCATTGAGCAGCGCGCCCGCGTCAAGGGTGCCGGCCCTGTCTGGCGGTCTTGGCCCGTCGAGATGGCCCTGAAGACGGCGATCAAGTATGGATTCGCGCGCGGTTACGTGCCCTGCGAGTCGGTCGCCCTCGACGCTGCCCTGTCGGCAGACGCGGCGGCGGAGCGGGTGGAGGTCACGGTCAACGCGACCCCGCCCCCGTCCAGCCCCGCAGCAGCGATCGAGGTGCCCGCAGGCGAGGAGGAGGCCCTGCCGATCGAGATCGAGGCGGCGGCGCTCCTGGAGGAACACAGCGCCGACAAGGGCGCCCTCCTCGACCGCTACGCGGCGCTCCATGGTGGCGAGTTCCCCGCGGGCGACATGACCGACCTCGAGGTGGCTGTGGCCGTCCTCCGCGCGGGGGGTGCGCTGTGAAGATCCGCACCATCGAGATCCCGATCAACGGGCAGGACTACCCGCAACCGGTCTGCGGGCTCCGCCCCTCGATCGATGGTCTGTCGACCGTCGTCTCGCTCCCCAGCGCGGACGGTGAGGGTACCCGCGTGATCGTCGTGCCAGAGGAGGACGCCACCGCGGAGGAGCTTCTCGACCGGTGGCGGGCTGCCGCGGCGCCCCTCGACGGTCAGACGCACCGGCGGGAATACCGGCGCCTCGCGCGGGTCATGCAGCGCCCCGGATCGGCTCTGCGGGCGTTGGGTGTGCAGCCCTTCCCCGCCGAGAAGGACGCCACAAGCGCGGCCCTTGTGGTCATCGCGAAGATCACCGGCTGCCGGATCGGCGATCTGCATGAGGACTGATCCGATCGTCCGCTTGACGCTCTGATACCCGCCCTATATGGTGTGGGTGTCCGGAGGCGATGATGCCCCGGCGACACTGGAGCCGACCATGACCCGCATCCACTTCACCGTTACCTCCTCCAACGGCTGCACTGAGGCGCCGGTCTACGCGACCTGCGTGATTGACGGCGAGATCGACCGTAGGGGGCAGGTCATCCTCCTGGACGTCTGGTCTTCGGAGGAGGCTTACCGCACTGAGCGCCAGGGGGGGCTCCTCGCCTCTGCGCCCTTCGGCGTTGATCTCGACTCTGCGGTGCGGAGCATCGTGGGCGACCTCAACAGCTTCCCCAGCCTGTTCCGCGCGCGTCGTCACTACATCGCGCGCCGGATTCGTCAGGCTGCCTAAGCGGCGCCCGCCTTGACCAGCCCCCTACCGCTCAGCGGAGGGGGCTTTGAGGGTAGAACCACCACGGAGGCGATGATGCCGGCGACCTGGATCCACTGTGACAGCCCGCTCGACTCGCGGAGCTACCACGCGCCCGCTATCCCGGAGGCGCAGATCGAGACCCGCACGACCGGCGGCGCCCGCTGGTACCTCCTGACGGACACCGAGACCGGCGAGGAGGTCGCGCGGTCGTCGCATCTGGCGGACCTCATGGAAGAGGCCGCGCGCCGGTGGGCCCGGTAGACTGCGATCGGGTCTCGGCTGGCACCGAGATCGAGCGATGCCGGTACGATGCCGGGCGTTGCTCCCGCCCGCTCCTGGACCTGCTAATCCTCATAGGGGCGGGCGGTCGATCGCTTGCGATCCGCTTGGTGTCGACGTTTTTACAGAGGCAGCGAAAAAACTTTAGATCGATGGTTGCAGCCGCCTGTTAGGCGGCCTATACACATAGTGTCAGCAGGCGATGACGCCGCAACAAGGAGAAACGAAATGTTCAACCTCACCCGCGCCCAGCAGAGGCTCACCCTCGAGATGGACCGCCACCTCATGTGCTGCGTTGAGGTTCAGGGCATGTACGGCAAGATCGTGCAGGGCCCGAGCGGCACCGACCGCCGGACCCTCGAGAAGCTGGTGGAGCTTGGCATTCTGAACCGCAACGCCTTCGGCAGCTTCATCGAGTACACCCAGGGCGAGAGCTTCTGCGACGCGCTCAGGAGCATCAACGACAACGACCGCGCATTCCTGGAGGGATACTACGCCTAAGCGGCGCAGCCGGCGCCTCCTGGGGCTGCTGTGGCGCGCTGTGTGCCCTCGCGCGGCTCTGCCCATGCCTGGACACCCTCAGAGCGTCAGGAGGCGTCAGAGGCGGCCACAGGCGCCGGCGTGGCACTACGGCAGGACAGCCGCAGGCGGGATCGCTCGCTGCGTCGGTTCGGTGTCGGTGGCCTCCAGGGGCGCCGCGCCCGCTGTGGCCTCTGTAGGTGCGCCGCTGTGCTGCGGGCCCTCTCTGGACGGTGGCCCGCGCCTCAGTCGAGCACCGCGCGCCTCCTCCTGCCGGACCAGCATGGCGAGCACAGCGCACAGCGGCAGCCGGTAGCGGTCCGGCATGTCACGCTCCCCCGCGTCGCACAGTCTCCGAGAGATCGCGGAGCGCTGATGTCTGGCGGTCGCTCGCCTCGATGGCGTCCCGGCGCAGTTGCGCAAGGTGATCGAGCGCTGCGTCCTGTGCCTCCTGCATCGCGCGCAGCCGATCAAGGAGCCCGCCTTGGTGCTCGTCTCCGTAGATCGCCCGGTGGTGAGTCTCGCTACGCTCCTCCAGGACGTCCACACGGGCCGCCACGGTCGCCACAGCAGCCTCAGCGCGCTCTCGGAGCAGTGACCACAGCACCGCGCTTGCAGCGTCGCTCAGGCGGGCCCAGGCGAGCGCTACAGCAGCGAGGCCGACAACCCCGCCCGCGAGGACGCCGATCGCCTGCCACATCGCAGCCGGGTCCGCGCTGCTCTCTGCGGCCCGTGCATCGCCACAGGACGACAGCCAGAGCACGGACAGCAGCAGAGGCACCCAGAGCATCACGGGGCCGCCTGTGGCGCCTCTGTGGGCTCCTGGAGCGCCTCGACCAGTGCGTCCGAGAGGTCTGAGCACTCCGGGCGCTGTGCTGAGCTGGCTCCATGCTGGAGACATGTCGCCCAGGCGCAATGTACTGACAGCGGCGATCCGCCCATCTCGCGCAGGCATTGCACGGGCACATCAGCCAGCGACGCCCGGACCTCTGCGTCGATGACCACCGGGCGCCCGGCAGCCTCAACGAGCGCGCGCTGCCCGTCCTGAATCTCGCCGATCATGGCGGCCTGAGCTTCGATCGCGTCTGCGGTGCGGTCCCGGTTCAGGCAGACACCCAGCCCGACGCCTCCGCCGAAAAGCAGGACGCCACCGACGATTAGAGCGGTGATCATAGTCCTCTCAATTCCCAATGTGGGCCATCCTTCCACGTGGAGAAGTCGCCCCCCCAGGATATCCGATAATCGTCAGAAAGCCGGCCCTCAGCCTGTAGTCGCGTCCACGTTGCTTTGATGTGATCAGCGAGCGGGTAGTAGTCCGGCCAGGACCACGAAACCGCGCCCGCGATGAATGGAGCGACGTCACAAGCGAGCGACGGGATCCGGTTGTGTCGGCTCTGCGGGTAGCGGAGCTTGGAGTTGCCAGAGGCGAACGCTTGATCCTGCTCCTCCTGCCCGCGGTAGCCGCAGAGGACGGTCACATCGCACGGACAGTCAGGCGACGCGATGACCTCGCGCATCAGCAGGATCAGATCCGGGTGACAGGTCTCCAGCCGAGACAGCGACCGCCGAGAGAACAGGTAGGGCATTCAGCGCCTCGCCGGCAGGCGATCCGCGATCTCGTCGAGCTTGCGGATCGTCTCGCGGTGTTGATCCTTGCACTCGCGCATTGACTCCAGCCACGCCGCCCGATCTTGCGCGTGTTCATCGATGATCTTGTCCACGTGCTCCAGGTGAGACTCGACAGCCGCCTTGGCGGTCGGGACTATGGTCTGATGGAAGAACCGCCACGCCGCGCCAAGCCCTGCCAGTAGCAGAATCAGCGAGGACGTCGGCCCGGTGACGAGTTGCAGTAGGGTGGTGTCTTCCATGGGTTCGGCTCAGTCGGGGAGGCGGTCGAGTTGACGGCGGATCGCGGCTGTGGCTGCGCCGTCGTTGGCAGAGTCCGCGGGCAGAGACGCTCGCAGCGTGGGGAGGTCTTCGGCGTAGACGTCAACGATCAGCCGGTAGCCCTGGCGGGGCTCGTCGGCTCCGTCCATCTGGAGCGCTGGGAAAGACTCGTCGCGAATCGGTTGCATCGCCATCACACGCTCCCCGGCCCGAGGCTGTACGCCTGGACCTGTTCAATGTCAACGGTGGTGGTTCCGTTGGCGTAGGCCGCCGCAGAGACGCCCCAAAACAGAGCGCCGCCGCTGAACCGGTGATCTGTCGCGGTTGTCTCGCTGAAAGTCGTATTCCAACGGTGCTTGTACGTGTCGGCGTTGCTCTCGTTGAGCACCGCCGCCGGGAAGCTCAGGCCCGATCCACTGTCAGAGCGCCAGCGAGCGGTGAAGACGATCCCATCAGCGATCACGATCTGCACGTGCATCCTTCGCGGGACTGCGCCGCCGCCGCTGCGTTGCACACTGCTGTCGAAGTTGGCGTTGGTGCCCGTGTATGCAACGGCGCGCTCGTTCATCGAGCCGCTCGACCAGATCCCAGCGCCGTAGGCCGTCGCTGATCCTGCCTTCCGGAACTCGCCATCAGGCGAGACCATGAACATCGCAGTGTCGAACGCCCCGCCGCTCATCGCTGTAATGTTGATAATCGCCTCCACCACTATGATGTTGTTGTGGAAGTCCACAGACGAGACGTCCTGACTGTGCGCGAGGTAGGCATAGGTGAACGAGCCGCCGGTCTTGTTGACCAGGAGGCGCCATCCTGTAGCCTCAGCGACCGAGGCGGTGCTCGTGCCGGCGCCGCTCTGGAGGCCGATCCCGGTCTTGGTCGTCAGCCTCACCGTCGAGCCGTCATCTGCGAGCACGTTGTCGCCGTCTGCGAGGCTGGCGTCGTCTGTGATGTCGCTCAGGAGGTTGTGACTCCACAGGATCTGCTTTGCTCCTGCCGGCGCCACAGTCTTGATCGCGCTGTCCGTCTCGCCGTTGCTGCTGTCGGTGACCACCAGTTGCAGGAGGTAGGCTGTCTCAGAATCGGCAGGGCTGAACTGTGGGCCAGCGATTGCTGCGTCGTTGAGCGAGCCACCAGCCCCAGACAGGATCGACCATGCGAAGGTCAGCGACCCGCTACTCGACCCGTGAACGCTTGACCCGCTCCCGTCGAGGGTGACGGCTGATCCGCTGTGCGTCTGCACAAGGGCGCCCGCGTCTGCGGTTGGGGCAGCAGAGCCTACAACGAACACCGCGCGACCAATCGCGCTGCCGTCGCTGTTGGTCGCGGTGTATTGGATGACGTAGGTGCCGGGCTTGTCTGGTCCGGTCAGCGTCACAGCGAGCGACCCCGAGCTATGGGTCACCGTTGCACCATGTCCGGCAGGGCCCTCCAGCACAGACGCGGACGAACTCGCGACGGATCCGCCGGCATTCGTGAACGTCCGCGATGGGTCAGCGGCGCCGATCGTGATTGTAGACACTGCCGGATCGGTCAGGACTGGCGGCGTCGGGTTGACGCCCTCGATCAGGTACGCGGCGGAGGTGGTTGCGGTCCTACCGTGTCCGTCTGTCGTCGTGCCTGTCAGGCGAAGCGACAGCCCCGTGGAGACCTGCGCGGGCCACGTACCCGCGAAGGTGCCCTCCGGGCTCTCAGACAGGCTCACAGAGGCGCCGCCGGGCATCTTGACCACAGCCGCCGAAAATGTGGCGGAGTCGGCGCTGTTGGCATCTGCCAGGACGAACACAAACGAGCCCCCGCCAGTCACGACGCCGTTGCTCGGGCCGCCACTGCTGAACGAGAGCCCACAGGCAGGCGAGGGGCGCGTTGCTCGGACCGTCATCGTCTCAGTTGTGCCGTCCGTCCAGGCTGCGCGGAACTCGTAGCGCCCAGGTCCAGGGAGGGTGACGGTCGTACTGGCTGCGCTCGCGTCTGCGATCGCTGCGTTGACAGCGCTCGTCGTCGTCCCGGTGGGGAACTCAATGTCGCCTGACCCAGGGCAGGCCGTACACGTCCAGCCCGAATAGCCCGCATCCAAGCCGGTTCCGGTAGCGACGAGCGCGACGTTGGCGAGCGTGGTGGTGGCTACGTCTGCGCCCTCGCTTTTCTGCGAGCCGGCGCCGCCTCCGCCCTTGACGTGACCCATCTTAGCGCTCCGACTCTTCAAGGCTCAGCACGAACTCGGTCCCACCAGAGGCGGCAGCGACAAAGATCGACTGAGTGACGCGCGCATGAAATCGGGCCGGCATGCGCTCGGTATAGGGCGACGCTGCCGCGATCTTCGCGTAGTGCGTGCCAACGCTGCCACCGTCTGCCGGCGCCTCTGCGCTTGCTGGATTGCCGTTGGCCTCGTTCGCGAGATAGTGCGCGTTCACGTAGCTTTGCGAGGTGTAGCGGCAGCCAGCCGGGAGGATGAACTCCTGCCACGTCGTGCCGAGTGACGCGATCCTGTACTTGGTGGGCAGCCTTGCAGCAGAGAGATCGATCGTGGCCATGTGTTCACCTCTTGGGGGCAGGGTAGCACGCCGGCAGGGCGCGCCCTACTGGCGATTGTCTGGGGCGTTGAGGGGCGCAACAGCGACGCCGATCGTCGTTGTGCCTCGCTGCCAGTCGACGGACACCTCGTCAACCATCCCGATCCGCGCGGTGTAGCCGTCGGATGTGCTCTGGAACCGGCCACGCACAGCGTACCGGCGCGCGAGTTCTGGCAGGCGTAGCGTGACAAGATCGCCAGGGACCAGACGAGCCCACGCGCACGACTGGAGCGGCAGGATCAACCGCTCCGGGATCGTGGTGTCCCATGCGGCGACCCGTGCCGCGAGGTCTGCGCGGACGTTGGCCTCGTTGCTGTAGAGCAGGGTCGTCAGGTCATAGGACCGCGCAGACGCCGCGGGGTAGCTCGCGATCCCGAGCGCCGGCCCGACGTTGGAGCTAGAGCCGGTCGCGCTCTTGACCTGCGATCGGTAGTAGGTGGTCCGCCGGTCGGGGTGGTACCACTGGCACTCAGGCGGCGCGCCCTGCTGGAGGTCGCGCAGCGTCACAGCCGCGACAGGCCCGACGATCGGCGCTGCGGGATCCTGTGGTGTCCGCATCGAGATCAGGCCCTGACGGTTGACGATCCACACGGCCACAGAGGACAAGACGCCCTGAAGCCACGCGAGGCCGTCCGTCTGCTCCGCTTGCACCTGGAGGTCGAGATCCCAGCCGCCAGAGACCGACCCGAGGATGCTGTTGCCGATGCTTGTGATCTCGCCATAGTCGACCGTTTCGGAGGCATGGAGGCCGAATGCCCACTGAGCCGGGAGCACATCAGCAACGCCGTTAGCGCCCGCGGTTCCGGTGCTCGTCAGCGTCCGCGTGATGATCTGATCTGGGCGCGCGTGCTGGTAGCTGATCTGTCTGACTTTGTCGCCGGAGACCGCATTCACGGCAGTTGTGCCCAGTTGACCGGTAGAGAGCACACCGTTTAGGCTGGTGGCGCTGGTACTGCCGGTGTACGCGAGCAGGAACGGGTCGCCCGTCGTAGGTGTCACCTCGACGAGATCAGGCAGGGCGCCGCTAAGCTCATCGAATCCGGTAGAGCTTGCCACCGTCAGAGACCCGTTGCCCGCGGTGTAGTTGGCGGTCAGGGTCGTTTCGCGTCCGGCGTTTGGGAACAGCGACAGACCGGTCGGTGCGGTCGCGAACCGCTGGCGGAGGCCAGTCAACAGATCGTAGACGGTGACGCGGATGTCGCCAGACTGCCAGCGCACATCCGCGACCACCCCCTGCTGTATGACCTCCCAGCCGATGCCGTAGGCTGCTCCGAGAGCATCGCAGCGCAGGCGGATCAGCGTCCCAGGCGCGAGCGTCTCCGCGACGCTTCCGGGGTTGGGTGGCGCGACTAGCACGAAGCTCCAGGACTGCCGCCGGTAGGTCCAGGAGGACAGGCTGAGGGAGTGACTGCCGACCTTGACGCTGCCGCCGTCGAGGATTGCCGCGCCAACGCCTGCCGGGTGCGAGGTGTAGACCACAGGGAAGCGCCCAACGCCTGCCCCGGTCGCAGTGCCGAACGTCTCGACCGCCCAGCGCAGAGCCACGCGAGTACCGCGCAGAGCGTTAAGGAAGGCAGGACTCCACGCCATCAGAAGCGGATCCGGAACCGCTGACGGTAGCTGGGGGGCGTCTCGTCGTCCTGCTCCAGGAGATCGTCGAGCCGACTACCAGCGCCGACCGGATCGGAGTCTGCCAGGAGTTGCGAGCCGAGCCTCAGGTTGTAGATGTCGCCCGGATGCTCCTCCAGAGGCAACACCAAAGTCCAGTTGAGAAGGCGATCGTGCGTCAGCAGGCTTTCGCTGTTCATCTGTCCCGCAGGCAGGCGCAACACCGGGAAGAAGTACCGATAGCGGACAAAGCACGGCCCCAGAGTGAAGCCGGTGCGGATGTTTTCGCCGAAAGTCAGCGACGATCCCGAGGTGCTCGCGTAGGTGTTGACGTCGAGCAGGTACTCCGGGTTCGGGCTCTCGATCGTCATCTCATCGCCAGAGGACAGCGCCGCCGACGAGTTGAGCGCCGAGAAAGCGTTCCCCGTCGGGTTGATCGTGACTGTTGTACCGCCAGCAAACACGGTGCCCACGGTCCAGGTGCCCCAGGCTTTCGCCTTGTCGAGGCTGGCGCAACACGTCCCGCCGGCTTGCAGGTGACGCACCAACGCCTCCAGATCGCGGATCAGCGCTGCGTTGTTGGCGATCCGCTCCTTGCTGATCCTGATGCGTCGGTAGCCTCCCCGGTCGTAGCGTGTGATCCGGCTGGCGCTGCGACTGTCGGACCCCTCCCGCACTGCCGAGAAGGTCAGGTCGCTGAAAGTAGCGCCGAGGTCAATCTCCTCAACCGCTGAGGCTCCTACCGGGTACCACCAGATTGTCGCGTTGCCCATCAGTCACCCCACCGCGAACAGGTCAGAGGATCGGCGCCCTGCCGGACCATAGGCGCGCTCTAGCTCGCGCACCATGCGATCGAGCACAGCATCGTCGACGAAGCCGTTGATCGTCACGTAGACAGGCGCCCCGCCGCCCTGGGTGCCCATGGCTCGCCCGGTCCCGCTGTCCTCGCCGTTGGTACGCACGACGCGCTCGCCTGCCTCGACGAAAGCGAGGCCGTCGCGCGTGACATAGCCGCCCTTTGGGTATCCAGGCATGAAGATGTCTCTCGCGTCTGGCGTCGCTCCGCTGCGGACCGCGTCAACCGTTCGGGTGACAGCCGCAGCGAGCCGATCACCGACGCCACCTTCTCCGCGAACACCGAACGAAAACACACGTTCGAAGAAGTCTTTGATAGACTGCCAGATCCCGCGCCACCAGTCGCCCAGCGACTCCAACACCGCGCGCCCGAGCCCTGCGAATCCGCCGATATCCGACCACCAACGCCCAATAGCAAGGAAGAACTCGAACGGGATCCGGACAATCGCCCCGATGATCTGGAATGGGATCTTCAGGAGGCCGAGGAGGATGTCGTCGAGCTTGGTTGCAAGGAACTCGCCCAGCTTGGCGCCGATGTCGCCCAGGTTGGCGATCGCCTTCTGCACGCCCATGATGATGGCTTCAGGCAGGGCAAAGATCCCTTGGATGATGCCCTCGACGCTGTCGCCGATCTTCTGCGCGGTCTGCTCGGCGCCGCTCTTGATCTCTGCGCGCTGCTGCTTCAACTCTGCGACCTGCTCGCGCGCTGCCGCTGCTGCCTCTGTGTCTCCAGCGCGCTGCAACTGGTTGGCCTCTCTCGTCAGGTCTGCGATCTGTGCCGTGAGGTTGGCGCGGTCCTCCTCCGCCTGCATCTGCGCTTGACCCGTGCCTTGCACGAGTCGCACAGCACCACTCACCAGCCCACCGATGATCCCGCCTGCGACTCCTCCGATCGCGTTGCCGATCCCAGGCGCGACAGCCTGGAGGGCTGGCCCGAGGTTGCCGGCAAGCGCTGCGCCTGTGGTGTTTGCGAGGCTCGCCACCGTGTCCGCTGTGAGCGCTACCGCTGCGGCCTCTCCTGCTTGCGACTGTTGCGCCATCGAGGTCTCGCCGCGGCGGACTGCTGCGTTGAGCGTGTCCGCAGACGCTCCTCCCGTGACTCGTCCGAGGCTCGCGAAGTCCGTGGCCTTGATGACGTCGGCGAGGTTGCGCACGCTCGCCGCCGCCGCATCCGCGCCGCTCTTGATCGAGGGCTTGCGGTCTCCACCAAGCGCTTCCCCGGCATCCTCTGCATCCTGTCGCAGCGCCTTCATCTCCTCGCGCGCCTGCCGGAACTTCGCAGTGTCAGCGACCGCGCGCTTGATGGCGCCGCCGAAGTCTTCGATCGCACGCACAGGGCTTCGCATGACCTGTGCGAGATTGTCGGCTGCGTCTGCTACTTCGCGGATGCTGCCTGACTTGAACGCGGCAAACACCTTGCCGATCGCCCCGAAGCGGTCGGCAATCGTCTTGCTGAACTCTACAACGACGGCGATCGCAAACCGCAGGCCGAGA
>VMHT01160879.1_pt1 | contig 18741 bp, 29 predicted proteins | sample 4693611 | NCBI WGS metagenome assembly VMHT01 (sample SAMN12280063, study PRJNA550983) | marine metagenome | isolation source: seawater sampled from same location over 5 years 0.02-0.2 micron viral filtrate | place: USA: collected off the coast of southern California halfway between the port... ...
TCAGGTGAGACATTAACCTCTTTGTTGTAGATGTTTTTCAGTCCAGATATCAAAGATAATATTTCTATCATCACACCATTTACGAGCAGAAGCAAACTTATCACGATTCATTTGATAGGTTTTCATTTCATATAATACAGTAGATTTCTTTTTACCTTTGCCACCAGCAGGTGGGCGTAAATCTTTAGAGGGTTTGACTTCAATCAGATGAGTTTTTGTATGACCATTCTTATCTTTTATCTTAATCAGAAAATCAGGAAAGTACCTACGCACCTTTTTAGTAGCAGTATCATAGTAAGGTATGACAACTTCTTCGCTCGCCCATTGTAATATACTTGGATTACCATCAAAGTATTTCATACACCTTCTCTCCCACATAGAGCGATAGATAATATTCTTACTATCTCCTGCATACTTACTAGGGTTTGTGGGTGTAAATTTACCCTTGTATTTCTGTGTTCGTTCTGACATATTGATATAAATAGTTATATAAGTATTTATTAGGAAAAACAATGAGTAAACTATTTTCAGCACTAAATGAATTAAGGACTAACATCTTTGGTGGACAAAGTTATGTTGGTGCTAATGCACCTGGGTCAAATATATCAATAGCAAGAAAGTCAGCAATGGAACTGGCAGACCGTAGTCCTACGTCTAGACTAGACAATGATCCTTTATATTTTTCTAGTATATCATATCCTCATGACTTGACGGCTGACGGCACAAATGGTCACTATATGCTATTCTACATCAACGTACAAAACAAGACTAAGTTTAATTACAAAGGACCTGGTGGTGTTGATGTTGGTGGTAAATATGTATATCTAGCAAAAAAAGATGTTTCTAATCCTCATGTAGATATAAAAGCTGGTGATGAATTTATACGAAATGGTGCAACTAATAAAGTAAACTATCAAGACGAACTATCAAGAAGAAGAGGAAACAGTTATAACTCAAGCGATTTAATTGAGTTGTCTAGAGACAATAAAAAATTAAATGGTGCTCTTGTATCAGGTAATGCTTCTCAAGCAATGGCAGGAACAGGAAAAAAAATGACAAATAGAATTACAGATTCTATTGCTATCTATTTACCACCAAATGTTACTGACAATTATACTAATACATACAATGCAACTGAAACAGGCATACTAGGTTACTTAACGGCTTCAGGTGGTAAAATAACTGAAGCATATATGAATAATGACTTTACTACAGCCGCAGAAGCATTATTAGGTACAGGTGGTGGTGTATTCGAAGAAATGGCAAAGAATTTAGGGTCATCTATTGCTGAAATGATGACACAATCAGAGGGTGGTTATGAACTATTAAACAAAGTCTTTGGTCGTTCAACAAACCCATATCTAGAAGTATTATATGGTGGTCCACAATTAAGAACATTCACATATAGTTTTAAATTTGCACCTAAGAATCGAACAGAGAGAGATAATGTACAAAAAATTATACAAATGTTTAGATTTCATTCAGCACCTGAAATGAGAAACGACCACAATATGTTCTTAGGTCTACCATCAGAGTTTGATATTCACTATATGTACCAAGCTGCTGATGGTGTAGCAAGTGAAAATGCGTATTTTCCTAAGATTGCAACCTGTGTGTTACAGAGTGTTGCTACAAACTTTACACCAAATGGTGTGGTATCGCATGAAGATGGTTCACCAGTTATTATAACAATGGACCTATCGTTTCTAGAAACAGAAATGATTACAAAAGACCACATTAACGAGGGATTCTAATGAGTTATTTTAACTATTTTCCATTAATGGCGTATGATGTCAAGGGCGACAGAAACTATAAACTTGTTCCTGATATCATTAAACGAGTAAAAATTAGAAGTGCAGTTAAGAGTGGTGCGTTACTATTTGATAAGTATGATGTCAAGTATGGTGAAAGACCAGAAGATATCGCATTTAAATATTATGATGACGCTGAATTACATTGGGTTGTTCTACTTACAAACAATATTACAGATAGATACTATGAGTGGCCGATGACACAACCAGACTTTGAAGATTATTTGACTGATAAGTACGGTGCAGGTAGTGAGGATAGTGTTCATCATTATGAATTAGCGCAGACAAGTGGACCAACAACATCAAGCGATGACTCACATATGTTAGAAGTTAATTCTGATACAGCAGGTGCAACTACAATCACAAATAGAGAGTATGAAGAAAGAGAACAAAACAAGTTAAGACAAATAAGACTCTTAGATAGAACATATTTAAATCAATTTGTCGAAGAATTTGAACGCTTAATACAGGAATAATATCATGCCAAATCAACACCTTGATTTCCCAGGTGACTATAATCTAAACAAGATAGATATAATTACAGCAACAGGCGAAGTACTACCTTTGAGAATGGGTATTATTATGGAGTTGAATGTCTATGAAGATATAGAAAAGAATGCTTTAACAGGTTCAATGGCAATATTAGACTCTGCTAATATTATAACTAACACACCACTACAAGGTAATGAACGATTAAGATTTAAATTATCAACACCAGGCACAGGAGACGCAGAGACAATTGTTGACGCTAGTGAAGAAACAGGTTATCCTTTTTACATTTACGCAATTACAGACAGAAAAACAGTTAGTGAAACATTAATGTCCTACAATATACATTTTTGTTCAAGAGAATTAATGAGAAATGCGAGAACAAGAGTGAGTAGAGCATATGATGGTTCGTTAGACAATACAGCATTAAAGATTTTGCGTGATGAAACAGGTTTAGATTCTAAAAAGAAGTTCTACTATGAACCAACACGAAATAAAGACAAGTTTGTAATACCAAACATACGCCCATTGAGTGCTATGAATTTATTATCAACTAGAGCATTGTCTAAAAATGCAAATGGTGCTGGGTATTATTTCTATGAGACAACAAAAGGGTTTCATTTTCGTAGTTATGAGAGTATGTTAGCAGGACAAGGTAAGAACGCAAGACAACCAAAACTTATATTGCGATATCAACCAAAGACACTATTCAACAAAATGGATCGAAAAAGTTATAATATGCATAATGTAGACTCTTATCAAGTTATGCAACACTTTGATACTCTAGCACAACAAGCGATGGGAACATATGCTTCAAGAGTGATTACATACAATTTCTTTGATAAGGCGTATCAAATATCAGACTATAACTATCATGATGAATATAGTCAACACTTTCATGCTGATACACTTGGTAGCACTTACAAAAGTAACTTTCCGATTACTAACGCACCAGTAGATAGAGAACAAAAGTTAGAAGGCACAGGTGACAGAGGCGTAAGTGATTATCCACATAGTCATGTAGTATTACAATCATCAACAAGATATTTACATAATGATGATACTGGTGTATTTGGTACATCTACTGACAACGAAGGTAAGACAGAAGCAATAAGAATATCACAAGAGAATCAAGTCAGTAATTCATTAAGAATGAAAGTTGTTATGCCTGGTCATAGTTACATACAAGCAGGTGATGTAGTTGATTTTCAATTACCAAGTCTAGAACGTAATAAAGGTGAAAAGGCAGGATACGCATATGATGAAAAACATTCAGGTCGTTATGTAGTTGCAAAATGCAGACACCGACTAATTAAACAAGAATATAAGATGATACTTGAATTAGTTAAAGATACAGTATATACTCCACATGAAAAAGGACCGAGAACTTACGAAGGCAAAGAACAAAACTCTAGAGGTAGTAGAGACATCTATCAAGAAGATAAGAGTTTTGATTACTTTAGAGGGTCTTAATATCTCTTACCCACAGACTCTAGAAGATTTTTCCCAGCATACTATAACAGGTCCTAACCCAATAGTCAAGCATTATTCCACTAAGATATCGAGAGGGGTATCTCAACATATCAGTATAAATAGCAATATGAACATAATAAACCGCTTGACAAAGACATTTGAAAGTGTTATAACAGGTCTCTTTGGTGGTCGCAGAAATGATATAAGAGGTGATTCACGAACACCTTTTGATAGATATGAAGAACGATCCTTTCGAGACAATGACTATATGCATTTATATGAGAGACAGAATCCATCTGTACTTCCGCAAAAAAGCGTAGGCACTAAAGTCAATAAAAGCAAGGGGAATGTATGATTTCAACGAGTGTATATATTAACATAGTGTTGGTTGATTGTCAAGCAGAAAATGCTCGAAAATGACAGGATGCCAATGGTATAAAGTCGGCAGGGTATCGGCAGGAGAAAAAGAATTATGACACAAAATTTTATGGGCAAAGATGGTTTTCAATGGTTCGTTGGTGTCGTTGAAGATAGACAAGACCCACAGAAAATAGGACGAGTGCGAGTTCGTTGTCTCGGGTATCATACAGAGATACACGAAGATTTAAAGACAACAGACCTACCGTGGGCACATCCTATGAATCCTATTACGAGTGCGACAGTATCAGGCATAGGGCAGACACCGCTCGGACCTGTTGAAGGCACGTGGGTTGTAGGTTTCTTTTCTGATGGCAGCGATGCACAACAACCTGTGATTATGGGGACTTTGCCTGGCGTTGCAAAGACATTACCTACAAAGGACGGCGACAAAGGATTTCAAGACAGACTCAACGCAAACTATCCAAGATATACAGACGAACCAGACGTAAACAGATTAGCCGTCAATGCCAAAGAGGAGACAACAAAACAAGGGGCAGTCGAGACTACTGAAACAAACCCTCACCCTACCCTTGTACAGAGACGAGCAGATAGAGACCTTGCAGTAGGTGTTGCCAATGTTGACGCTACCACAGTTGTTGATGATGTTGTGGCCGCAGATGATGGAGAGAGTTGGGATGAACCCGAGACACCTTACAATGCAGTCTACCCTTACAATCATGTCTATGAGACAGAGGGCGGACACATCAAAGAGTTTGACGATACGATAGACGCAAAGAGAATACATGAACGCCATGCGAGCGGGACTGGTTACGAGATATTTGACGATGGTACGAAGGTCACTAGGGTAAAGAAAGACAACTACACCCTTACAACGGCTGACGACTATATGCATATACAAGGGACCGCCAGACATACAATAGATGGTGGTCTACGAGTCAAGGTGAATAATAAACCTCTCTCAGGAACCCGAGATGGAGGCAATCCAGGTGGTGTTGGTGTAGGCAATCATTATAGTATAGAAGTAGGTTCGGGTGCAAATGTTACAGTTGAAGTACAGAATGGGGATATTAACCTTATCAGTCAGCAGGGCGATGTAAACTTGAAGGCAGGTAAGAACATGAACATAGATGTTGCACAAGCATTAAACATCAAGGTCGGCGGGGCGATTACAGAGACAAGTAAGAGTAAGACAGAGAGTGCTGAGAATACTCACCAGATGAACGCAAAAGAACAAGACATCAACGGCAACATAATAAATCTAAACTAAGAGGGGGGTCGATTGTCGGTTAAGACCTGTTAGAGTACATAAGGGATCTGTTGCGATATAGATAACTGTTATCTCAAACGGTTGCAACCAAAAGTTTTAATAAAATTTCCTCAAGTAGGAAAAGACAAGGAAAAGTAAATGATGGTAAACGATATATTCAATGGTGCATTTAGACTACTACTCTTAGTAATGGTCTTAATTATATTATTCATGTGGTCAACTCATATGTTAAGTGCTAATGTGCTAATGCTACCTACAATTGTAATAGCATTAATTGGTCTCTTAACTGCAAAGCCATTTAGATGAAATATACAAAAGACGAGATAAGAGAGAACGATTATAAAGCAATTGGCGAGATATGTTTAATCTTGTTAGTGCTTTACATTTTGTTCTAATTGTGATATAATAGATATAAGGAGAAAAGAAATGCTGACGATAATTATGGAGGGTAAAAATGCTGAAGAACCCCTTAGTAGGTACAATAAGCAAATGGATGTTTAGACTTTATATACTTTGGTCTATCTGTGCTGATATCACGATTATTGGTGGTTTGGTATACTATTTCTTTTTCTACTAAATATTAGTGAGTACACTCTATTGAGAAATACTCGTAGAGTTTATTCTAATTTTTAGAAACAGGAGAAATTTATGTCAACTGCTACAAACTCTAAGGCAAAAGCCTTACATAGACATCTTGATACAAGAATCGAGAATCTAGAACGAAAGAATCATTATAATCGAGAACTCATCACAGACCTCAAAAAACAGAAATTAAAGATTAAAGACAGACTCTATACACTTTCTCTGAAAGAACAAACGAAGTCAAAAGAGGAACAGCTCGAGTTATTTCGTAAAGGAGAGTTAGGAAACAATGCTACATAAAATAAGTGAATTTGTGAATCGTATTCGTGTTATGCATGACGAAGCACAAGTATTATATAAAATGAAGTACGAGTCCCCTAAAGCGACACAGGTAGAAATTGATAATAAAATACAAGGCATACAAAGTATGGCATTGAGTATTGCAAAAGATACCTCTGAATACAATCGTGTAGAGGACGTATAAGTATTAGGTAGAGGGGTCGGGAGACTGACCTCTCTCCATGGAAAAAAATTCTAAAAAAATTCTTGGAAAAAATCTCTTATAAATATTCAATATGAAAACATTAAAACAAGTAGAAGCGATAGATTGTCTTTGTGAGGAAACTTATCAAGACTTAGAAATTACAGAAGCTGAGTATCAAGGTAAGAAGGTCAAACTGAATGACCCAATACGAGGCGGTAGTAAGAAGTTCTATGTTTATGTCAAAGATGGCGATAAAGTCAAAAAGGTATCATTTGGTGATACAACAGGTTTATCAATCAAACGAGACGATCCTGCAAGAAGAAAATCATTTCGTGCAAGGCACAATTGCGATACAGCAAAAGACAAGACAACAGCGAGATACTGGTCATGCTATCAATGGCGTGCAAACGCACCAGTCAATAATTAATTGAATACTTGTCTTTCACTACTCATGGCTATATCAATGCATATAGGCCTCGAAAATAACTACAATAATATTCACCCTCATGCTCGTTGCCAAATAGACAATACGATTACAGGTGTTTTCTATAATAGCGAAAACAATATCAGTTTATATGCTGGTAAAGAATATGCATTAGACCGTTTCGTACATTTAGAGATTGGTCTCGCTACTGGTTATAGTGGTGGCGATATTGTACCGTTTATGAGATACACGGATCGAGGTTGGTTTGTTTCTCCCTCTTACGAATACGAAAAAGAGAATATTGGTATTGTAATCGGTTACGAGTTTAATTTCACAAAATAAGAGGGGTACTATACTATCACTTGACCCCTAAAGACCGCCTGAGCGGCGTCCTAGACGGTCGTTTTCCAAGTCATTAGTATGTTTTTCTTCATTTACACACTAGATATATAATTCTCGATTATTATAAGTACTCATGTAAGTCCTTCAAAAACCCACCTAAGCTAGCTTGGAGCGGAATGAATAAACAGCAAAGAACATGGTTCGTACTATCTAAACTACCACCAGTTAGAAAGGTAAAGATAGATACTTATGAATATGAAAGTCTAGCAGAGGATATACTACAAGACAAAATATCTTATAATAGTATGATTGAAATTTTTAATGATAAGATATACTGGAAGTGGTTTGAAAAAAACTATATCGAAAGTGATGATAGTATAAAGAACACTAAAGAAGAAACACAAATTGCATAAGTGCCTCCTATAAAGGAAGCAGTATCTTCTTTTTCTCGTTTTGTTAATTTATAGTTTTTCATCTGTAAAATATTTAGAGTTAAAGTTGAATAGATTTCTCTAAAATCAATTGTCATTCTGACAATCCTTTGTCTTTTAATTAAGACTTGTTATATTTTTCAGACATAACAGACCTTAGTTCAGAGCGTCCATGAGAAAATCCATCTTCATCTAAAACTTTTTCCATAGGTTCTTTTGGTGCAACTATTTTTGAATTGCATTGATAATGGTCTTGCGATAATTGTATAACAGCATAATGTATAACTTTCATTAAGTCAGCTTTATTACGACCTTCTTTCTTGCCGTATCTCTGAGCATACTTTAAAATATTGCCCATACAGAAACCTGTACCATGACCTTGGTCTATGATAATTTCTGTAGCCTGATAGTTTTTAGTTTGTGCATAATGTGAGTCATATGTTTTATTAATATAATCCATTATATCATTTACAATTACATTTTCATTAAACTTGTAGTCTATTGTCATCTTGTCTTCCTTTTTTCATATTATCTTTTATTATCTTTTTTTGAATTGTAGTTAATTTAGGATCAATAAATCCTTTAACTTTACTTTGTATCTTAGAGGGTGATAAACCAAGCATAGTACAATAGTTAAGAAACGACCAATGATGTTCACTTTCATTGTTCAGTATCCAGTCGATTGCTTCGACCTTATGTTTTAAATGAAATTTTCTTTTTCCCATGTACATGGTATCTTCAACTGCTTGAGTTAGTATTGCCGTAATAAATCTTTCTTCGCCTGTCATTATATGTCCTTTTCAATTTGTGAGAAGTATGCCCAATATTGGTCACCATTCTCTGTTACATATCCAATTGAACCATTATAGCCCATATCAGTATCATATTCTTGTACCTGTATACCATTCTCACCTGCAGGATCACTTGTCGTTAGGGCAAGAGATATATCAGTTATCTTACCTTCTCTTGGTAAAACATTTCTAGTATTTACGGATACTTTATCATCTACTTTAATTAACACTCATAATCTCCTGTAAGTTAGAATCGATATTAAAAGAAATCTCACTTGCGAGTTTAGGCCATTTAGACACAAAACTATCTACAAATTTATCTCTCTGTTCTTCGGTCATTGTGGCAATAACCTCAACAAGGTTTTCAGCCAACACTTCTTCCATAGGGTCTTTTATATAATCATCACCTATACTCATAACATATCTTCTCCTTTTTGGTTAATTATTACGATAAACATTGATACGATACCTATGATGGTAAAGATACTAAATCCTAACCAGTTATCATTCATAGGAACTCCATTATATCCACCGTCAATACAACCGACAGCGAATATAAAACTCATTATACCTGTGAGACTAAAAAATGTATTCATTAAGCAGCCTCTAACATTGACATTGGTACTCTATAACTTCTACCGAGCATATCTACTACACATCTAGATTGATTAATCTTAGTAATTACACCAGGAGTTTTTTTAGTCTTTTGAACAACAAACACTTTTTGTCCAACAGACAATGAAGATTTAGCATTCATAACTTTAACATCACTAATAAAACTAGAAAGTTCATTCAGTTCAGTTAAAGACAATTGTTGGATGCCAGCCTTGATTAATTGTATTTTATTCATAATATAGTTTTCCTTTTGTTTAGTTTAAGTATAATGGACCAGTCCATTGTATTGGGTAATTTCCAGTAAGAACATTACCTCTTGGTTGATTAAGAGCAGGTGCCGCCCACCCAGCGGGTTTTAAAACATCACCTTTTTTGAAATGTTTAAAATCTTCTTTTACTATAAAAGCAAATACTGACCTGTCATAGATAACTTTAATATATTTTTTACCTTCTCTAACAGTAGTATTAGATTCATAGTTTTCAATTTTTTGTTTAGTGTAAGCAGATTCGTTTCTACCCATTCCTTGAGCATAATCTTCTTTAGCACCAGCCATCATATTTTTAATACCGTCTTGTAGTGTCTCGGCAGACTTTGAAACAGTAATCATTAAGCAGTCTCCTTTTCTTTGTAGATTTCAAGTTCAGAATCTAGAACCTCATCAACATTGTATTCATCAATACCGACAAGTTCGATACCTTCAACATTTGATAATTGTTCTTTTGCAATATCATAAGAAATCTTACCTTCGCAAAAGTTAAGTATGATTGCGTCTGATTCTTTCTCAGCACAATCCCAGTAGTAATTTTTAGTCTTTGACATAATGTAGTCTCCTTTTTTTATTTAATATACACATATTATACACTAAAACGAGTTTGATTGCAAGAAAAAAATGGATTATTCCATGGAATAAAACCCTTATTTTTCAACGATTTAAGAGGCGCATTTTGACACACTCTAAAACCCTTAAAAACCCTTATTTTCTGTGTTTTTTTCATAATATATACATATTATACAACAAAAAGGGTTAAGAGTCAAGAAAAAAATGGATAAAAACCCATAAAAATGGTCAACTTAGGTTGAATCTAATTCAATTTACTTGATTTTGTTCTTGTTTTGTTCTAATGTAGAGATTTTTTCATCATTTCTGGTGAAAATATTGAGTGTTGACCACTTTTTACCGAATCAATTGCATTTTCTAGTATTTTTTTAGTACCTTCTTCACCCAAAGCGGCAACATAACAATCTATCGCTGTTTTCAATACCATGGCAAGTGATACTAAGGGATTATTTTGATATTTTACCAATAATTTAGTCATATCATCTTGTACTTCTCTCATTATTTTTTCATCTTTATCCATAGTCTCTATTATAACATATTCTAAACGATTTGTAAAGCCCTTATAAATAGTTATTATAAAAAACAAAGGAAAAATCAAATGTACGAGTATAAATGCAAAATTAGAAAAGTTGTTGACGGTGATACCGTTGATATTGATATTGATTTAGGTTTCGGTGTCTGGCTCAATGACGAAAGAGTGAGAATTATAGGCATTGATACTCCTGAATCAAGAACTAGTGATAAAGTTGAAAAGATTTTTGGTCTAGCAGCAAAAGAAAGAGTAAAACATTTACTTGGCGATGGTGCTACTCTATTATCTAAAGTTAAAGGTGATGGTAACGAAGAAATGCGAGGCAAGTTCGGTCGTATTCTTGGTGATTTTAGAACACCGCATGGTGATATACTAACTTCTAAACTTATGGAAGAAGGTCACGCTGTTGCTTACTCAGGTGGTAACAAAGAAAAGATTCAAGCAAAACATTTAGAGAATAGACAAAGATTAGTCAATGAAGGTAAAGTTGATGTTGAAGGTATGGAAGTAACCAAACCAGCATTAGTACAAAAACCAATCGTTGAAGAACCGGTTGTTGAAGAAATTGCAACACCAGTTAAAAAAAATAAAAAGAAAAAAACATCTAAAAAGAAATAGAGGAAAGTTATGAAAATTTTAGAAATGTTAGGATTTGGCAAAAAGAAAGTAGCTGAAAAAGTTGCTAAAGTCAAAAAAGTAGCAAAGAAAAAAAATAAAAAGAAACCTGCAAAGAAAAAATAATGAAGGGTGAGTATATTGTAAAAATAGGAACTTCTTTTCTAGAATTTTCTAATAGTACAGATATACCTGACGAGTTTGACCATCTTATCAAATTTGTTCCAGAAGAGCCGCCTGAGCCACACACTCAAGAGGATCATGATTTCATTAATACATTCAACGACAAGTTTCAAGAAGTATTTAAAAGAGGAAAAGAAGATAATGCCAGCAGTAACTAGAATAGGCGACGCTGATGTAACACATTGTAGTGGTATGACAAGAGCGGCAGGTTCTGGTAATGTATTTGCAAACGGTATAGGTATTTCAAGACAAGGTGATAGTAATACTACTCATCTTCTTCCTCCTAACATACCACCTTGCCCAGCACACGCAGCTAGTATTAGTTCTGGGTCGTCAACTGTAAAGGTAAACGGCAAAGGTTGTGGTCGAGTTGGTGATGGAATATCAGGATGTACATCTGTGGCTGCAGGGTCAGGTAATGTATTCGCTGGTGGATAACAGTATAAATATAGCATAGGAGAGATTGTTAAATGTCAAGATATGACGCAACACAAACAAATAATAGTATTAGAAGTGCTAAAATTTACAAAGATTTAAATTTAGACTTTCAAAAAAATACTGCTACAAACGACATTCAAAAACTTACTGATATTGAATCAGTAAAAAGAAGTGTACGAAACTTGATTAAACTTAATCATTATGAAAAACCTTTTCATCCTGAGATTGGGTCTAATTTAAGAGCTATGTTATTTGAAAATATTACACCACAAATTAATCATGCAATCTCAAAACAAATTGATTTGTTAATTAAAAATTATGAACCAAGATGTAGATTAGTTCAACTTAATGTTCAACCAGATTTAGATAGAAATGGATATAGAGCGTCAATATCTTTTTATGTTGTTAATCAACCAGACCGAGTAGAAGTAGAGACTTTTTTAGAAAGAATAAGATAAAAATATGGCAACAAAATTAAATATATCAGAATTAGATTTTGACGGTATTAAAGATAATTTAAAAAACTTTTTATCACAACAAGACGAGTTTAGAGATTATGACTTTGAAGGTTCTGGTATGTCAGTTCTTTTAGATTTAATGGCATACAATACACACTATGTTGGTTACAATGCTAATATGTTAGCAAATGAAATGTTCTTAGATAGTGCTGATTTAAGGTCAAGTGTAGTTTCAAAAGCAAAACAAGTTGGTTATACTCCAACAAGTTCTACAGCTTCACAGGCTGTTGTTAATGTAGTAGTTAGTCCTGCTACTGGTTCTTCTCTTACAATGTCAAGAGGAACAAAATTTACTACAACCGTTGATGGTATTTCTTATAGTTTTGTAAATAATTCAGAGTTAAGTATTACACCAGTTGATGGTGTTTATCAATTTACTAATGTAGATATTTTTGAAGGAACATTTTTAAATTTTAAATATACAGCAAACTCATCTGATACAGACCAAAGATTTATTATACCAAACGATAATGTTGATACAACCACTCTAACAATTAAAGTTCAAGAATCATCCTCGGATGCTACAACAAGCACATATACACTTGCAGACGGTATTATAGGATTAGATTCATCAACTAAAGTTTTCTTTTTACAAGAAGTTGAGAATGGAAGATATGAAGTTAGTTTTGGTGATAATGTTTTAGGTAAAGCAATTGCTGATGGTAATATTATAATTATGGACTACGTTGTTTGTAATCGAGATGGAGCAAATGGGGCAACAACTTTTACACTATCAGGAACTGTTGGTGGATTTTCTAATGCTGCTGTTACAACAATTTCAAATGCCACTGGAGGTTCAGGACCAGAATCAATTGAATCAATAAAATATAATGCACCAAGAGATTACACTTCACAAGATAGAGCAGTTACAGCTGACGACTATAAAGTTTTAGTTAAAAGTTTGTATGCAAATGCTCAAGCAGTTCAAGTTTATGGTGGCGAAGATGCCGCTATACCAGATTATGGTAAAGTTTATATTTCTATTAAAGCAAAATCAGGTTCAAACTTAACAGTAACAACAAAAGAAAGTATTAAAAACAGTCTTAAACAATATGCTGTTGCTTCTATAAGACCTGTTATTATTGATCCAGAAATAACTTATCTTACACTTAATACAAATTTTAAATATGATACTGGCGCAACTACAAAAGATGTAAGTACACTTGAAACAAATGTTTTAACAGTAATTTCGAATTATGGAATAAATAACTTAGAAAACTTTACAGGTCTTTTTAGACACTCAAAACTTTTAGAAGCAGTCAATGGTGCTGATACTTCTATTTTAAGTAATATTACAACTATTAAAATGTACAAACTTCTTACACCAACTTTAAATGAAGGACTAAAATATACTCTATCATTTAATAACGCATTTTTTAATCCACACTCTGGACACAATTCAAATGCTGGTGGAGTAATTTCATCCACAGGATTTAAAATCAATGATGATGATTCAGCAAATGAACATTTTTTAGATGACGATGGTGCAGGTAATGTTAGAGTTTATTATTTAAATGGTACAACAAGAATTTATACAAGTACAACTTTTGGTACAATTAATTATGCAACTGGTGAAATAATTTTAACATCAGCAAATATAACAAGTATTTCAAATGTTGATGGTGCTGCTAGTACAATAGTAAGAGTTTTTGCTATACCAGATTCAAATGATATTGTACCTGTTCGTAATCAAGTCTTAGAAATAGATACAGTTAATTCAAGTGTAAGTGGTGATGTAGATACAGTAGAAAGTGGTTCTTCACAGGCAGGAACAACTTATACGACATCTAGTAGTTATTCATCATACTAATGGATAACAATGACAGATTTTAAAAAAACAAATAAGAAAAAATTATCAAACCTAGTCAAAAGACAATTACCTGAATTTGTCTTAGAGGATCATCCTAAATTTGCTGAGTTTATAAAGTCCTATTATCTTTTTCTAGAATCAGCAGAAATACAATTATCATCTTTTACAGAGGTTGACAATATACTTTTAGAAGGTGAAAGTTTAACTAGTTCTTATCTTTTACTAGATAGAACGGATGCTTTTAATTTAGACCTTGGTGACAAACTTGTAGATGAGCAACTTTCTTTTTCAGGAACTTTACAAAAAAAAGAAGTAATTACAGGTGCAACTTCTGGTGCTACTGCAACAATTCTTTCAGAAAATTTTGCTAATTCAAAATACACAATTACAGCAAACAATGGTTTTATTACAGGCGAAACTGTAACTGGTTCAACATCTGGTGCCACGGCAATTGTAGGCAAGTATCGTGCAAATCCAATTGAGAATATTCAACAGTTTTTAAACTATTCTGATCCTGACCATACGATAGAAGATTTTTTATCACAAATGAAGGAAGAGTTTCTTAAAACTATTCCAACAAATACACACTCTAGTTTAAATACAAGAAAATTAATTAAAAATATTAAATCATTATATCGTGCAAAAGGTACTGATAAAGCTCATAAGGCATTTTTCAGAATGTTGTTTAATGAGCCTTCAGAGGTATATAAACCTAATGAAGATATGTTGCGAATATCAGATGGCAAGTTTTCTACAAATACATTTATTCGTTGTACACAAACGGTACCACAAGCACTCAACAATCCAATATTCTTAATTGGTCAACAAATAACACAAGCAAATAATCCTGCTAGTACTACTATAAACTTAGCAACAGCAATTGTTGAAAATGTTACTAAATTTAGAGAAGGTACAGTTGAAATAATTGAAATAGAAATTAATGATGAAACAACAATTGGTACTTTTGTAAATGGTGAAGTTCTAGAGGGTGTTCATAATGATGATGAAAATACTATTATAAAAGTTACAGTAAGTCAGGCTGTATCAACAACATCTATAACAAATGATGGTGTTACAATAACAGTCGGCGATGAGGCAACCGTATCAGGAGGTGCTGGTGCAGGTGCTCGTATTCAAGTTAAAGATATTTCAGGTGCAGGTGTTGATGAAGTTATTATCAATGCAGCCGGTACAGGTTATCAAGAAGGAGATGTATTAACATTTAGTTCAGGTACTGCTGAAGCAAAAGTATCTGTTGTTAATGGTGGATTTGCACCAGAGACAGGTAGTGTTGATATTCATGTTGAATTAGAATCAGGAACAATTACAGGTTCAGGTTCAGGTGATTTATTATTAGAGGATGCTATTGATAGTGGTGGAGGTGGTAAACTTTTAGACTCTGCTTCACAAATGATTGAAAACGAAATTAAATTTGAATTAGAAAACGAAGTAGGTCATTTATTAAGTGAAGAAGATGATAGCGAAGTATCAGATACTTTCTTTATTTTAAATCAAGAATCATTTCCAGACACACCGTACTTTATGGAAGATGATGACCATGTTATATTAGAAGAATTTACACAAAATGATGGATTATATAGTGGTGATAAAATAGTTCAAGAAAACTCTACTGGTAATGGAGACATAACAGATATTAGAATGATATCAAGTGGTGGTGGATATACAACTTTACCAACAGCAACGATATCAGGTGATAGATTTATGGCATTAGAGGATGCGACAGATTCAGGAACAGATGGACATAGTAGAATAGAATTTGAAGATGGTGGTCGAGTATTAACAGATATAGCATTTGATGGTGCAAGTGTTACAGTTATACCTTTTGGTGAAGATATTGGTAGAGCAACTTCATTAACTATTATTGAACACGGTATTGATTTTACTTCAGCACCAACACTCGCATTTCCTAAATATGCTATTCTTAAAACAGTATCAGGTGCAATAACTGAAGATGAAACATTTACAAGTAATATTAGTGGTGCAACAGGAACAGTTGTTGACTTTACAGCACCTCTTTTAAAATATACAGCAACAACTAGTGAATTAGAAGTTGATGATACAATTACATTTTCTGGAAACGAAACAGCAGTTGTAGCAAAAGCAGATACTCTTACAGCAACAACTTCAATTGATACTAGAATACAAACAGCAGGAAAATATGTTAATCAAGATGGTCATTTATCAGAATTAACTAAAAAAATACAAGACAGTTTATACTATCAAGACTTTTCATATGTTATCAAAGTTTCTGAATCTATTACGAAGTGGCGAGACGCTTTAAAGAAAGCAGTTCACCCTACTGGATTCTATGTAACTGGTGAAGTTAATATTGCAACTCGACTAGACGCTCAAGTTAGACGACCTGTTGGTGCTACACTATCTTCTGGATTATTCTCTGGTACAGCTGATAGTCCTATCTACATGAGATTGAATACTCTATTCTCTACATTATTTGCTAGACGAACAGGAGTAGGATTTAAATTTATGAGTAATGCTGTCGAGTTAGATGGTAAAACAAAAGTATCTTCAACAGTAGCAAGAACAGGTCTTGCTGTTGAACCACAAAATGATTATAGAGATGTAACAACAAATACAGAAAAAGAATTAAACTTACATCCTGAGACTACAATCGAAACTGAACAAAGAAGTAGAAACAGTTTTTACAGTCTAAACAGTTATACAGTTCGTGGAGTAGCAGTAGAAAATGGATATGCATATGCAGGTCCAAGACAGAGAAATTTAAGGGCACCTTTTTCTAGATATGCTCACAATAACGGTATATTACTAGAAGGGCATACAGAAACAGGCGATTCTAATGTAAAACTAGAAAACGAATCTGGCGTATTACAAAGTGAATTTGGTATATCTGCAAGTACAACAATAGCAGATTGGGCACAATTAAGATTTACAGGAACTCTTAATGAAAATGTTGACGGAGAAACTATGAGATTGCAAGATTTAGAGGGAACTAACAGTAATCTCAATCATAAAAACAATTTTGCTTTTCCTACGGATGTCACCTCAGAGCCTTCGTAAACTCTTATAAATAATAACATAGAACATAAATACTTAATGGGAAACTAAAATGGCAGCAATAGTAACAAACAAATTTAGAATAAATAATGCCGAACAGTTCGTAGAATCTTTTAGTGAAACGGCTGCAACGACATATTATTTGTTCATAGGAAGAGCACACTCTTGGGCAACAGACGCTGATGTTCAAGGCAACTCAATTAACGAGGGAACAGACGCTTCTCCACCAACACCTAATGATGATGTAACTTCAGAATTTTACAATTATGATGATATGTTAGGTGCAAAACTAATAACTTCAAGTGATGTATCACATTGTATACCACGAAGAAACTGGACAACAGGAACAACTTATGATATGTACGAACACAATATCAGTTCCTCAAACGCCGCAAATAGTGGTGCAACAAACTTATTCGACTCAACTTATGTCGTAATGAACAGTTCTTTTGCTGTTTACAAAGTAATAGAAAATGATGGTGCAACTGCTTCAACAGTAGAACCAACTTCTACATCAAACTCAATTTTTGAAACATCTGATGGATATAGATGGAAGTATATGTATTCTTTAACATCATCTGAAACTTTAAACTTTATGTCAACAGACTTTATTCATGTATCAACAGATTCTACCGTATCAGCTGCTGCCGTTAATGGTGCGTTAGACACAATTTTAGTTGTTGCTGGAGGTTCAAGTTTCAATACATCTTCAGGTACAACAATTACAGGAATACCAATTCGTGGTGATGGTTCAAGTGGTGTTGCTTCAGTAACAATAAGTTCTGGTGCGATTGCCTCTGCTTCAGTTACAACTGCAGGAACAGGATATACTTTTGCATATATTAGAGACGCTGATATTATAACTGCTACAAGTGCTGGTGGTTCTGGGTCAGGTTCAAATCTAAATGTAATTATTCCACCAAAAGGTGGTCATGGTAAAGACGCTGTTGTAGAACTAGGCGGCTTCTATGTGATGTTAAATAAATCATTAGTTGGTGTTGAAGGTACATCTGATATTGGTGTTGCTAACGACTTTAGAAGAATTGGTCTTGTTAGAGATCCTTTTAACTTTGGTACAACAACGGTCGCAACTGCAACAACAAGACGACAAATTTATGCTACCGTATTCTCATCTGTATCAGGAACATTTACTGCTGATGAGGAAATTAATCAGGCAACTACGGGTGCTGTTGCTAAAGTTATTGAATTTGATTCAACAAATAAAATTTTGTATTACTACCAAACTAGATTTCCAGATGTAGGTACTGATACTAATGGTAACTTAACAGCAATAAGTGGTGCAAACGCAATCACAGGACAAAGTTCAAGTGCAACTGCAACACCGAATACAAGTAACTCATCGACCACAAACGGTGTCATATTTGCTTCTGGATATTCAAATCCAGAACTTGCATATGATTCGGGAGACATAATTTATGTGGAAGAAAGAAGTCCTATTACTAGAGCTTCTGACCAAACAGAAAATGTTAAATTGATTATAGAATTTTAAGTAAAGGAATATAATGCCATCAAAAACTGATTTTAATGTTAGTCCTTACTATGATGATTTTGCTGAAAGTAAAAAATTTCATAGAGTTATGTACCGACCAGCATTCGCTGTTCAGGCAAGAGAATTAACAACACAACAAGCAATATTACAAA